>Ga0114967_10002123_pt1 | contig 16656 bp, 12 predicted proteins | sample M_130628_MF_Meta_FD_92639 | JGI IMG/M metagenome (GOLD analysis project Ga0114967, IMG submission 92639) | Freshwater microbial communities from Lake Montjoie, Canada to study carbon cycling - M_130628_MF_MetaG | ecosystem: Environmental > Aquatic > Freshwater > Lake | place: Lake Montjoie... | reverse complement strand
TGGCTTCGTGGTCTTAAAACTTGCTGGGCAAAGACAATGGAATCAAGCTTAGGATTTCTTCAATTAGCCTGTTCTATAAGGCTTTTAAAGATGATTTAATTTTCGGATAAGCTCTAAATAAAACGACTTGTTAAAACTATCTAATTTTTAATGGGCTGAAAACGGAGTGCGACACATTGGGCAATTATTTCCTGCTGGGCCGCCTGTTCGTCTCCATTGATTTAAACATGCAGGGTGAAAAATATGGCCGCAAGGAGTTTCATTAAGATTTTGTATACAGTCATCTTCTAAGCAGATGGCGCATGTCTCATTATATAAAATATTTCTCATAGCTTCTTCTTCAGCTGCGCATGCAATTCTCATAGCTTCTTCTTCAGCTGCGCGTGCAATTCTCATAGCTTCTTCTTCAGCTGCGCGTGCAATTCTCATAGCTTCTTCTGCTCTTCTAGATTTATCTTGTGCTATTTCGTTCATAAATCTTTGATGTTCGGTTGCTTTTTCAGATAAGGAAGATTGAAAACTTCTTTCTTGAGCTTGGCGGTCTCTTATTACTTTGGCTTTAAGGCGTGCATACTCTTCTTCCATTGTTGATTCTATATTAACTAGGGAGGCCATTCTTGCCAGTCTTGCTTGTTCTATTCTTTCTTCTTCTATTCTGCGTTGTGCAATTATTCTATCTAATGGAGTGCTTTCTTTGGCTGCTGTAGCAGGCTTGATTGTATTTGGAAGGCATAAGATAATCAGAAATTTCCATAGCCTCAGTTTTATTTTTGATTTTTTTATATTCAACATAATGACCTCTTTTTTTAATATATTTATATTTAATTTGAATAATAATTTAAAATGTAAGGAAAAAGCAAGAGATGATATTAAGTATATGGGCGGGGCTTGCTCTATATCATAAGCTTATATTTAAAATTTGAGCTTAGAGGGCTTAAGCGTTAAGAGAGCCAAAAAATTTTTTGATCCCATTAATTTTCTTGAATAAGCTTGCTGAGTATTATTGAAGATGTTCTTTTAAGAATTAGATAAGTGTTCTAAAAATTAAGAGCGCAGAGAATTATTACATTCACTGCGCTCTTATGAAAAAACTAAGCAAATTTTGGAAGTAGTAATCTATTGAGTGCTTCGTCTGCATGTTCTACCCAGATAATATCGATTCCTTCTAGGATTTCGTCATTGTTAACGAGATCTCCTTTATTTTGCATAGGAAAGATAACTGTTTTGATGTTATTTCGTTTTGCAGCAAGGATTTTTTCTTTTACTCCTCCGATAGGCATTATTTTTCCACGGAGATTTATTTCTCCGGTCATTGCATAGGTTGCGTCGATAGGGCAGTTAGTTAAAACAGAAAGAATTGATGTTAATAATGCTATTCCACCTGAAGGGCCATCTTTTGGAACGCCACCTGCAGGAACATGAATATGAATATCAAATTCGGTGAACTTTTTTTGGTCAATGTTAAATTGTGTTGCATGAGATCGAGCATAACTTAGTGCTGCTTGAGCAGACTCCTTCATAACATCACCCAATTGTCCAGTAAGAATAATTCTTCCTTTGCCTGGCATTAAAACAGCTTCAATAGTTAGCATTTCACCACCGAAAGGAGTCCATGCAAGTCCATTGGCTATGCCAACTTCGTTTTCAGTATTTTGATCGTAGTCTATTATTTTTCGTGGACCTAAATGTTTATCGAGGGTTTCTGGTATAAAGAGTAATGAGCGTTTTTCTTCAACTAAAGCGCGCGCTGCCTTTGAGCAAAGTTTACGAATGACTCTTTCAAGACTGCGAACCCCAGCTTCTCTGGTATATCCAGAAATAAGTTCACGCAATACTTCATTAGAGAATTCAATTCCTTTGCCTTCAAGACCAGTATCTTCAAGCGCTTTTCTGACTAGATGCTGTTTTGCAATATTGAGTTTTTCGTCAAGAGTGTAGCCAGAAAGGTTGATGATTTCCATACGGTCGCGTAATGGGTCAGAAATAGCGTCGACGCTATTAGCAGTTGCGATGAAAATAACTTTTGAAAGATCAAAAGGAACTCCAAGATAGTTATCATAAAATGTTTTATTTTGTTGCGGATCAAGTACCTCGAGCATTGCCGCTGAAGGATCTCCTCTAAAATCAGATCCAATTTTGTCTAGCTCATCGATAATGATGATTGGATTTTTACTTTCAGCCTTTTTAATTGCTTGAATAAATCGTCCTGGCATTGACCCAACGTACGTTCTTCGATGTCCTCTGATTTCTGCTTCATCTTTTACCCCACCAAGTGAAATGCGAATGTAGCTTCTGCCAAGGGCGCGTGCAATTGATTTACCCAGTGATGTTTTACCTGTTCCTGGTGGTCCGGCAAAACACAGTATAGGACTGTAACCATCAGGTTTAAGATTTTTGATTGAAATGTAGTCCAAGATGCGTTCTTTGATTTCTTTAAGTCCATAATGGTCTTCATCAAGAATTTCACTTGCATGTTCAATTGAAAGATTATCTTTTGTTTCTATATTCCATGGTAAGGCGAGCATAATTTCTAAATGATTACGTGTAACTGTTGCCTCGACAGAATCAGGAGCGGTTTTTTCAAGGCGTGAAATTTGGCGAGATATTTCGGTTCTTACTTCATCAGGGATATCTAAAAGCAGTAATTTCTCACGCATTGCTTCAAGTTCTTCAAGATCATCTTCGCCCAGTTCTTGTTTAATTGCTTTAAGTTGTTCCCGTAAATAAAATTCTTTTTGAGCTTTGTTCATAGAATCACGGGCTTTGTTGCGGATGCGTTCTTGTGTTTCTGAAACTTCAACTTCTTTGTTCAAGTGTAAGTAAATTCCTTCTAAAAATTCTGCTTGTGTTTCAGATTCAAGAAGTTTTTGTGCATCTTCAACAGAGAGATTAAGATGAGATAAAATAAAGTCTGATATTTTTTGTGGATCGTGCATTTTTGAAAGAATAAGATGGAAATCTGGGCTGAATGAATGGGTTGAAGAGCTAATTTTTTCAGCTTGTTCTTTAATAAGTCTTATATGTTGCGCAAGTTCTTGTGAATTATCCTCTTCGATATTGCTCAAAGGATCAACTAATACGGTAAGTATTTCGTTATCAGTTATGATTTCTTTGACGCGAGCCCGAGAAATTCCTTGCACTAAAATTTTAACACCCCCCTCAGGAATTTTAATAAGGCGCATAATTGAAGAGATGGTGCCGACTTCATATAAGTCTTTTGTACCAATTGCTCCCAGTCCGTCTTCGATCTTTTTTTTCGAAGCCAGTAAAAGAACTTTTTTTGATCCATTAAGACTTTGATTGATCCCATTAATGATGCGTTCATCAAGTACCAAAAGAGGAACAATCATGTGGGGAAATACTACAACATCCATAGTTGGAATGATTGGTAGTAATTCCAGTGTTTTTTCTTCATTGACGTTGTTTTTGAGCGTTCTCATTACCCGATACCCCCTCGTTAGTAAGCATTGAGACATTTGAACCATTCTAAGATATCTAGATTTTCAAAAACAAGACTTGCTGCTCAAACGCATTAAACATCTTTTGAAATGAACCTTATTAGGCTAGTCTTGTTATAATTATTTTTTTAAAGCATGAGTCAGCGGGGGTATTTATGTGTTTTAAGCTAAGGCTTCATGAAATTAATAAGTCATTTGAAAGTGGTATTTATAAGAAATCAATTTTTGATAGCGTAACGGTCACCTTTGAAGAAGGAAGAACGTATGGTTTAAAAGGGGTGTCGGGTTCAGGTAAATCTACGCTTATGCATATTATTGCAGGGCTTGATACTCCCACAATAGGGACAGTTTTTTTACAGAATAAAGATTTTTTATCGTATAGCTCTCAAGAGCGCGCTCGTTTGGTTGTGCTAGTAACACAAGCACCTTTTTTGATTAAAGAATTAACTGTTCTTGAAAATATAGCGCTCGCAGGTTTGGTAATTGGTATGTCAAAATCTGAGGCTCAAGAAAGAGCATTGTTTTATCTGGCAGCGATTGGTCTCTTTGATGCTCAAGCATGGAATATTAGTGCATTGTCAGGTGGGCAAAGGCAGCGTGTATGCATTGCGCGTGCATTAATTGTTAAGCCAAAATTTTTATGTGCTGATGAGCCAACCGGTGCGTTGGATGAAAAAACAGGTAATGCGATTATTCAGTTATTGCTTGATCATCAAAAAAACGAAGGAATGGGATTGATAATTAGTTCTCATAATCCTTCCGTAGTCGATCAAATGGAACTAGTTTTTGGTTTAAAAGATGGTATTCTGGTGCCCTCGAGATCCGTTATCGGATCGATGTCCGTCGAAGCCTTGGCCAAGTTGGAATGTAACTTTTAAATCAAAATCAGTGTCATCCCCAGAGAACGAAGTCGCAGTAGTGCAAAGCACTAGCTAGACTGAGTGAACGGTATGGGGATCCAGACGTAACAAGAAAAAGTCATAACTTTTAAACTTACATAAAGAGGTACAGTATGAGCGATCTGCTACATAAAAAATCAATTTTAAAAAAGACTTTCCAAGTTGGAGGTAACACTCTTGTTAGCCGTTTTTTAGGGCTAGCGCGTGAAATTTTACTCATGCGTTTTTTAGGGGTTGGGGTGGTAGCAGATGCTTTTACCACTGCGTTTATGATTCCGAATTCATTAAGAAAAATTTTTGCAGAAGGAGCGCTCACTGCTGCTTTTGTGCCAACTTTTGTAACATTGTTTCATAAAGGGGGCAAAGAAAAAGCAGACCAGTTAATGTCGTTAGCGTTTCTTTTTTTTGAGGGACTTGTACTTCTTTTGTGTGTGCTTGTTATCTGGCAACCTCAATATACGATCAGTTTAATAGCTCCTGGTTTTTCACCTGAACAAGTAGCAGCAACTATTCCGTGTTTGCGTATTTTAATGCCTTTTATTTTCTTTATTTCAACAAGTTCGTTGTTGGCTGGAGCATTACAATCGGTTAATCAATTTTTTCTTCCTGCATTTTGTCCAGTGCTTTTAAATATTGTATTTATCGGTGGAATTCTTGGCTGTTTGGCGTATGGATTATCCGTTGAATACTTGTGTTATGCGATTTTATTTGGTGGATTTGTGCAGCTCGTATTGCATGTTATCAAGTACTTGTCTCTTGGTTTTTCATTAAAAATGCCAGAAGGTTCTATGATTGGTTCATTTATACAAGTATTAGCTAAGTTTTTGCTTTGTTTTTTAAGCATGAGCGTAATGGAGCTTTCCCTTATTATCGATCAGCGGTTTGCCTCATATTTGGCAGTTGGCTCAGTGACTTTAATTAAGTATGCATCACGTTTTATGGGGATTCCGTTGGGGGTGTTTGGAGTTGCCTTTTCAACGATCTTGTTGCCTCATTTTACTCGAGTACATATTTCAGATCCTAAACGGCTTCATTTTTATTTGGCTGAATCGATGAAATTTGTATTCTGGGTAACTATTCCTGCAACGATTATTATGGGTTATTTGTCAGAAAATATTTTTGTAACACTTTTCGTTTCATCTTCAAAAAAGTTTCCCATTGCTTTGATACCCGAAGCAGGGCTTTTGTTGATGACCTTTTTAGCGGGCCTCTTTTTCTTTTCGATTAATAAAATTCTTTTTAATTTGTACTACTCGTTCCATGATACTCGCTATCCGATGGCGATTGCGGTGATTGCAACGGCGCTTAATGTTGGTGCTAATTATGCGTTGGTGGGAACGTTCGGTACGATTGGTCTTGCGTTAGGAACCTGCGTTTCGGGAATTACACAAACGGTATTGTCTCTGTTTTTCTTGAAGTATCGCCATGGCTTTACGCTGTCTTTAAAAGAGTTTTTTGAATTTGTGCTTCGGTATAGCGTGCAGCTTGCGGTGATTTTGATTCCATTTTATTGGATCTATAAGAGTATGCATAAGCTCGTAGAACATGCCTGTGGAACATCAACAAGAGCAGCATTTTTCTTTATTGAAAGTTTTGGTTTTTGGGTATGGGTTGCTCCTCTTATTGTTGTTGCCTTTGGCGTGCTGTATCTGAGCAGGAAGCACTTCAAGGTTCAGCTTTATTTCTTGGATTAGTGAAAGCATAATCATCCCTAGCAAGTGAAACAAATGATATGGAGGTTTGAGCAATAAAAAAAGCTCCATATTTTAGGAGCTTTTAATTAATAAACTCTCTCCTACGAGAGATTTTTAATTTTTTTTCTTATCGTTGTCCACAATCATTTTAAACTTGCATCATCAGTTTATAACCCTTGTTCGGCCATAGGGGGTTGCTGTCCAGCTAAATCTTCTTCTTCTTCTTCTTCAGCTAACTGTTGTTGCGCTTCTAAAGCTAATTGTTCTGCATACTTAATTTCTTGATTTTGTTTATAATGAGATATGGCAATAGTCCATAATGCTGGAGAAAGAACTGCGGCGCATGAAAGCGCTACGGTGCCATTGAAAATTACATTTTTGTTTGTGTCATTTTTTATATCTTCTGCTAAGAGTAAACATAAAGCGCACATTAGCCCTCCATTAAATTTTATAAGATTTGACCTATCTACATAATATGGTCTAGAAGTTTCTGGATATAGGCCATTCCATTTTTTATAAACAATGTCTGAAGCTGAGGCTCCAATTATTATACCAGCTGTAATTAGTGGCAAGGCAGATATATATTCTTTTAGAGATGCTTGAGCTGAAAACGCGGTAATCGTCATAAGCATAGTAAGAAATAATTGATTCTTCATTTTAGCCCCTATTTTTAGACTTTTTTGTTGTCTTTAAAAAAGCCTCTTTTAGAGCAAAGAGGCTTTTTATTTTTGCTTAATATTATACTATTGTTTCTTTTATAGCACCATGATCAACTGTTGTTTGTAAATTTTTATATTTTTCAATATATGATTTAGCGAACTTGATTGCATAGTATGTAACAATACCAACGGCTGCAAGCCCTGCTGCACATCTCAAGTCTCTCGAAACGCGTCTGTATGCTATCTTTACTCCCGAACAAAATCCTGCGTGAAATCCTGCATTAAATTCTTTAACAGCGAGATTCTTAATTGCTGCATTCCTAATTGCTTCATGAACTTCTGCTCTGTAAACATCTGTCAGATCAAGAGTACTTGCTTGAGCTGAAAACGCGGTAACTGACATAAGGGCAGTAAGGAATAATTGTTTCTTCATAATAAACTCCATTTTTTAGTTCTACATTTACTGAATGTAGGACGGCTTTTTTAAGGATCCTCTCCATTGAGGACTTATTTAAATAATATCAAAATAGAAATTGATGTAAAGCGGTTATTGATAGGCTTATTTTAATAAAAAAGAATAATTTAAGCCTTGATCGGTGTTTCCGGGGAGGGGGTTGCAAGTTTCATATTTTCAGTTACAATATATTTATAATCTTGAACCTCACACATGGCCACGCTTTTTAACCTAGAGCGTTGTCACTATAAAAGCCCGAGAGAGTAGTAACTTAACCGGGCTTTTTTCTTTTAAGCTTGTTGAATAAGCTTAATCCTACCTTTTATAATGATTTTTTTTATTATTTTTTTGCACAAGGCAGAGAATTCTGCGCAAGAATCTTTATACTTTCAATACCATAGTTTTTTATTGCACTCCCCGTGCGGGGCCAAGACGGGTCCTTGCCGACCCTCTTGGATCTCGGGCAAAAACCTGCAGTTTTAAAGCTTAGTCGGCCCCAAATCGCCATCTTCGAAGCGCCTAGTGAATGCTTGGCTTCTTCAACCACGCCCTTTGGGCGATGGTCTTCGTGGGCTCCTAATACGGTATGTTTTCAATTTTTAATCATAAGGTAACAGTCCGTATCAGGCTGTCGCCGAGCTTATGCCGGAACGGCAGACGCGGGAGGAAGCAGATGCAATGCTTCCGCGCTATAGCCGTTAGCCATTAAACGGCACGTTTACACCCTTGTTTCCAAACAGGTTGGGTAGCCTGTCCTCCGTAGCTTTATGCGAAGGATGGAAGCAACCTGTTTGGTACTGCCCGTACAGGGCATACCTACGTCTTGTGCAAAAAAAGATAATTTTCGAATAAAATAACAGGCTCCTTTTTACAGGAGCCTATTATTGTTATTAAGACTTTTTGTTGAATGCTCGGAGGTTTATCTTCCTGTACTTAGACTTAAAACAACCGCATCAAGAAATGCTGTTCCGGTATTAAAAAGAAATTGTCCTGCAGGTTTAAGGGTATCTCGCATGAGTTTTCCTGATTGACTATCTGAGAGAACAATAGGTGTTAGACCAGCTGCAATAACAAGTGCATTTAAAATACAAGAATTACGTTTGTTTGCACCACAGGAAGGATTTTTCTTAAGAGCTTGGTCGTCAAGGTAGCCGAGTGTTCCCATTCCAGCACCCATTATTATTGCTGCGGGGACAAATGCCTTCATAGGAAGAAAATTATCTTTGCAACACATAGCGATAGTATTTATTGCTAAACTTGCAAGAATTGTTCTCCCTGCTGCCTTTTCAAATTCATTTTGCCCATGTTTAGGGCCGATTGTTTGGGTGGATGTTAAAGAGAATACAAGTATTGTAAGGGTCAGTTTTTTTATTATTTCCATAATAACCTCATAGTTAATTAGTTGGCTTTAATACGCATTGATACTTTATTTGTTGACTTTGGCAGCGTTCGTTTTTTTTGCACATTTTTTTTCATAGAGAGTTTCTCCAGCAGCGAGAGCTAGTAAAGAGCCAATAGCAGCAAATTGTGCTTTTTTGCTAGGAAGAAGCATTATCGATATGTGAGCGATGCTAGTTGCTGTAGCTAGTAGCGCGCTAGAATTTTCTTTCGGATTCTTTTGCATTAGTCCCATCAAGCATGCGATTGTAATACAGCGATGATTGAAATCTGCAGGAATAATTTGAGGTGCGTAGGTCTTGAGAGCTGCAGAAAGTCCAAAAGCTGTGATGCCTGAGAAAGCGCCATTTCTAGCTCGATAAAGTGTGGTTTTAAAATCTTCTTTTTCTGCTTGAACTAATGTTGTGAAAAAAAGAGCAATAATTGAAATTTTTATTATTTTTTTCATAGAATTCCTTACTTTAGGTTGTAAATGTTTTTTTATTGTATTTTCAGTGCGGGAGTAGTTTTTTTGCTGACGACCATTGTTTTGCATGTAAAGCGGCAACTAAAGATAGTCCGGCGCAGCAGGATACTTTTGGAGGAAGTAGAAACCCTATAATTGGGACAAGTCCCATCAATGCATCGGCTGTTTCTTTATCTTCACAGAATTCAATGATTTGTTTTTTATAACGTAGAGAAACAGTACTCAGTGCACAGCTTACAGCAAGGCCATAGGCAACTTCTTTGGGATTACTCAATACGTTAAAAAATCTTGAAACTCGCCATTCTGGATTTACGTATGAAAAAGCAAGCGCTGGTATTTTAAAATATTTGAGAACAAAAAGAGCTTGAGAAAGACCGTCTTTCCCTGATTTTTTAAATGCTTGTCCCCAGGTGGCATTAATTATCGGAGGGTGCTCGGGTTGAGCGCCACTATATAAATTTGTAGATATAAGGGCACAAAAGAGACCCAACGCTAGATAGCGTAAAGAGTAGTTTTTCATTTGGTATAACCTCCCACCATGTCAGTCTTTTGCTCATTCGCTGCTGCTCTTTTTGAGCTAGGCGTAACGTTTAGCATTTTATAAGACTTTGAAATTGACTCTTTTCCAGTATAAAGAAACCTTTTAGATAGGCAACAGCCCTCTACTTAAGCTTAATATTGGGTGGAGAGCAGGGCGAAGGAAGAAAAAAAATTAGAATTAATTGAAAAAATAGACGCAAAAAAAGGCCATAAGGCCGATGTTTTTTTGCTAAATTTGGTTGCGGGGGCTGGATTTGAACCAGCGACCTTTGGGTTATGAGCCCAACGAGCTACCAAGCTGCTCTACCCCGCGATCAATTTTTAAAGAACTGTTCCCATGATACCATCTATTCAGCGATTGTCAATTGTCATTACGTTTTAAAACCCTGTCTGGCTTGAATTGATCAATTGATGCATGATTTTTTACAAACGTTTTCTTTCGAAGTAGTGATCAATTGAGCGATACATGAGTGCTTCTTGAAGATGAGTGACGTCGATTATTTCTGATTGACTAAGGTCAGCGATGGTTCGTGCGACTTTTAGCATCTTATGGTATCCACGCATACTCAAGTGAAGTTGATCAAATACTTTTTTAATTAGTATTTCTGCTTGATCTGTGAGTTTACAGTACTGTTCGATTTGATCAGGAGTCATTGTTGCATTACGTTGAACTTCATTGTTGAAGCGTTTTTGTTGAATAATAACAGCTTTATCGACAAGTTTTTTTAAGTCGGCTGAGGATGTAGTTTCTTTTTTATCTTTAACTACATCGTATTCAATACTTGGTACCGCGATTTGTAGATCAATTCGATCAAGAAGCGGGCCAGAGATTTTTTCAAGATAACGGCTTACTTGTAATTGTGAACAAGTACATTCTCTTTTTTTATCTCCATAAAATCCGCATGGACAAGGGTTAAACGCTGCTATCAATAAAAATGATGCAGGAAAAGTAATTGATTGATGCGCACGCGCAATACAAACATGTTTTCCCTCTAATGGTTGTCGTAACGCCTCAAGGGTAGTTCTTTTAAACTCTGTGAGCTCATCAAGAAATAGAATTCCATGATGAGCAAGGCTAATCTCTCCCGGTTGAGGAAATGATCCACCACCAACAAGTCCAGCTTGAGAAATTGTGTGATGGGGGGCTCGAAAAGGACGTTCAGAAATAAGTGATTTTCCCTGTAGTTTTCCACTTATTGAATAGACTTTACTTGCTGCTAATGTTTCATCAAAGGTCATTGTGGGCATGATGGTTGTCAGGCGACGTGCTAGCATTGTTTTTCCGGCTCCGGGTGAACCGATAAAAAGAATATTATGATTTCCAGCTGCGGCAATAAGGAGTGCTCTTTTTGCGTTTTCCTGTCCTTTCACTTGTGAAAAATCGATTTCATGAAGAGAAGGAGGAGTGGATGGTAGGGTGTGTTTGGTAGGGGTAAGTGTTTGTTCATGACGCAAAAAAGCGATTAATTGAACAAGATTGCTTACGCCAATGACTTCAATAGATTTTATAAATGCTGCTTCTTGTGCATTTTCTAGAGGAAGAATAATTCGCTTTTTACCAAGCCGTTGAGCATCATACGCTATGGCAAGAGCCCCTTTCATTGGCTTGATACTCCCATCAAGAGAGAGTTCACCAAGAAAAATAGTGTCTTGTAAAAAATCTGCAGGAATAGAAAGAAGTTGCGATGCTTGCAGAATGCCAATGGCAATTGGAAGATCGAAAATAGTGCCTTCTTTTTTCAAATCAGCTGGCGCAAGATTGACTGTAATTTTTCTTTCAGGAAAACGGATCCCGCAATTTTTAAGAGCGGTTTGAATCCTTTGACGGCTTTCTTTAATGGCCGCATCGGGTAATCCAACAATAAAAAAATTGACCATGCCAAAAGCAATGTCAACTTCAACATCTACGATATAAGCATCAACACCAATGGTTGTTGCTGAGAAAATTTTTGTGTGCATTTTGTCCCCCTAGAACATCACGTTATATCACTATCTATAGCATGTATTGATTGGTTTGTGAATAAGAAATGGCGATGAATGAGTGCTTATCGATTATTTTTAAAATGAAGGGGCTCTGTAATCGGCCTGTTCTTTAAATCTATCCTTCCTTGCTAAGTCTAGGTGGTGATCTTCAAGGTCTTGAATGATAGTAGTTTTTAAAATTTAGCTTATAATTGCTTACCTAAATACTAATTAGTTCAAAAAAATAATTCTTTAAAAGAACAAGGAGGGCACGTGATAGTGATGGTGCCAGTATGGCGAAATGCATTTAGAAATACATGCTTTTATAAAAAAATAAGCCTATTGATGGTACATAAGTTAACGCGTCTTGTTCTAATATTTTTTGCATTGCTTGTGAGTTCTTGTGGACATGCAACTATTACCTTGCAAGCTAATGGTGCAACAAGAGCAATAACTTTTTCGGGAAATAATGTATCGGCTCATATAGCTGATAGTAATGATATGAGTAGTTCTTTGTACCTTGGGCGTAATGATCCAACGATTGTTGCAGGCACAAATGATGGGCTTGCTCAGTACGCGATCTCTCAAGCAAGAGAGGGACTTGGATTTATTTTGCCTTGTGCTCCGACAACGGTTCGATTAAATGGTTTAGAAAAACAGCCTAATCCGCTATCAGGTCAAAAAATAGCAGTTCTTGGTTTGTTTAGTGGTGCGTATGGAACAAAAAACCCTTTTGCTGTAACACAAGATAGTCCTCAAAATTTGTACTGGAATGTTTCTACTTCGGGACTTGATCCATTTGATGTTTTTTCTGTAACAAATATTGCAGATGCTAATGGAGCAGTAACTTCAGGTGTAGTAGCGGCAACTGGTGCTAGTATTTTTGAAGTAACTTCTACTACTCAAATAAGAGGAAATTTTATTTTTGCAGCAGTCAAACCTAATGGAGCAGTTTTTGGTGCTGCAGGTTCTGGTATTGCGATGATTGGCCAAAATGGAAATTCTCTTGCGCAAGCTGCAGCGATAGTTGGCGATGGAGTAGAAAAATCAGTACCTCTTGATGGTACACAATCGTATGTAAAGATTGTTACTAATGCTACTGTTCAGCAAACAACTCCTGATGTGTATTTCGATCCTATCACTCAACGCGTCTATAGTGCTTTTACAGTAGCAACTGCTGCGGGGGCTGGAGATGGAGCGCGTGGTATTGTAATGGGTTATTTTAATCCAATAACAATAATTCCTAACACAGTACTTTCTAAATTAGTTTTGACCGATTTTGCTCCAGCAACAGCGTATGCGGGTCTTGTAGCAACAGCTGTTGGTGGATTAGTTTCTGCTGGTGGTGTTGTTACCGGAACCTATTCAAAATTTTGTTCAATGTATACAAGTACTGGTTTGACCTATGGCGCTATTGTTGGTTCTAATGGCGCAACACCGGCAAATCAAACAGTTTCTGCAGTGCCGACTATTAATAAATCGGTAGATCCTACTAATACAACGTGGCCAACTGATCCAACTCAGGGTGCAATGGCAAGTAAAATAGTGAACCCAGGTACTAACTTAAAAACATTTTTTAATTCGCAATTTCCTTTGTATTATCCTTATATGGGAAGAGGGTTTCAGGTACCTGCGACCACTCCTGCTGACATGCCACTTTTTACTGATGATGCAGTAAAAGTAGGTGGAGGTATTGCTCCTGGGGTTATTAGAGATATTCAAGTAAATAAAGACACGGTATTTGTAGCGGTTGATGCGGGTGCAGCAAATGCAGCCGGAGTTTTTGCATCTCAAGCGTTGTTTGATGGCAGTGCAGCAATTAAAGGCTGGACTCCGTGGCAACGGGTTGCAACTCCAACAACAACGGGGAATACTATTTACGGAATTGGCTATCAACCGCAAGTTGGCAGGCTCTTTACTATGGAAGGGGCTACTGCTAATACAATCGATACAGTTTTAACGACGACATGGAACACTGCTGATAATGATGGTCTTCTTGGTGGAACCACGACGAACGCACAAGTTGGTTTTGTAGAACTTATCGATACTCAATTTTCTGAAGGACAGGGCGGTATTCAAGCTGCTTTTGATTTTCCAAATAACACTCTTGGATTTGCAGCAGCTCCTAATAGATTATCAGCAATGATTTTTACTGGGTATAAACAGGTGGTAATTGCTCAAACAGGGGCAGATACTGGAGGTGGTATTTTTACTCCAACAGTGGGGGATTTTAGTACGAACATGCAAATTTCAACTAATGGTGCAGTTACTGCTCCTGGTGCCGGAGCACTCATTCTTTCGATTACCGGGGGAGCTTTAGATACTATCGGTGCAATAACAAGTGCAGCTGTTGTCAGAGATAATGTAATTGGGAATGTTGGCTATTTTGTAGTTGGGGGTGTTGGTGGTCTAGCTGTTCTTAAGCCAGGTTGGCCTGTTGTAGGATTACAAAAAAACTTTGCTAATTTGCCTGCGTCGGCGTTTACCCTTATTGGCTCCTATAAAAATGTTCGAAAGATATGGAGTGATGATACTAATTTTTATGTTCTGACTAATGACACATTCGATAGAATTCCCGCAACACAGTTAGCAGGTGCAACACTAACTCCTGTTACGCTTGCAACTCCAGCGATTTTACCGCAGCAGTATGGACAATTTTCTGATGTAGCGGTTTCTGCAAAAGTTGCTTTGCTTGCAACAAGTCAGGGCCTTTTTCGTACTGGTGATGGGGCAAATGCTTCAACTGCTGTAAGCCCTGCTGCTATGGCATGGACAGCAGTAACTCTTCCAGAATCTCAAGTAGCAGTTACCCGATTACAGCCACTTTCAACTACAGGGTTACCAGAAGGTTTTTCTAAAAACCCAGTTGGTGGAACAGTATATGTTTTAGCTGGTTCAGTAAATTATGATCTTGCTTCGTTGTATCGGATTGCTGTTGCAAGTACAGAGGCTGTTGCAGTTACTGCAGCAACGGTTCAAGTAATTCCAGATTATTTTGTCCAAGGTACCACAAGTGCTTTTGCTGCTCTTGGAGCGTATCGAAATTATGCAACAACTTTTGGAGCGCTTGTTACTGCTTCAGAATCTTCTCCTGATGGTTCTTCACCAATATTTGAAGCATTGCCTCCAATTTTGCGTACTGGAGTTTTTATTGCGCAAAACAGAAACGTACAAATTCAGGCGGGTATTTCTATCGCAATAACGATTGGTAACCTGCTCAGAAATAGTGGAATTGGATCATTGATTCTTCCTACCAATACTGGAATGAGGGTTCTTGAATAATGAAAGATATCAGCATGTTAAAAAAACAGATTGTACTAGGTATTTGTTTGCTTGGTTTAGTAACCTCTAGTAAGGCAATAACACCATTTAATATTATTCGTCCTTTTGATCCTAATTTTTTTCCTACGTACTGGAAGAATCAAACAAGGCAATTTACGCCAATTCTTTCTTTTGGGGCATCAAACCCTCATGGAAGATCAGTTGAAGGAGATACCGTTAATGTTCTTCAGGTTCTTTTTCCTACACAAGATGCACTAGCTATGTTAAAAGGATTTGCGCCTACTTCACAACAAGCGCAATTAGGGCAACTCATTAACATTAATGGCGATGATGGAGTGCGTGGACATTTCAAAGTTACTGGTGATCTCAAAGTTCTTTTTTCAGGATCATTAATTGGTCGTTGGAATTGGGAAAATGGTGTGTGGTTGGGTATGGCTCTTCCTCTGGCTTCATTAAAAGTTAAAAATGTTAGTTGGGTTGATCAAACAAAAAATGCAACGCTTGATGATGCTTTAACCCATCAATATTTGACCGATAATTTTGCTGCCAATGTTGCACAATTGGGAAATGGGCTTTCTATTGGTGATTGGTCTAAAGCAGGGGTGGGTGATTTCACAACCTATGTTGGGTGGAGAAAAAGCTTTTTACAAGAAAAAAAATGGCTTAAAGAAGCTATTGTAAATGTTCGTCTTGGTGTTCAGTTTCCAACAGGGGTGCGTAAAGATGAAGACGTAGCGGTTTCGTTAGCATTTGGAAATGACGGTGCTTATACGGTCCCTTTTGCAGCTGGTCTTGATTTGCGTTTTAGAAAGATATTTTGGGCAGGTATAGATTTAACATTTATGAAGATGTTTAATCATATTCGTGATCGTCGCATTCAGACTAATGCTACACAAACAGATCTTCTTGCTTTGCAAAAAACTCGCGCACGTAAAGAATACGGGCTTACTCAAATGTTCAATTTATATGCTGAACCGATTATTGGAAAAGGACTTTCTGTTCGTTTTGCCTATGAGCATTTTAAGCATGGAGATGATAAAATAGCGGTGATGTCTAATGATTATTCAACATTGGCTGCAAATACTGCTGCTATTTTGAATGAGTGGACAACGCACGATATTCTTATACAACTTAAGTATGATTCTGCTCATCAAAAGGCTGAAAACAATCGATTCAGACCGCAACTTTCTATCTTTGGAAAAATGCCGTTTAATGGAAAATCTTCTTATCAAGTATCTTTAATTGGTGCAAGCGCAACCTTTAGCTTTTAAGTAAAATTTCATTGGGCGCAAGAATCTTTATTCTTCCAATAACTTAGTTTTTTGTTGCACTCCGCGTGCAGCGCCAAGACGGGTCCTTGCCGACCCTCTTGGATCTCAGACACGAATGGTTCCCTTCGATTCCTGAACGGCCACAAACCACCAGCTTCGATGCATTACTGAAAGCCTGGTTTCTTCGACACACGCCCTTTGGGCGATGGTCTTCGTGTGCTCCTGATGCGGTATTTACTTACTGGTGGCTTAATGTCATATATAAGATTTTTCTAATGTGAAAATTTTTGATTTTCTCCAAGAACGGAGTTCCCCCCTATGCGGAATTGGTGGGAACTCCGTGCGTTCCGCGCCGCACGTGCTGTAGATCGATGTAATTATTGGTTCCGTGTCATTCCCAGAGAACGAAGTGAATGGTAAGGGAATCTTTGATATGTATTAAGTCCTTTTAAATCAGGAATTCAGCATTAGCTGAAAGTCACGATTAGGCTTGCAAAAAAAGGAAATGGGTGCTTTAGTTTTAGCTTCTAGATAAAAAAACTATACTAAGGAGCACCCATAAACATGCTATCA
>Ga0114967_10002122_pt1 | contig 16659 bp, 17 predicted proteins | sample M_130628_MF_Meta_FD_92639 | JGI IMG/M metagenome (GOLD analysis project Ga0114967, IMG submission 92639) | Freshwater microbial communities from Lake Montjoie, Canada to study carbon cycling - M_130628_MF_MetaG | ecosystem: Environmental > Aquatic > Freshwater > Lake | place: Lake Montjoie... | reverse complement strand
CCACTTGAGTTCGGCGTGTTCCCCAGCGTGTTGTTGTTGGCCACATTGCTACGCCTCGCGCTGAACGTCGCCTCGACCCGCGTGGTTCTGTTGCACGGTCATACGGGCTCTGACGCCGCAGGTAAGGTCATCGAGTCTTTCGGTGAGTTCGTGGTGGGCGGAAACTACGCTGTCGGTGTGGTGGTGTTCATCATCCTGACCATCATCAACTTTGTTGTGGTAACCAAGGGCGCAGGCCGCATCTCTGAGGTGACCGCCCGCTTTACCTTGGACGCTATGCCGGGCAAGCAGATGGCTATCGATGCCGACCTCAATGCCGGACTGATCACGCAAGATGAGGCGCGTATCCGCCGTGGTGAGGTCCGTGCTGAGGCGGACTTCTACGGTTCGATGGATGGTGCCAGTAAGTTTGTCCGCGGTGACGCGACAGCCGGCATCATGATTCTGATCATCAATATTGTCGGTGGCCTGCTTATCGGTGTTATCGCTCACGGCTTGGCCTTCAGCGACGCGGCCCGAACCTACACCCTGCTGACCATCGGCGACGGTCTGGTGGCGCAGATTCCGGCTTTGCTGCTGTCGACCGCTGTGGCCGTTATTGTGACCCGTATGTCCGGTACTCAGGACATGGGTGGTGAGATCGGTCGTCAATTGGGTCAACCCAAGGCGCTGTATGTGGCGGCTGGTGTGATCTCGTTGATGGGTCTCATACCCGGAATGCCCAACATGGCCTTCCTGGCCATAGGCGGACTGTGTGCCGGTGCTGCTTGGTTCCTCAAGAAAAATGCTGAACGCGCTGCGCAAAAGGCACTGGAGACACCGGAAGTGGTCGCAGCTCCGCCGGCACCGCCTACAGAGCTCAGTTGGGATGACGTGCGTCCGGTGGACCTGTTGGCCATCGAAGTCGGTTACAAACTGGTCCCGCTAGTCGATACCGCCCAGGGCGGTGATCTGGTCGGACGTATCAAAGGTGTGCGTCGCAAGCTGACTCAAGAGCTTGGCTTTTTAGTTCCTGCTGTGCGTATCCGTGACAACCTGGAGTTCAGCCCGGGTGTCTACCGCATCAATTTGTCTGGTGTGCCGGTGGGTGAGGGCGTCATACAGCCCGATCGCTTCCTGGCCATCAATCCCGGCACAGTGTTCGGCAAGATCAGTGGCATCGATACGCAGGATCCCGCATTTGGTCTCGAGGCGGTCTGGATAGATCCCTCGCAGCGCGATGAAGCGCAGACCCTGGGCTATACCGTTGTCGACCCCAGTACGGTCATTGCGACTCATCTGAGTCATGTTGTGCAGACCCATGCCCATGAGCTGTTAGGCCATGAGGAAGTCACTCAGATGCTGCAAGCACTGGGACGCAGTGCGCCGAAGCTGGTTGAAGATCTGGTGCCAAAGCTATTGCCGATGAGTGTGGTTGTGCGGGTGATGCAGGGTCTGTTGGCCGAACGCGTCCCGGTGCGAAACATGCGCACCATTGTTGAGACGCTGGCCGAACACGCGCCCCGTACACAAGATCCTATGGCTTTGCAGGCCGTCGTCCGGGTAGCGCTTGGCCGGCAGATCGTTCAGGACATTGCCGGTCTAAAAGATGAGTTGCCGGTCATCACTCTTGAAGGTGACCTGGAGCAGTTGCTCCAGACCACCCTGGGTACTGCAGGTGGCAGTGGCAGTCCCGGTCTTGAACCGGGCCTCGCGGACCGGCTCCAGCAGCGACTGGCCGAATCGGCCCGTAGACAGGAATTACTGGGTGAGCCGGCCGTGTTGCTGGTGCCCCCGTCTCTGCGTCAGTCGCTAGCCCGTTTTGTGCGAGCCAGTGTTCCCGGCCTGCAGGTGCTGGCGTGGAATGAAATACCCGACAACCGCAAGGTGCGCCTCGTCACCTCGGTCGGTCGTTGAACCCGATTTATTTAAGGTAGAACGTCATGAAGATCAGGACATTCGTCGCCAAAGACATGCGAGAAGCGTTGCGGCAGGTGCGGGACCAGCAGGGCCCCGACGCAGTCATTCTGTCATCGCGCTCAGTGGCAGAAGGCGTTGAAGTATCTGCTGCCACCGATTTTGAGCAGGCCACTCATGCACCACTGTCGATGGCCTCAATGCCCGACGAACCAAATTATGCGCTGCCGCCAACCGCTGAGGTCGGTGCGGAACTGCGCAGCATCCGCCATATGCTCGAAAGCCAGATGTCACAGCTGGCTTGGAACGACCTGAGTCGACGCTCACCGGCTCAAGCTGAGCTACTCAAAGAGCTCAGTGACTTGGGGCTTTCACAGGCCTTATCCGGCGAATTGGTGTCTGGAATCCCCGGCGGACTTAGCTTTGCCGATGCGCATCGACGTGCGCTGGCCGGTGTCGCCCGGCGTATTCGTGTGACGGGCGATGCGCTGCTGGAGCGTGGCGGTCGAGTTGCCTTTGTCGGACCGACCGGCGTTGGTAAGACCACCGCCATTGCCAAGCTGGCCGCCCGCTGGGTCATGCGTCATAGCGCTCGCGATATCGTGCTCATTTCGGTTGATGCTCAGCGCTTCGGCGCGCAGGAGCAAATCGAGGTGTTGGGCCGTCTGCTTGGCGTGCAGACATTCGCCATCGAAGATATGCAAGAGCTTCCCGCACTGCTGGCCCGTCATGCCGAGCGCCGCCTTGTGTTGGTCGATACTGCAGGCATGAGCCCTCGCGATGCCGATCTGCCGCTGCGTGCTCAACAGTTCACCCGGATTGCTGAAGACAGTGGCCTACAGATCTGTCTGACGCTGTCCGCTGCAGCCCAAGCAGGTGTTCTGGTCGATGCCGCTGAACGCTTTCAAGCCTTCTCGCCATCGTTTGCACTGATCACCAAGATTGATGAAGCCATGAGCCTCGGCGGCACCCTGTCGCTATTGGCCAGTACGCAATTGCCGGTCAGCTATGTCAGTGAAGGGCAGCGAATTCCTGAAGACCTGGCGCCGGCCCGTGCACACCAGTTGGTGGCCCGATCGGTGCTACTGACCCGGGAATCAGGTGCCACGTCTGGGGAAGAAATGCTGGTCCGTCGTTTTGGAGGGGTTGCCCATGTCATTGCCTAGGTTTGACGCCGCGCAGACTGCCGGCTTACGTGCTGCAACCCGCCCCGGACCAGTGCAGGTCATCGCCGTCACCGGCGGTAAAGGTGGCATAGGCAAGACCTTTGTCACGGTCAATCTCGCCACTGCCTTAGCCAATGCTGGCAAGCGCGTGCTGGTGCTGGACGGTGATCTGGGTTTGGCGAACGTTGATGTATTGCTGGGTGTAACGCCGCGCTACACCTTAGAACATGTCTTAGAGGGTCGTTGCACCTTGGAGGAAGCCATCCTCGATACGCGACAGGGATTTAAAATCATCCCTGCGGCCTCAGGGGTCGCCAAGCTCTCCGAGCTGTCCAGCAACGAACACCTTGGTTTGGTTCAGGCGTTCAGCAATCTGACGCTGGGTCTGGACGTGATGATCGTTGATACCGCCGCTGGCATCGCTGACGGCGTCCGGCAGTTTTGTCAGGCAGCCCAGAATGTACTTATTGTGCTGCGCGATGAACCTGCTGCTTTAACCGATGCCTATGCGCTAATCAAGGTCCTGCGTCGCGATCACAATGTGACGCGCTTTCGCGTCTTGGCCAACATGACGCAGAACCTTGGAGAGGGCGAGAACATATTCCGGAAACTTGAGCGAGTTACCACTCGCTTCCTGGACGTTGTGATCGAATACGCGGGTGAAATTCCCGATGATCCTCTTGTCAGAAGCGCCATTCGTGAGCAGCGGACCGTGATTGAAGCCTTTCCCACGGCACCAGCTTCATTGTCTTTCCGCCGGCTTGCCCGCGGTGTGGCGACTTGGCCATCCGCCAATGGGCCGCGCGGTAATCTAGAGTTCTTTGTTGAACGGCTCGTAGCCCACGCTGAACCGCGCCTGGAACCGGTTAGGTGAGAGCTGTCAGCGCTTACAGTTCTACGCAGGCTCATCGCGAGGGTGATGACCTCGTGGTGCGCCATGCCGGGCTGGTCAAGCGCATTGCCTTTCATTTGGCCGCGCGACTGCCCGCGTCCGTTGATGTCGAAGACCTCATTCAGGCGGGCATGATTGGCTTGTTGGAGGCGGCTGCAGGCTATTCGGCTGATCGCGGCGCGACCTTCGAGACCTTTGCCGGAATTCGCATCCGCGGCGCGATGATTGACACCTTGCGGCAGTTAGATTGGACACCGCGCTCGGTACACCGTCAGTCACGTGAGGCCGCTGCAGCCATTCGTGCCATTGAGGCGGAAACTGGCCGCGAGGCGCGCGACGTTGAGATCGCAGCGCGTATGGGCGTCACCCTGACGGACTTCCACCGGCTGATGCAAGACGCTGCGACTTCTCATATCGGCAGCATCGAAGATTTGCCGCTGTCATTTGACATTGCAGACCGTGAATCTGATCCATTGCGCCAAACGTTGATCTCGGGCTTTCGTGCGGGGCTTGCAGAAGCTATTAATGAGTTGCCGGAGCGTGAGCGGCTGTTGATGTCGCTCTATTACGATGATGAACTCAACCTCAAGGAAATTGGCCTGGTGCTCAAGGTTTCTGAATCACGTATCTGCCAGATGCATGGTCAGGCGCTGACGCGTTTGAAGGCACGGTTAGCGTCTTGGGCAGAGAAGGCCCACGACGACCTCTCAGAGCTGCGCTAGTCGCACCAGTCCTCTTACATGGACATTCTCAGTCTTTTCGGCATCGTGCTGGCGTTGGTTGCCGTGCTGGTCGGAGCTGTGCTAAAAGGAGCCGGCCTGCATGCCCTGGTCTCCAGCGCAGCCTTTATGATCGTGGTAGTCGGCACAATGGCTTCGGTCATGATTCAAACGCCGATGGCGACCATGCGACGGGCATTTGCCATATTGCCCTGGATATTCAGTCCACCACGCACCGCGGCTGAAGAATTGATCGCCAAGTTTGTTGAGTGGGGTAATACCGCACGGCGTAGCGGCCTGCTGGGACTGGAGTCCGAAGTCGAAGGCATCAAAGATGACTTCTTGCGCAAGGGTTTGATGATGGTGATTGACGGCACAGAGCCCGATGCCATCCGCCACAGCTTAGAGATCGACATCGGTGCCCGCGAATCAGCCGATGGCCGTGCCGCTAAAGTGTTCGAGGGTATGGGTGTCTATGCGCCGACGCTGGGCATTATCGGTGCGGTGCTGGGCCTGATGGCTGTCATGCAGAACCTGGCCGACCCCAGCAAGCTGGGTCATGGCATTGCAGCGGCTTTCACTGCAACAATTTATGGCATCGGATTGGCCAATCTGTTTTTTCTTCCTATCGCCAACAAGCTCAAAACAGTCGTTCAGCTCAACAGTCATCTGCGCGAAATGATGGTTGAAGGTTTGTTGGCCGTCGCTCAGGGCGAAAACCCTCGGCGTATCGAGGCCCGACTGCAAAGCTACGGGCACTGACAGCCCGTATGTCACGCCGTCACGGACGCCGTCGTCGCCATGATGATCATGCCAACCACGAGGCGTGGGCCATCCCCTATGGTGACCTGGTCACTTTGCTGCTGGCATTCTTTGTGGTCATGTACTCAATCTCCTCGGTCAACACGGGCAAGTACCGCCAGTTGTCAGTTTCTCTTGTACAGGCCATGCAAGGCGCACCCGATGCCGCTCAGCAAGTCGATGGATCCGGCTTTGGTGAAGGTATGAGCGTCGGTGTGCTAAATCTGCCAAACCCACTGCTGGAGCGTAATCGCGACGTACTGATCAACCCGATACCGCTGATTTCTGAAGTGCCTCCCCGGGCGCGCCGGTTGCACGCGTTGGGTGAGCAGTTGACGATGGCAATGGGCGGCCTGATAGACAAAGGCTTGGTTGATGTGCGCGTCAATGATGACTTTATCGAAGTAGAGCTGAAGTCAGACATCCTGTTTGCCAGTGGCGTCGGAGATGTATCGCGCGCAGCAGAACCGGTCATTGCCGAGCTTTCCAAGGTATTGCACGACGTTCCTAATCCGATCCGGGTTGAAGGTCACACCGATGACCGGCCTATCCATTCCCCGGTATTTCGCTCCAACTGGGAGCTCTCTGCCGCCCGCGCTGCCAGCGTCGTACACCTGCTGGGTAACGGAGGAGTCGCAGCGTCACGTCTGTCCGTGGTGGCCCATGCCGAACAGAAGCCGACACGCGAGAATGAAAGTGACGCAGGTCGCAGTGCTAACCGCCGTGTTGTGTTAATTATTGCCAACTCAGCATCTGAGCTAGACGCGATAAAACAATCAGCGACCGTGGGGCAGGTGCCTTAGTCGCATCGGGAAGCGGTCATGCAGCAAGCGCAATCAAACCTTGATCAAGAAGCCTTGGCTTTCATGCAGGCACTAGCCAATGAGTTGGCTGAAGGCAAAGTAGAGTTGCCCAGCTACCCGGAGGCCGCAATGCGTGTTCAGCGCGCGTTGTCAGCTGACGAAGTTGATCTTGACCTGGTCATCCGCGCCATCAGTGCCGAGCCGTTGTTGGCGGTGCGCGTCATGCAGATGGCTAATTCTGTGCTCTTTAATGCTATGGGCCGGCAAGTGTCTGACTTGCGGACCGCAGTCATGCGTCTGGGCTACAACGTAGTTCGGACCGCGGCCATGGCCTTCATTGTCCAGCAGCTTTTGAATAAGACAGATTTTGGGCCGTTAAAGCCGCAATTGGCCGCTTTATGGCAGCGCAGTATCGCGCTTGCGGCCTTGTCACGCGTAGTGGCACGCCGTCGCTCTCGACTGAATGCTGACGTTGCACTGCTGGCGGGCCTGCTGCATGGCATCGGCAGGTTGTGTATTCATGTTCGCCTGGCTGCTCATCCGGCTTTGCAGACACAGCCCGAGGTTTGCGCTCGCATACTCGAAGAATGGCAGACAGATATCGCTGCAGCGCTGCTGACCGATTGGGGCATGTCCGAAGATTTGGTCGATGCGGTACGGCTGTATGGCGATGCTCAGCGCATTCCGGCTGCGGGTGTCGATTTGACCGACGTGCTCGCCGCTGCTGCCCGCTTGGGACATTTGCGAGAGCAGCTGCTCGACGCTGTGCCATCCGTTGAAATTGCCTTGCCTGTCATCGAGTCCGATCCGCGCTTTTGGCAGCGCATTGATGTCGATGCTGAAGGCGTGTTGTTGCTATTGGCCGAAGCTGAAGAGGCCATCGACGAGCTCAACTCGGTCTTGGGCGGCTAGTGTCCGGTGAGCTGCAGATCTCGGGTGGCATGATTCCTGCTCAATAGCTCCTATGGGACCTGCCAGGCGGTAGTTCGACGGAATCCCGTCACCGGCCTGCACCAGTGCTCCCCACGGAGTAGGCACATGAATTTTTTTGTTGAACCCAGTCAGATGATTTTTTTTGCAGGTCGGGCTCTGATTCTGGTGGCAGCTTTGCTGGCTTTCGCCGTGGTTTTTGCCCGCTGGCGCAGTGCCGGTGAGCGTGACATCCGCCGGGTGCTCGACGAGTTGGAACAGTCGCGCGGTGAAACGCGTACGTTGGCAGCGGCGACCGAGGCCTTGTTGTTTCGCATCGGCGGATTGGAAACAAAATTGGAAGCGCGTACGCAAGTTGCAGCACCGACGCCAGCGCCCAGAGGCTATGAGCTGGCGCTGCGACTGGCCCGGACCGGCGCGAGTGTCGACGAGATCACAGAAACTAGTGGTGTGACACGTCGCGAAGCGGAACTTCTTGCAAGACTACATGGACCGCGGCGTACAGCCTGATCAGATTTTTTTGAGGGGACTTATGAATATGTCAAACAGTTCGGTCGCAGAGGCGGGTGCTAACAGCACTGTGGCTTTTTCTTTTATTGAATCTCTGGCGTCAGAACTGTCGACGGGCAAGGTGGAACTGCCTGCTTTCCCGGATATCGCCGCACGCGTGCGTCAGGTGCTGGCCGATGAGTTTGTGAGTTCCAAACAGATCGTTCGTGTGGTCAGCGCCGAGCCTGGCTTGGCAGCCAAGTTGCTGCAACTATCTAACTCAGCGGCGTTGAATCCAGGTGGTCCGCGTGTCACCGACCTCAAGTCTGCTATCTCGCGCATCGGCTTGAACCTGGTGCGTAGCGCTGCGCTGACCTTTGCCGTCGAGCAGATGCGCGCTTCACCAGAGTTGGCTCGTTTGCGTCAGCCTTTGAGCGAGTTGTGGGAACGCTGCGTGTTTGTGGCTGCCATGTCTTATGTGGTTGCGCGGGGTTGCTCTGAGGTCAATGCCGACACTGCGCTGTTGGCCGGTCTGATGCACGGCGTGGGTCGCTTATATATTTTGGCGCGTTCCGCTGATCATCCCCAGCTGTTTGCCGATCGCGCCGCCTACAACGAGATTGTTCGGGATTGGCATGCCGGCATTGCCAAGAGCATTCTTGAAAATTGGGAAATGAGTGATGAGATCGTCGAGGCCGTTGCCGAGCACGAAGATCTGACGCGCGATCATGACGACGAGCCCGACCTGACTGACGTGTTGACGGTCGCGACCTTGTTTGTGTCCTTCCATGCTTATCCGGAGTCGATCGAGCTCAACATGCAAGGCGTCACCGCCTTCGATCGCATGCAGCTGGATCACGAAGACGTGGCCTCTATCCTGGAAGAGTCGGCCGAAGAAGTGGCCAGCCTGCAAGCCGCTCTGGGCAGCTGAGTCCCGTTTGCCTTGACACCGCTGTGGTCGAGCCGGGACAATATCCGGCTCGGCAATACCTAGGCTAGGTAGCTCAGTTGGTTAGAGCACGGCACTCATAATGCCGGGGTCGAGGGTTCGAATCCCTCCCTAGCCACCACTCCACCGGCACAAGCGTAACGTGGTTTACAGGCGTCCCTAGCCACCATCCCGCCGGCACAACCGCAGCTCGGTGACGCCACTGCCGTTCCGTGCTCTGATGGCTGCTCCCGAACGATTCCGAAGGGCCTGGCTATGGTCAATATTGCTCGGCATTCAGCGATGCGGCGATTGCTTCCATTCGTGTTGAGCTTTGCCGCTCTTCAAGGGCTTTGGCAGTTCGCGCGTGGCGGCCCCGTTGAATTTCTGGTTGTCCACCATTTCACCGTGCAGCCGGCTGTGGCCCTCATCAATTGGCTGACGCCAGATGTTCATGCTCAAGCGCTGCGTTTCAGCATTGCCGCGATTGGCGGAGGACTGAACATCTTGAACGGCTGCGAAGGCATAGAGGCGCTTTTCCTGCTTTTGTCTGCCTTTCTGGTAGCCCCCTTGCCATGGCGGGCCAGATTTTTGAGTTTGTTCGGTGGCTTGTTTTTCGTCTTTTTAATCAATCAGGCTCGGATCCTGCTGCTTTTTTACGCCTATCGAGCTAACCGAGATTGGTTTGACCCATTGCACTCCCTGGTGTTGCCGCTGGTTGTCGTGCTCTCGGTCTGCGCCTACTTCTACGGCTGCCTCTATTTGACCAGCAACAGATGCCAAACCCCGTAGTCCTCTTGGCTCGCTTCGCCTTAACTGCGTCAGTGGTGCTAGGTCTTGCCTTCGTTTTGCAGCGGAGTTTGCTGCTGGCTCTCGTGCCACTGCTGCAGATTGCGGCGCAGCTCGTGTTGGTTGATTTTCAAGTCGTCGCTTTGAATGTTGTGACTGACGGGCAGTCGCAAGTCATGCGATTGGTTGCCTTGCTTCAGGAGCCTCAACACATCAATGGATTTTGGATCTATCCCCAGGGCTGGTTGGGCGCTCCGGTGGGCTCACAACAGGTCAGTGCGTTCCAAGTCGATTTAACTGCCGGCGGCACCATCTCCTATAGCTTGCTGGTAATCATCATTGTTCTGGCTTGGCCTGCCAAAGGGGTGGGCGTCTTGGTCCGGCGGGTTTTTTGGGGACTGCTACTGGCCTTTTTGCTGTTGCTGCTGAATGTGATGACGACGTTTCCTGCTGAAGTCTGGGCATTGCTTCATGACGCTATGGCCTCTCAGGAGATCTGGCCATTGCTGGTGTGGAGCAAAATGTGGATGGGTGGGCTGGGCCTTATGCTGGCGGTTGTCAGCGGTGTTGTAGCGATTGCGCTGGCAGGGGCCTCAAGGCGTCACCTGCTGTAGTCTTGTGCCCACTAAAGGGGGGTACATGCAAAACAGTCAGGCATGGGTCGCGCTGCGTCTGGCCGTTGCCGTGTTGGGTGGTTACGGCGTCGCCGTGCTGGTGTCGCTGCTGCTCATCCGCATTTTGCCCATACCTCCTGCACAAGCCGTGCTGTGGTCACTGCTGCTGAGTTTTCTGGTTTACGCCATATCAGCTATGGCTGCCTTTGTGTTGGGGCGCAGCGGTGGTCTGCGGCGTGCCCTGACTTGGGTGCATACCTGGGCGGGTCTGCTGCCGGCTTGGTTGCTGTATTTCGTATTTGTCACCGGCACATTGGGTTACCTCAATGTCGAGATCGACCGTTGGATGCAACCGGAGCTCACGCCGGTGGCCACCCGTGGTGATGACGCTGCTCTCATCGATCAGGGTCTGGCTCGATTGAATGAGGTGGCCGCGGGTGCCGATCGCTGGGCCATCGAGTTGCCAGGCCGTAAGAATGCAACGGGGGCGCGCATCACCTGGCGTATGCCAGCCACGGCAACCTATCCGCGCGGCGAGCAGGGCAGTCAGCTGTTGGCGACCGATCCTGATCCAACGCAACCGGCCTCCAAGCCGCGGCGGACCGGCGGCGGTACGGAGCTCTATCAGTTGCATTACCGCCTGCACTATCTGCCTGTGCAAGAGGCCTATTGGCTCGTGGGTCTGTGCTCGATGTTCATGCTGGTATCACTGATCAGCGGTGTGATCATCCACAAACGACTATTGCGCGACTTCTTTAGTTTCCGACCCGCCAAGGGCGTGTTGTCGTGGCGCGATGGGCACACAGCGCTGGGTGTGTTCGCGCTGCCGTTTCATCTGGTCATCACCTATAGCGGGCTGGTGTTGTTGATGTCCACCTACATGCCGTGGGTACATGAGCGCATCTATGACTATGATGAGGCCGCGCAAGACGAGTTTTTTATCACTACACCGCGTATCGAAATCCCCGCTGCCTCGGGCAAGATCACACCGATGCAGCCGGCAGCACAAATATTGGCTGATCCGGACGCACCGCAGACGCGCCTGATCAGTTACACGGTCCGTAACCCGCATGACAGTGCTGCGCGCATCATTGTGGCGCGTGAGCGCAGCGATGCGCAGACCGGCACTGGACAGCGCGTATATGACGGCACCAGCGGGCGCTATCTGGCCGATGCCGTGCCAGCCCGCAGCGGCGCCCAACAAACCCGCGATACGCTGACCGGCCTGCACAAAGGCCAGTTTGCAGGTCCGCTGGTGCGTGCGTTGTATTTGCTTTCAGGGTTGATGGGTTCGGCCTTGATCGCAACCGGTGTGGTCTTGTGGACGGTCAAGCGCAGTCAAGGCCTTGGCGCCGGCTGGCTGCGACGATTGAACCCCGGTGTGATCATCGGCCTGCCCTTGGGTATCGCCGCGTATTTGGCAGCCAATCGCTTATTGCCGCTGGATATCAGCGCGCGGGGCGCCGCTGAGATGAACGTTTTGTTTGCCGCATGGGCGGTTGCCATCTGTTTTGGCTTAGTTCGACCCCCGCGTCGCGCCTGGCTGGAGTTGAGCGTGTTGGCCCTATTGAGTTTTGCCAGCTTGCCCTGGCTGGACTACGCGCTGACACCGCAACGTGTCGCAGCCCTATGGCCACCCCTGAATGTAACGGTCTGGCTGTTGTTCAGCAGCATGTTGCTGCTGCTGGGGATGGCTGCTCTAAGCCTTGCCCGAGCTCGACGCCATCGCCATGGGCCGATCTTGTCTGCAGTCCCGAGGGCTGCGCTGGGTTGGTCCGGGGCGCTGGCTTTGGTCGCTGCGCTGCTGCTGTGTTGGCAGGTCGAGGGCGGTTCGCGTGCGTGGGTGACTTGGGCCGGTGGGCTGACTCTGGCAGCCCTGTGCATCACCGGGCTGCACACGCTGTGGCAGCTACGCCGTCAGCGCTGAATCAGTTCGACCTTGTAGCCGTCCGGATCTTGCACGAAGGCGATAACGGTGGTGCCGCCCTTGACCGGACCGGCATCGCGTACCACGTTGCCGCCCGCAGCACGGATTTGCGCACAGGTTGCCGCAACGTCGCTGACCCCCAACGCAATATGCCCATAGGCAGTGCCCGGATCATAGCTGCTGACGCCGTGGTTATAGGTCAACTCGAGTTCAGCGCTGCCGTCTGCATTGCCGGCGCCATAGCCTAAAAAGGCCAGTGTGTATTTCTGTTCCGGCATGTCCTTGATGGTTAACAGGTTCATGCCCAGCACTTTGGTGTAAAAATCGATAGACCGCTGCAGGTCACCGACGCGCAGCATGGTATGCAGGAACTTCATGGCAAGGCTCTCTGGAGTGGTGCTGCAGCGAGTATAGTGCGCGTCCCTTATTGTTGACAGTTGTTCGGAGTATCCATGCTTCTGAAAGCCATCCCCATCGGTGCCAATCCGCCTGAAGAAGTGAATGTCGTCGTCGAAGTGCCTGTGGGCGGTGAGCCCATCAAGTACGAGATGCACAAGGCTTCCGGCGCGCTGGTCGTCGATCGTTTTCTGTATACGTCCATGCGCTATCCGGGAAACTACGGCTTCATACCGCATACGCTGTCCGATGACGGAGACCCGTGCGACGTGCTGATCTGCAATCAGCGCGGCATCATTCCTGGCGCTATTGTCGCGTGCCGCCCGGTCGGCGTATTGCTTATGGAAGACGAAGCCGGCGGGGACGAAAAGATCGTCGCCGTGCCTGTGCCGCGTCTGACCCGGCGTTATGAGAACGTGCACAACTACACTGACTTGCCGGATATCACGCTGATGCAGATCCAGCATTTCTTTGAGCACTACAAAGATCTGGAATCAAACAAGTGGGTCAAGGTAGTGGGATGGGGCGATGCGGCCGCAGCCCGTGATTTGATCTCGCAGTCTATAGAGCGTGCCCGCGCTGCCGGCGACCAGGCCGACAGCGAGACTTAAGGCGCGTTGCTGCCTTACAGCCCGCGCGTGTGCTGCACCTGTCTTGCAGCATCCAGTTGCAACAAGATGTCGGCACGCGCCGGCATCTCGTCCAGCAGATGACGTGTGATGCGCTCGTAATGGGCGATGAAGCGCGCCACTGCGGCATCGTCCATCACCCGCGCCTGGTCGCCGCCCATCTGCTGCAGACGGGCGCGCAATTTATGCTCTTGCTCTAAGCGCCACGCATACACCACATCAAAAGACGGGGCCTGCAACATCACTTGCAGGTCGAGCCTGCCAAACAGCTGGCCATAGTCCTGCGCTAAAGCCGCGTTGACGTAGTGACGCCAGATGCCAGCGCCATCTTCATCGCGTTCCAGCGCATTGATCGGCCTTGTCAGCGCAGCAGCTGACTGCGGCTTTGCGCCGACGCACCAGCCTTCCAGAATAACCACCGACGCGGGCCCGCTGAACACCGTCCATAAGGCCCTTGGTTTACGGTCATCAATGCTCTTATCGAAGGCGGGCAGGGCAACTGGCCCAGCCTTTTGCAGTGCAGCCAGTGTCTTCAGGCCCAACTCTATATCGTGGGTGCCTGGAACGCCGCGCGTACGCAGTAACGGATGCACGGCATTACCCAGTTGTTGTCGCTGATCATGTGTCAGGTACAGATCGTCTATAGATAGCACAGCGGTGGGCAGTCCCTGATGCCGCAACAAAGCCGCCAGTACTGCAGCCAAGGTGGACTTGCCGCTGCCTTGCGCACCACACAAACCCACGGTTAATGGCCGCACCTGCGCGCGTGCGGCCAATTGCGCGGCTAGCGGCTCGTACACGCTGCGGATCAGCGCGCCGTAGCTTGCCGGTAAGCGCTCTTGCTGCAAAAACTGCGTGAGCCAAGCCGTCTCGAGCTGCATCGCTAGCCCAATCGCGCCGCATGAAAAGCGATGTGATCGGCAATGAAGCTGGTGATGAAGTAATAAGAATGATCGTAGCCGGCATGTTGGCGCAGCGTCAGCTTTTGACCGGCGGCAGCACAGGCCTCGGCCAGCAACTGCGGTTGCAACTGGTCGACCAGAAATTGATCAGCCAGGCCTTGATCGACCAGCACATCATCATAGTGTCCGCGTGCTGCGCCGGCTGCTATGAGGCAGGTGGCGTCATGTTCATTCCACTGACTGCGCGTATCGCCCAGATAATTCGTAAAGGCTTTGACGCCCCATGGGCAGCGGGTAGGCGAGACGATGGGCGAGAATGCTGAGACCGAACGATAGAGTTGCGGATGGCGCAGCGCTAACGTCAGCGCTCCGTGGCCACCCATCGAATGTCCTGCTATGCCGGTGCGCTGCAGGTCTAGCGCAAAGCCTGCGCTCAAAGCGCCCGGCAAGTCGGCAGTGATGTAGCTCTCCATGCGAAAGTGCTCTGCCCACGGGCTTTGCGTGGCATCGACATAAAACGAAGCGCCTTGGCCCAAGTCATAGGCGGCATCGTTGGCGACGGTTTCGCCGCGCGGACTGGTATCCGGGGCAACGATAGCCAGACCATGGTGTGCCGCAGCCGCATAGGCACCGGCCTTTATTGTGAAGTTCTCCTCAGTACACGTCAGGCCTGACAGCCAGACTAGCAGCGGAAAAGGCCCGGTCCCCGGTGGCTGGAACAGCGAAAAGCGCATCGGCGTGCCGGTGGCCGCACTGTCGTGACGGCAGAAGCTCAAGGTGCCGCCGTGGCAATGATGCTGTTGGAGTATTTCAGTCATGAAGGGGTTTCCTGCAATGTTGCACAGGCCGCAGATGCTACGGCCCTCGGGCGCTGGCGTATAGTTGCCGCCATGATGCAAACAGTTGCCAAGATATCTGGATTGCTGTTCTCGCTGCTGTTGCTGTCCTTTTCTGTAGGGGCATCAGAACCGTTCCGTGCAGCAACACGCGAACAAGTCGAACAGCTGTTGGCCACCCGCATCGCTTCCGGCTCCAGCGCGGCGACAGTGGCGCAGTTTCTGCAAGATCGCGCAATCGCTCACAACCAGCCTGCGCTTTCGGGCCCCTCTGTGGTGATGACCGCGCGATTTGCGAACTTGGCCTCGGCCGATGGCAAAGGTCTGATCACCTTATTCGTACGATTTTCTTTCCTGCAGGACCGGCTGATCGGTTATTCATTCGCTGAACAGTTGCCGGTGCCGCAAAATGCCCGCTGAACCTGTGCTGCGTCCGGCACTCGTTGCATTCCTGACGGCTGGCGTGCTCGCCGGCTGCGCCACACCGTCTTCGCGTGAGAACGTTGCGGCAGTGGCCGCGCAGGTGGCCGTGCAGACGCCGGCTGCTTTCAACTGGCGGCGTACAGCGGCCGACGACGCGCGGGTACAGGCAGACGTCGCGCCCTTGGTCGATGCGGGCATTACCGGGCCCGAAGCCATCGCCATTGCTTTTTTAGCCAGCCCTGATCTGCAGTTTCAGTTGGAGAGAGTGGAAGTCAGTCGCGCCGAACTGGTCGCTGCGGCCACCGTGCCCAATCCGGTGTTGATCGTCGGTTCGCGGGCACCAGGTGGCGATTTGGCCGCGTTTTATGCTGAACGAACGGTGAATGTGGGTGTGTTGCAAAATGTCCTGGCACTGCTCAGCAGTCCCTCCCGACAGCGAGTTGCTCGCAGCGAGTTGCAACGCGCACGGCTTGACGTTGCCGATCAAATTGTCGGTCTGGCCGCCACGGTAAATCAGGCCTACCTCGAACATGTCGCGGCCCGCCAGATTCTGGCGGTGCGTGAGCGCAGCGCGGCGGCTGCCACGGCGGCACTGGATACGGTCATCGTCAACGTCGCCAACCACAAGCTCAATACGCCGGCCGACCTGGTGCTCGAGCGCAATGCCGTTTTCGGCATCCAGTCGGCGCTCGATCGCGCCAAACTTGATGTCGCCACCACCCGCGCACGGCTGGCACAGGTCTTGGGGCTGGCAGGTCTGCGCGATGAATGGCAGGTCCTCGAGCTGCTACCACCGTTGCCTTCCGCAGACCCGACTGACGACGAGCTGGAAACGCAAGCCCTGCGTCAGCGACTGGACTTGCGCGCCGCGCGAGAAGCGGTTGCCACGCGGCTAGAGGCGCTGCGGACTCAGCGGCGGTTCCGCTGGCTGGGCGGGCTGGAGCTGGGCGTGTTTCGCGAGGGTAACTCCAGCGCTATTCAGTTTACCGGGCCCAATGCGGTGGTCGAACTGCCGTTGTTCGATCAGCGACAGTCGCAGTTGTTGCTGGCCGATGCGCAGCTACGCGCGGCGTTGCGCGCTACCGAGTCGCTGGTGCTGGCGGCCCGCACTCAGCTGCGCACCCATCAGGCTGAATTGACCGCCACCCGCAGTCTCGTCGAGCGCTACCGCGATGAGGTCCTGCCGCGTCAGCAGTGGCTGTTGACCTATGGTTTTGTCACCAGCGATCCGGGTGATCTGGGCCGCCTACACCTGCGTATTTCCAACTTGGCCGCTGAAGAGCAGTCGCTGGGCCATCTGCGTGATTACTGGCGTGCCCGGGCAGCGTTGGCGCGTGCTGCCGGCGATTGGCAAGGTCTGGTCGGTTGGCCGGCCCAACTTGATTCTAAGCCCCAAAATGGTGCAAATTAACTGCATCATCTTTGTGCGTGGTGCAGTGGCTAAGCCACTGATTTAGTGTTCCGAAATTGTTGGTCATCCTATCCGCTGCGCGATTTTGGCGCGTTGTTGTAAAAATGT
>Ga0114967_10002121_pt1 | contig 16660 bp, 13 predicted proteins | sample M_130628_MF_Meta_FD_92639 | JGI IMG/M metagenome (GOLD analysis project Ga0114967, IMG submission 92639) | Freshwater microbial communities from Lake Montjoie, Canada to study carbon cycling - M_130628_MF_MetaG | ecosystem: Environmental > Aquatic > Freshwater > Lake | place: Lake Montjoie... | reverse complement strand
GCCATCACGCTCTGCGCCTCCGTTTATGGCGTTACGATTGGTTTGGTCGCGCCCCTAATTGCTGTCTTTCTGGAACAGCGCGGCTTTGACGCCGGCTTTATCGGGCTGAACGCTGCCATGACCGCCTTCGGCATGATTGCCGTCACGCCGATTCTGCCCCGCTTGGCGGCGAGCCTCGGCATCAAACGGGTCATCCTCGGCTGCCTGCTGGTGGATGCGCTCTGTTTGCTCAGCTTTCCGTTTGTCGAGGCGGTCTGGCTGTGGTTCGGGCTGCGGTTTTTTATCGGCGCGGCCAACAACGTGGTGTTCATTGCCGCCGAGACCTGGATCAACGAAATCGCCGAAGACGCGCATCGGGGACGCATGCTCGCCATCTTCAACGCGGTGCTGGTGCTAGCGCTGTCGCTGGGGCCGCTGGTGATGCCGCTGACGGGCGGCGCTGGCGCGAGCGCCTTTGTCGTGGGCGCCGCCGTGATCGCCTGCGCGGCGCTACCGCTCGCCTTCACCGGCCGCACGGAACCCACGCTCCACGGCAGCGCGTCGTTCAACATTCTGTCGTTTATCTGGATGGCGCCGGTGGTGTCGTGTGCGGTGCTGCTCTATTCGTGGCGCGAGACCGGCATCGCGTCTTTTCTGCCGGTGTACAGCCTGCATAACGGACTGCCGCTGCACGCGGCCGCCATCAACCTCACCACCCTGGGGCTCGGTGGGGTGACGCTGGCGTATGTGTTTGGATGGATGGCCGATCGGTTCGAGCGCTTTCGCCTGCTCGGGCTGTGTGGCGCGGGGATCGGACTGTGCGCGCTGCTGTTACCGCTGGTGATTCACCACGCGCTGTGGCGCGCGGTGGTGCTGTTTTGCTGGGGTGGCTTGTTTACCGGCTTGTACACGGTGACGCTCGCGCTGGTGGGCGAGCGCTACAAGGGGATGGAGCTCGCAGTCGCCAATATCGCAATTGGGCTCTTATGGGGGCTGGGGGCGCTGAGCGGTTCTTCGCTCACCGGCGCCGCGCTGTCCTGGTGGGATCCGCACGGCTTCCCGCTGCTCTACACGCTGGCCGGCTTTGCCTTTGCTGGGTTTGTCGGCTGGCGCTCGCTGACGGGCCGCGCCCGCTAACACTTGGCGTTCATCGAGCGTTCGCAGGTAGCCATGGCGCTGTTCTTTGGTGGTAATCGACATGGCCGTAAAGACAACAGGCGCCGCGACCGCCGCACCGCTGAGAACTGCCGGTGAGATCCGTAGGACGTCTGAAGGTGCGTGCGTGCTAGGGGCTAAAAAAGAGGGGCGTCATTCCCGCGAGGTCGGACTTTCCCGCGCGAATCTCCGCCTCGGTGAGGCCCACCATCTCATGCGGAAACACCAACCATTGGTCGGTCTCGCGCACAAAATAGTCCGGGACTAAATCGACCTTGCGGTTCGACGGCTTGTACCAAGGGGCTGCGAGCCGAATGTCCTTGGGCAGGTTGCAGCGCGCGGTCCGCGCCCATTCGTCCAGCAACGCCTTGAAGCTCCGGCCAGAGTCGAACACATCATCAACCACCAGCACGCTGTTGTCGGCGTTGGCGTTGTCCAGCAGATAGTGCAGCCCGTGCACGCGGATGGTGTTCGATTGTTCGGCGATCCCGGTGTAGCTCGCGGTGCGCACGGCGATATGGTCGGTAGGGGCGCCGCGAAACTCGAAGTATTCCTGCACCGCGATCCCGACCGGCGTACCGCCGCGCCAAATGCCCACGATGAAGTCGGGGCGAAAACCGCTGTCGTAGATGTTGGCCGCCAGCAGGAAGGAATCGCGCAGCAGTTCGCCGGCAGAAATGAAAGTTTTTTCCATGAATAATCCGTGTTCGTTCAGAGGGCGCCTGGAACCGCGAAACTTGCCCACCGCCGCCGAAACGCCAGCGACCACGCATCCGCCACGATATGGCCTTCGTCAGCCGGATCGAGCGCGATTGCTCCCGGCCGCTGCGCCACCGCCACGCGCCGGTCTCCTTCGTTGATCGCATTCTGAAACGCAATCCATTTCGCTACCGGTTAATCCTGCCCGGAGTCGCACGCCTTCAAGATAAACAATCCGCGTTTGCGCCGCCGACCCCGGGCGCGCCCGCGCGGTAGACCCATCCGGGCCAAGGGTCAGGTGGGTATCGCGGCAACGGGAAGCCAGCGGGACAATTAATATGTGGCGCTAGCCGGGCTCGGTAACGGTCTCTGCCTCTGCCAGAGTATCGCGCGCAACTTGCGCCGCCCGCGATGGGACTTCGTCGCCGGCGGCCTCGCGGGTCACGAACCTCGGTCGGCAGGCAGCGGTACGAGGCAAAAAACCAGCCGCGACTATTGCCGCTTTGCCGGTCGGCATCAATAGGCCTGGCTAAATGCGCCTTCCATGACCGTCGTCATGATTTCGCTACAAGGCGTAACGAAGCCTGTAACACGCGGCGTCCAAAGTCACGCCCACTAGACCTTGGCATGCGCAGCAATCCTGCTGGTGTGGTCGAGCTCCGGAGAAAACCCAATGTTAAAGAAAGTCCTTGCGAGCCTCACCCTCGCGCTAGGCCTACATGCGGCCGGCGCGCAAGCCGCGCTGGTCCTCGGCGCTCAAACGCTGAACGTAGGCGGCAGCAATGTCACCACCGGTAGCCTTGCCGTGAATGTCCTGTCGGTCCCCAGCGCGACAAGCTTTGGCGACACCTTGCCCGGCGGCCTGAGCAATCTGCTCGCCCCGCCGGCCTCCGCCGCCACCTACAACTTCTATGACCACTATTTGCTGAGCGTGCCAGACGGCACCGCCGCCGCGATCGCGACAAGCTTCAGCTTCGGCAGCTTGTTCAACATCAACCTGCTGCAGGTTCGCCTCTACAGCGGCAACACCCCGACTCTGGGTACGCCCGCGGGTGTCGTGATCCAGTCCTGGAGCAGCCCCATCAGCGCCGGCGCGTTCACTGGCACCGTGGCTGCTCTGCCGGAAACCGTGCTGGGCGCCGGCAGCTATGTGCTGGAAGTACGCGGCCTCGTGACCGGTTCCGCCGGTGGCGTGTACTCCGGCCAGCTCACGGTTGCCCCGGCGCCGGTTCCCGCGCCAGTCCCGGTGCCTGCCGCCCTGTGGCTGATGGGCTCCGCGCTCGGTCTGGTGGGTGCCGCCAGCCGCTCGCGCCCGCAGGTCAAGCAGTCCTGAGTGCGCGTGGCAGCAGCCTTCACCGGCTGCTGTCACATCCTCCTCGCGTGAGCGCGCTTAAGCGGGCACAATCGCGGCTTACGCGCCTATAGCTCAGTTGGATAGAGTACCTGGCTTCGAACCAGGTGGTCGGGAGTTCGAGTCTCTCTGGGCGCGCCAAATTCTTTTTCAAATTCAACGCGTCGTCGCGGCCCCGGCGGCGGCATTCTGCCTCAGCAAGACCCATGTGAGGATTTGGCGGAAGTTTTCCCCACGCACTTTGCTGGCTGGCTCGATGAGGCTCGCTGTTGGCGGCGACATCGGAAGAAGTCAGCGTGGAGGTCATCGCGGTCCATAGCCAGCAGAGCATCAAGGTGCCGTTTGCGCCGCTGTGGGCGCTGGTGCTCAGCGCCGGCGCGATATCGATGGTGGCCGCGCGGCGCCGCTGAGCGCGGTGCGGGACAAACGCTTGCCCCCTTCGAATCTTCCCAGGCGCCAAGCCTCCCGCTTAAGCGCCGTGGGCTACGCCGCTCAGCGCGTTGGGCGTCGCGGTGAGGATATTCCGGCGCCACTCTCCCCCCTGCCCTAGCCCTTTCGGATCGCCGTCAGCGCTACGCCATCTGCAATCAATTTTTGAATTTCCTCGTTGGAGTAACCCACTTCGGCCAGCACCGCAGCGGTATCAACACCAAAGCGCTTCGGCTTGCTGCGCGGACTGGCCGGCGTACGCGAGAGCTTTACGGGATTGCCCACGTTCCGCCAGCCGTCTTTCTCCCACACCATGCCGCGATGTTTGGTGTGCGGATGCTCCATCACGTCCGGCACTTCCATCACCGCGCCGGACGGCACGCCGTTTTCCATCAACTCCACCGAGAACGCTTCGCCGTCGCGATCTTTGGTGAGTTCGCGCAGCTCTGCTTCCAACGCGGGCTTGTTGGCCACGCGCTCGGCGTTGGTTTTGAAGCGCGGGTCGTCGGCCAGCGCGGGCTTGCCCAGCATCTGGCAGAGCTTGCGGAACTGTCCGTCGTTGCCGGCGCCGATCACGATGTTGCGGCCCTTGGTGGGAAAGTTGGCGTAGGGCGCAAGATTGCCGTGGCTGTTGCCGTGGAGTTTGGGCTTCACGCCGCCCACAAAATAATTGGGCGCGTGCGGCTGATGCAGGGCGACGGCGCTGTCGTAAAGCGTGGCGTCGATGAACTGGCCTCGGCCGGAGCGCGTGCGCTCATACAGCGCCATCAAAATGCCGATGCAGGCGTTCATGCCGGTGGAGAGATCGACCACCGGCACGCCGATGCGCACCGGGCCGCTGTCGGGCGCGCCGTTCACCGAGACCAGACCCGTGGTGGCCTGCACCATCGCGTCGTAGCCGGGAAAACCACCCAGCGGGCCATCGGCGCCGAAGCCGGACACGCGCGCATGAATGAGGCGCGGGAATTGTTGAGACAAGGTCTCGGCGTAACCGATGCCCCACTTCTCCATGGTGCCGGTTTTGAAGTTGTCGATGAGCACGTCGGCCTGCGCGAGCAGCTTGAGCAAGACTTCACGCCCGGCCGGCACCGACAAATCCAGGGCAATCGTGCGCTTGTTGCGATTAATGCCGGCGAAGTAGGCAGAGATGCCTTCGGCGTCGAAGGGCGGGCCCCAGCCGCGAGTTTCGTCGCCCTGCGGCGGTTCTATCTTGATCACCTCCGCGCCGTGGTCGGCCAACATCTGCCCGCAGTAAGGGCCACCCAACACACGCGACAGGTCGATCACCTTCACGCCTTCCAACGCTCCGGACATTGCGCTTCACTCCTGACCATCCAAAACAGACCGGCGGGCGCGGCCCCGTCCAAGGGATCGGCCACTGCGCTCACCACCACTCCGCAGCATAGTGCCACCGAATCGATCGGGCGCCCATTTGCGAAGCGACGCGCTGGATTCGAACGCTGGCTGCTCGCACACTTGGCCTCCGAGTTTTTAACCCATAGCGGCCATGTCTGACCCCCAGCCCCTCGCCCTTTTTATCGATACGGTAGTGACGTCTTTGGCGCCGCTGCTGGTGGTCGTCGATCAAGCGTCTCGCCTGCGCGCACTCGATTTTGTCGATTACGAAGCGCGCTGCACACACCTGCTTCGCCGCCACTACGGGACCAGCGGCGAGGGCTACACGCTGCAGGCCGCAGCATGTCCGACAGCTATCAAGGCAGCGCTGGCGGCTTATTTTTCAGGCGAGTTTGCGGCGCTCAACGACATTCAGGTGGCCACGGGAGGCACCGCGTTTCAGCGCGAAGTGTGGGCGGCACTGCGGCGGATCCCGGCAGGGAGCACCACCAGCTACGGCGCGCTCGCGATCGAAATCGGCAGACCGCTAGCCGTGCGTGCGGTGGGTCTCGCGAACGGGGCTAATCCGATTGGGATCGTGGTGCCCTGCCACCGGGTCATCGGCGCCAATGGCAAGTTAACCGGCTATGCCGGCGGCCTGTCCCGCAAAGCCTGGTTGCTGGCGCATGAAGGTCACGGCGGGCCGATGCAGCCGCTGCTGGTATGAACACGATGAGCGAGGCAAGCGCGCCCAGCCCGTGGGGCTTCGGGCTGAAAATGTGTCTGGTCTATGGCGTGCTGTACTGGGCTTATGGTCTGGTGCCCGACCAGTGGCTGGCGCAGAGCGCCTATCCCGTTCTCTTCACCCATCCGGGCGTTGCCATCATTCAGTGGCTGGAACCCGCCGCGCAGGTACGGGCTGAAGCGAATCAAATCATCACCAGCAGCGTGGTGCTGGAGGTGGTGCGCGGTTGCGATGGCACTGGGGCGCTCTTTCTATTGCTGGCGGCCCTGATGGCCGCCGAGGGTGTGCGCTGGAAGGCCCGCGCTTGGGGCGCGTTAACGGGTGCGCTCATGCTGTACGGACTGAACGAAGCTCGTCTGGTCGCGCTTTATTTCGCAGCAGTCCATCGACCGATCTGGTTCAACAGCCTGCACGAATACTTCATCCCCAGTTTGCTGGTGGTGAGTGTGGGGCTGTTCTATCTGATTTGGACCGCGCTCGCGGGACGCTCATCAAGCGCTGAACGCTAGCGCTTGCGCCCACCCCCGGGAACCGGCGCGCAGCATCCCCGCGCTACCGGCCCCCGGGGCAAACCTGTTCGGGTTTGGCTGAGCGGAAGGCCGCATCAGCAAGTGGCTAGGTGGACGCTAAGACTGTTGACAGAAAGTGACGACGGACGGTCAGGGAGATGAAGTTTCCGTGACGCGTTGCCGCGACCTTGCAGGGTTCAACAGGCGACGCGCCAGCAACGTGGGCAGCACACCAGCGAGCACTGATATCAGCCAACGCCCGCCCCCCTCCATGAACACCAGCAGGCTAAGCAGCAACGGCGGCGACCGGGTAATGCCGAGGCTTTCGGCGGTGGTTTGCAGATTCATTTCAACCAACCCCAGCAGGTGGAACACCGCCAGCATGAGGGCGAAGGCCCAGGCCAATGGCACCGCAATCGCCAAGCCCAGCGCGCGCTCACGCCACGATCTCACGGGCAGGGCGACGCTAACGCTCAGCAGAATCAACAATGGCACCAAGGCATGCGCCGCGCTTATTTGCGGGGTGATGGCGGTGCCCGTGGGCACGGCGCGTTCGCTATCGAGCGGCAGGGGAATCGCGACGGAAGCGTCCAACACCAGCGCCGCGTCCGCGCCTGCCGTTGTGAGCTGTACCGTGGAGGCCAAGCGGGGTTCAATCCAATGCACGGCTTCAGTCATCAAGCCCGTGCTCGCGGCAAACAGCGTCGCGCCGTGCCACAAACCGAGCCCGGACCACAGCGCCCAGGCCAGCATGAGGCGTAGGGCGCAGGCGCTGCGCGGCGTTAAAGTCGCCATTGCGAGAAGTCCTTCGGCGGTGACGAGACAGTCATTGAGAGCCTTAGCGGCCCCGGACATGGGGCACACGAAGTGTAGCCGGGGACTGCGAACGGGGCGACTTAGCTCGCGCGGATCTCAAACTTGCGGGCTTGTGGCTCGCTGCCGGCGCGCCGCGGGCTCGTGACTACGACATCGCCTACACGGTGTGCGCGCGCAAGGCGTGCCGCCTGCAACACGCTTTCGTCGCGGTCGATTACCACCCCGCGGTAATTACGGACTCCTGCCATCGACATCTTGCCGTCCTCATTGGCGGGCTCGCCCCCCCAGGGCGGTGACTGCCTGGTGCTCAGCCGAGCGAGAATTTCGGCAATGTGCCCGCGCGCAATGGTGGCTGGCGCAGACGACTCGAAGCCGTTGGCTGGCGCGAAAACGTCACCCCAGATTGGCATCTCCCGACTGGCATGCGCCGGCAGCCACTCAAGCCCGCTGATCTTTTCGCACGCCGGCCAGTCGGGAACTGCCGCTAGTGCGTGCCGCGAGTTGGGTCAGGTCAGCGGGCGGCGTGCGCGACAGTTTCGAGAAAGGGCCATCCCCAGCCGCATCAGGCCCAAGGCAGATCGCGCAATGATTTCGATAAAGCTCCCTGCCGGTCCGGACGATAACGAAGTCGTCAGCGTCTCCAGAGTCTGTCGCGGCGGCCAGCACGCTCGCCGTCCCGAGGCTCACGCCGGCCACCAAAGGGCACCAAAAACGAATTGACTGAGGCACCAAGTGAACCCTCTCCAACATGACAGCGCGGGTCTCAGCCTCAGGGAAAATGCAGGAAGGCCGTTTGATCGGCGGCAACAAAATGCAACAAGCCCTCGCCCGATTTTTCCCGGAACGGTCATAGAGAGTTCATAGAGTGACAGCCAACGAGGAACCCGTTCGGCAGCGAACGCCCCACTCGGCCAGCGAGCCCCTACCACCAGCCGGACTGCAATGAGCGATAACCGCGCAAAAATCCTTGGCTCCCAGACGATCGACGCCACAGACCTTCTGTTGCCGCGTCCGCGTTCGATAGCGCTGGAGACGGGCACGGGTCCGCTGGCCGGGCTTATCAAGAACGCGATGCTATATCCGGTGTTTCAGCCCATCGCCGCGCTGGATGACGGCACGCTCTATGCCCACGAAGCCTTGATTCGCGGCCCGCAAGATTCCTTGCTCCATATGCCAAGCTCGCTCTTCCTGGCCGCGCGCATGGAAGACCTGCAGTTCGAGTTCGAAACCGAAGCCCTCATTCTGGCTATCGAAAGCTGGATTGAATGGCAAACGCCCGGCCGCCTGTTCGTCAATATCGGCGCCGACGTGCTGGTAAATGTGCTGAACAAACTGGGGATTGAAACCCTGCGCCGCACGCTCTGCGACACAGACATGAAGCCCCGCCGTCTGGTACTGGAGATCACCGAGCACGAGCGCGTGCAGGATCTCTGTGCGCTGGCCAACACGGTGAATGACCTCCGCACGCTCGGCGTGCAGTTCGCGCTGGACGACTTCGGCGATGGCCATTCCAGCTTGCGCCTGTGGTCGGAGATCAAGCCCGACATCGTCAAAATCGATAAGTACTTCACCCGTGACATCGCCAACCACGCGCAAAACCTGCAGACCTTGCGGGCGTTGATGCAAATTGCGGAAGTGTTTGACGCCCAACTGGTGGCAGAAGGCATTGAAACAGCGGACGACCTTCGGGTGCTACGCGATCTCGGGATCAGCTACGGTCAGGGTTATTTTCTCGGCCGGCCGCATCCCTCGCCCCAGAACACCCATGCCGACGCCCTCAGCGCGTTGAAAGATCGGCGGGTTTCCGTGTTCCCAGCCATGAAACGCAACGCGACGGGCGCGCGCGGCCGGGCCATCAGCATCATCGAAGCGCCGGCGCTGCCGGCCAGCACCACCAACAACGCGTTGGTGCAGATGTTTCTTGAACATTCCGAACTGCATGCCATCGCGATCGTGGACGAAGCGAACCGTCCGGTCGGGCTGGTGAACCGTCATCAGTATTTGACCGCCGTCGCGCGACCTTTTTTCAAGGAAATTTTCGGGCGCGAAAACTGTTTGACGCTGGCCAATATGAGCCCGCGAGTGATCGAGACCGACCCGGATCTGGAGGACCTGCTCGAAATCCTGACCTCCGCCGATCAGCGCTATCTGACCGAGGGTTTTATCGTGACCCATAACGGCAGCTATGCGGGCCTGGGCACCGGCGAGCAACTGGTTCGCTCGGTGACCGAGATGCGAATCGAAGCAGCGCGACACGCTAACCCGCTCACCTTTCTGCCCGGCAATATCCCGATTAGCCAACATATCGAGCGCCTGCTGTTGAACGCCGGCGAGTTCGTCGCCTGTTACGCCGACCTCAACCACTTCAAGCCCTTCAACGACCAGTACGGCTATTGGCGTGGTGACGAAATGATTCGTCTGCTGGCCCGTGTGTGTGTCAGCAACTGCGACCCGCGCAATGACTTCGTAGGCCACGTGGGGGGCGATGACTTTATCTTCCTGATGCAAAGCACCGACTGGGAGACCCGCTGCCTGCGCGTCATCGACGAGTTCAACCGCGACGCGGTGCTCCTATTCGACGACACCGCCCGCGAGAACGGCGGCATCCACGGCGAAGATCGCCATGGCGTCATGCGCTTCTTCCCGTTCACAACGCTCGCCATCGGCGCCTTGCGCGTGAAACCCGGCAAGTACAAATCCGCCGAAGCGGTGGCCAACGACGCCGCCCACGCCAAACACATGGCGAAACTGGGTGGTCAGGGCCTCGCGATCGAATGAGATAGCGGCCCTGCCGACACGCCCGTTGAAGCCTTCCCGATAACTTCAGCGCCCACGCCCTGAACCTGAGCCTGCCTTCGCCCTCTTTCCTATAGGGAATCTAAGCGCTGGCCGCTAAGGCAACATCAGGCTTTGAACCTCTCGCGCGCGCATCGCGCGGGGCCTTGGCCATGCCGTTTGGAGCGTTGCTATGAAGGAACTCACCCTCAAACAGATTCTGCTGGGCATCGTGCTGATGCTCGGCAGCGTCTGCCTCGTCACGCATTGGCTCGATCAACGTCACTTCGATGAAATTGATAAGGCGAATGAGGTCACCCGCGAAACCTTTAAGGCCGTTGACTCACTGAAGGATGCCCGCTTCCACGTCGTCCAGATCCAGCAGTTCCTGACCGACATCAGCGCGACCCATAACGAGGACGGCTACGGCGAGGCCTTTGAAAATCTTGCTCAGGCGCGCGCCAAGCTTGCCAGTGTTAAACAGCTGATCCCGACTCTGGGTGCCGAAATCGACGCGGCGGGCAAGGCGCTCACGGACGTCCACGAGGCCGGCGTGGCGATGGCGAAGGTGTACATGAGCCAAGGTATGGACGCCGGCAACCTGTTAATGCAACAACCCGTGAACGGCTTCGACGCCCGGGTAGAGGCGCTGTCGGCGCAGTTGGATGGGCTCACTGAAACACTGAGCACCCGGCTGAAAGAGGCCGAGGATCGTTCGGCCAACTCCCACCACGAAGTTCGCAACACCGTGATGGCCGCGCTGTGGCTCATGACCATTCTGCAGGCGCTTTCCATGTTCGGCCTTTATCAGCGCATCGTGCCGGCCTTGCGTCGCTTGCAGAACGCGGTTGAGGCGATTCGCGACGGGCGCGGTGATGAAGAAAGCATGGACGGGCTGAAGGCGGAGTTTCGCGCCATCGGCGAAGCGGTAGACGCCATCATCGCCAACAACAAGGCGGCGCGTGACGCCGAAATCGCCGACGCCGCCGAAACCTTGCGGACCAATCGCGAAGCTGCCGCCGAATCCCAACGCATCGTGCAGGCCCTCGATACCGCGAGCTCCAGCGTGGTGCTGGCCGACAACCATCACCACATCCTTTATCTCAACCGAACGGCCCAAACGCTCTTCACGCGGAGCGCCGCAGACCTTCAGCAAGAGCTGCCGAGCTTCAATCCGGCCCAACTGATAGGCGCCCCGCTGGCAGTTTTTCAGCGGAGTGGGTCGCCACCCGCGCTCGTGCAAAGCGCGTCGTCGCCCAATGGCGAGACCCTACGCCTTACCATCGGCGGGCGAATTTTCAGGGTGGTCGTTAACCCGGTGCTTGATGACGACGATACCCGCCTCGGCACCGTGCTCGAATGGACGGACATGACCGAGGAAGAGCGCGCCGAGCGCCAGATCGAGCATCTCGTCGGGCAAGCGGTAGCCGGCGAACTCGCCGCCCGGATCGACACCCGGGCCCTGGGCGACGGCTTCCTGCAACGGCTGGGGGCCGGCATCAATCAGGTGCTCGACTCCATCGCGGCGCCGATTCGCGAACTGAAACCGGTGATTGAAGGTCTTGCTCACGGCAATCTCGACGGCCGTATGCGGGGGCACTATGCCGGCGATTTTGCCGCACTGAGCGACGCGACCAACAGCAGTCTGGAAAGCCTGAGCGCAACGCTGGGCGAAATCCGCACGGTGTCGGGCGCCATTCACGGGGCAGCGAGCGAGATTTCAATCGGCAATCAGGATCTCAGCAAGCGCACAGAAAATCAGGCCGAAAACCTCCAACGCACCTTGCGCAACATGGTCGCCATTACCGACACCGTGCATGAAAACGCCGAGCATTCGCGCGATGCCGACAAACTCGCCCAGCGCGCCCGCGTTCAAGCCACCGAGGGCGGTGAAGTCATAGGCTCGGCGGTCCTCGCGATGAAGGACATCAGCAAGGCCAGTCAGAAAATTGCCGACATCATTTCGATGATCGAAGAAATTGCCTTCAAGACCAACGTGCTCGCGCTGAACGCGGCTATCGAAGCAGCTCGCGCTGGCGCGCAAGGGCGGGGCTTTGCGGTCGTCGCTTCCGAAGTGCGCAATCTCGCCGAACGCAGCGCGCAAGCGGCACAGGAAATCACTGCGCTCATCGAGGACAGCTCACAGGCAGTCGCGCGGGGCTCGCAGCTGGTCACTGCCAGCGGCAGCACGTTGAACGAAATCATTGAATCCGTGCAGCAGGTCAGCGAACTGATCGGCCAGATCGCAACCGCCTCGGTTCAGCAGTCGGGCAGCTTGCAGGAAATTCGGGAAGCGATTACCCGCATTGACGATGGCACCCAACAAAACGCCGCGCTGGTCGAGGAAACCGCCGCGTGCAGTTTGTCGCTGGACGACCATGCGCAAAGCCTGTTTGCGCTGGTGGGTCGCTTCGGGAAGCAGTAAGCAGAGGAAGCATCACTGCGCCGGCAAGCAGGGCCGACGCAGTGAGGATCACGCGTTAGGCGAGCGCCGCGCTTTCGTAGGCCGCGCTATCGCTCTGCGTGGTGGCGTGCCGGAAGGCATCCATGGAGTTCGGCCACTGGGTGACAAAACGACCGCTGGCTGACTTGTAGTAGTAGTCGTTACCGCACTCCGCCTGCCACACCTCAACGCCGCGAATTTCTTCCTGAATCCGCACATTGAAGGCGGCCATCACGTCGGCCTTCACATCAATCCACGCCAGACGCTCGGCGTTCGCCCGCTCGACCTGACGCACGATGTAGCCCACCTGCTGCTCGATCATGTACAGGATGCAGCCCTGATTGGTGTTCGGGCCGTACAGCATGAAGAGATTCGGGAAGCCGGAGGTGGTAATGCCGAGGTAGGCCTGCGCACCATCGCTCCAGGCTTCATCCAGCGACTGGCCGTTGCGGCCGTTCACCTTTAGCGCGGCGAGATACTTGGTGGTCTTGAAGCCAGTGGAGTAGACGATAACGTCGACTTCGCGCGTCTGGCCGTCGACGGTACGAATACCGGTTTCGGTGATGGCTTCGATGTCATCGGTAATGAGGTCGACGTTGTCGCGGTTGAAGACCGGGAAGTAGACGTCGGAGAACAGCGGCCGCCGGCAACCAAAGGGATGATGCGGCGTGAGCTTGCGGCGGGTTTCCGGATCTTTCACTTCGGCCAAGCGCTCCATGCCGGCGCGTTCAATGCTGGCGAGCACTTCACGATCGTTGAAAGTGCAGAGCGTGTTCCAGGTTTTATAGATTTCCTCGCGGCTCCGCAGGACGGAATCCGGATCGGCCTTGAAGGCCGCCAGTTGTTCTGCCGTGTAGGGATCGTTGCCTTTCGGCACCACCCAGTTGGCCGTGCGCTGGAAGAGTTCGAGCTTGCCCACCTTGGGCGCAATTTCGGGCACGAACTGAATGGCGCTGGCGGCGATACCGACCACGCCCACACGCTTGCCGGTGAGATCCACGTTGTGATTCCAGCGCGCGGAGTGGAAGTACTCGCCCTTGAAGCTTTCAAAGCCCGGAATATCCGGCCACACGATTTCGTTGAACATGCCGAGCGCGCTCACCACGTAGCGGGCTTCGATGGTGTCGCCATTCTGGGTGGTGACCAGCCACTTGCTGGTGGCCTCCTGCCATTCCAGCGCCGCCACACCGGTGTTGAAACGAATCAGCGGACGCAGCTCGTATTTGTCGGCCACGTGGTTCATGTAAGAAAGAATCTCGGCCTGGCCGGCGAAGGGCTTCGACCAGTCGAGCTTGGGCTCGAAGGAGAAAGAGTACAGGTGCGACTGCACGTCGCATTCGGCGCCGGGATATTGGTTGTGCCACCAGGTGCCGCCCACGCCGCCGGCTTTTTCCAGCATGACCAAATCGGTGATGCCCGCTTCGCGCAGCTTGATGGCCGCGCACATGCCGCCGCCGCCGGCACCGATAATGACTACTTCGTGTTGTGTGTGCATGAGCTCCCCTCGGGTGTTGTTTTATGGATGCCCGAACCATAGGGGCAGATGCCGCTGGATTCAAATATTCATTTTGACCGCGGCGCGACACTGCCACCGGCCAAGCCCGCGACAGGCCGGCTTGAATGCGTGACCATAGTGAAAATTCGCCTGGAGCTACCCCTCGATGACAGCCTCGAAGCGCGCGCTACTCAGCGGTGTCGCCACCACGCGCGTGGGCGCCGTCCCCGCACTGAGTTGCCTTGGACTGCACGCTCAGGCGGCCCACGCCGCGCTGGCCGATGCGGGCTTGGGCCTGCGCGATATCGACGGCGTGCTCTGCGCTTATTCGTTCGTCGAACCCTACCCCATGCTGAGTTCGGTGTTCTGCGAATACATGGGTATCCAGCCGGCGGTGACCTTCTCACTGCAACTCGGCGGCGCCACCGCCGCCACGATGGTGATGCAGGCCGCGGCGCTGGTCGAGGCGGGCTACGCGCGGCATGTGCTGTGCGTGACGGCAGACAATCGCCTGAGCGGCATGAGCCGCGACGGCGCGGTAGCGGCCCTTGCCGGCTTTGGCCACCCGGAGTTTGAAGTGCCCTACGGCATCTCCATTCCCGCCGCCTATGCGCTCGTGGCGCAGCGCTATCTGCATGAGACCGGCGCAACGCTGGAGCAGCTCGCCGCCATCGCGGTTCAGCATCGCGCCCACGCCGCCCTGCATCCGGATGCCCACCAACAGGCGCTAATCACCATTGACGAGGTGATGCGTTCGCGCGTGATTGCCTCACCCTTGCGCCTGCTGGACTGTTGCCTCATCTCGGACGGCGGGGCCGCCGTTATCGTGAGCGCCGCTGACGCGGCGGCCGATCTGCGCGCGCCCGGTGTGCGGCTATTGGGGTCGGGTCAGGGACACACCCACGAGCACCTCATCGCCGCCCCCTCCTTGACCGATTTCGGCTGCAAGCAATCCGCCCAACGCGCCTTCGAGCGCGCGGGGGTCAGCATCGCGGACATCGATGTCGCGGAGATATACGACTCCTTCACCATCACGCTGCTGGTTGAGCTGGAATCGATCGGGTTTTTCGAGCGCGGCGAAGCCGGGCCCGCCGCCTTGGCGGGCGCGCTCGGCCTCAACGGCCGACTCCCCTGCAATACCCACGGCGGGCTGCTGTCCTTTGGCCACTCGGGCGCGGCGGGCGGCATGTTTCATGTGGTGGAAGGCGTGCGGCAACTGCGGGGCGAGTGCGGCGCCCGTCAGGTGCGCGACGCCGAGTTGGCCTTTGTTCACGGCGACGGCGGCGTATTGTCTGCGCACTGCTCGCTCATTCTGGGGAAAGTTTGATGCGCACCACACCGCTGCCGCATCCGAATATCGATAGCCAGCCTTACTGGGAGGGCGCCGCGCACGATGAACTGCGCTACCAGCGCTGCACCGCATGCCAGCACGCGCAGTTCCCGCCGCGCGCCCAGTGCCTGCGCTGCGGCGGCGAGGTCGTATGGCAGCTCAGCGCTGGGGCCGGCGTAATCCACAGCTACACACGCGTGGAGCGTGCGCCGAGCGCGGCGTTCAAGACGCAGCTGCCCTATGGGATTGTGCTAGTGGACATGGCGGAAGGCTTTCGGCTGATGCTCAATCTGCGCGACAGTCCGCTCGATGCGGTGCGGATCGGCGCGCCCATTCGCGTGATATTCGAGGCGACCGCAGAAGCCGGCCTCAAGCTGCCGCAAGCGGTGCTGGTTTAAGCAGATCTAGTTCTGGCAGCCCGCGCAAAAATACAGCCGTCGCGTGGTGACGGTGATGCGCTCGATCGCCGTGCCGCAGTCGAAACAGGGTTCTGCCGCGCGGTCAAACACCGCAAAGCGAAAAGCTGAATATCGCCGCCCTTCGGCTTTCAGGGCCGCCACCCGTGGCGCGGGATTGGTAATGCCGCGCGCGGCGTAAGCGCGCTGGCTGACCTCCAGCGTGGCAACTGCCAAACGACGCAATTCAAGTGCCGCCAGATCGACCGGGCGTCGCTCCGGACGCAGCCCGGCGAAGAACAAAATCTCGGATCGCAGATAGTTGCCAATGCCGGCGATAAACCCCTGATCGAGATACAACCCGCCCAGCGCCCGCTTGCAGAACGGCGCCGACTGCAGGCGCGCCGCCACGCCCTGCCACGTGAGGCGCGTATCCAGCACGTCGGGACCCAGCTTTTGCAGGAAGGGATGGGTGGCCAGATCGGCATCGGTGTACACGTGCACATCGGTCGCGCTATAGAGCAGCGCACAGCCCAGTGCCGTGAATAGCCCCACGCGCAAGGTGCGATTGGTCTTCGGGGACTGGCCCGGCGGCTTCACATACCAGCGCCCATAAAGCTGGTTGTGGGAATACAGCGTGAGGTCGTTATCGAAACGGGTGAGCAGCGCTTTGCCGTGGGTTTGCACTGCCACCACCGTGCAGTCGATCAACTGCGACGGATAATCACTCAGGCGCGCCGGCTCCACATACACATCGAGCAGACGCTGATTCAGCAATACCTTGGCGATAGCGTCGGCCTCGCGGCGAATCTCGGGACCTTCAGGCATTGGTATTCCAGCGGCAGGGCAGTCTGGAATTTACGCCATCGCGGACGGAAAGGTTCACGCCGGAGGGGCCCAAAGAAAAACAGGCGACGTCACGAATCGACGTCAGCAAGCGAAGTCCGGGCAGCGCTTCCATGATTCCGTAGGTCTTCAGATCCCTTGTGGTGATCCTCAGACCCTGCTCCCTCTCCGCTGCGGTGAATCGTGACGCGCCTGCGTTGAGAAGGAGACTACGCGCCGGCAGAGAAAACACCTTGGCCGCGATCACGCGGAGGGCGCTTGCCTTCAGGGTGTCTGGTAACCCTCGGGGTACTGAATGAACTCGAACAGAATCCCGAGAATTGACGCGGGATGCGAAAACGCAAACTGAATGTCTTCG
>Ga0114967_10002120_pt1 | contig 16663 bp, 15 predicted proteins | sample M_130628_MF_Meta_FD_92639 | JGI IMG/M metagenome (GOLD analysis project Ga0114967, IMG submission 92639) | Freshwater microbial communities from Lake Montjoie, Canada to study carbon cycling - M_130628_MF_MetaG | ecosystem: Environmental > Aquatic > Freshwater > Lake | place: Lake Montjoie... | reverse complement strand
GATATCCCCGGTGGCGTTCTAGATGTTTATCGTCAATGGCGCCCTAGCCCGCTATTTCGTGCGCACCGACTAGAGAAGGCGCTCGGAACACCAGCGCGAATTTATTATAAGTACGAAGGTGTCTCACCAGCTGGTTCACATAAGCCAAATACCGCCGTGCCACAGGCTTACTACAACGCGCAAGAAGGTATTAAGAAACTCGTAACTGAGACGGGTGCTGGTCAATGGGGTACGGCGCTTGCGTTTGCTTGTGCACTTTATGACATGGAGTGCGAAGTTTTCCAGGTCGGCGCATCATTTGATGCCAAGCCGTTTCGCAAGTTAATGATTGAGGCTTTTGGTGGAACAGTTCATCGCTCACCATCGCAGCTAACTGAAGTTGGCAAGATGCTTGCTGCTGATCCAAAGAACTTAAGTGGCTCACTTGGTATCGCAATTTCAGAAGCTGTCGAAGTTGCAGTGAAGGATCCAGGAACTCGTTATGCACTTGGTTCAGTTTTGAATCACGTATTGATGCACCAGACCATCATTGGTGAAGAAGCTCTCTTGCAGATGGCTAAAGCTGGTGACACTCCAACACTGATTGTTGGTTGCACTGGTGGTGGGTCTAACTTCGGTGGCCTAGCATTCCCATTCCTACGCGAAAAAATGGCTGGAAAAATCAGTCCACGGATTTTGGCTGCTGAACCAGAATCATGTCCTTCACTTACTCGTGGAACTTATGCCTACGATTTTGGTGACACTGCAGGTATGACTCCACTTATGAAGATGCACACACTTGGTAAGGACTTCATTCCAGATCCGATTCACGCAGGTGGATTGCGCTATCACGGTATGGCTCCGTTGATCTCACACATCTATGACCTTGGTTTGATGGATGCGCAAGCGGTTGGTCAAACAGAGTGTTTCAGTGCTGCTGTGCAGTTTGCTCGCACCGAGGGAATTGTTCCGGCGCCAGAGCCGACTCACGCAATTGCAATTGCAATTCAAGAAGCACTTAAGGCGAAGGAAACCGGCGAAGAAACCGTTATCTTGACTGCCCTTTGTGGACATGGTCATTTCGATCTTGCTGCCTATGACGAATTCCTAAATGGTCGCATGAGTGATGAAGTTATTACTGATGAGCGCTTTGCTGCAGCCTTGGCAAATTTGCCCCAGGTTGCTGGCGTATAACGAAGTCAATTACTAAAGCCCCGCTGAAACCAGCGGGGCTTTAGTTTTAGCAATACTTTTCTTCTAACTGAGAACTTACTTAACTTTGAAATGACTTGCGCCACCAAGATATGGGCGTAAGGCTATTGGTATCCGTACTGAGCCATCAGCTTCTTGATGGTTTTCAAAAAGCGCCACAATTGTGCGCGTTACCGCACACAGCGTGCCATTCAATGTTGCAATTGTCTCCAAACCATTTTCCCCACGTGAGCGAATCTTCAATCTGCGCGCTTGGAAAGTTGTACAGTTCGATGTCGAAGTTACTTCGCGGTAACGCTCTTGTGAAGGAACCCACGCTTCGCAGTCAAACTTTCGCGCTGCACTTGAGCCAAGATCTCCAGTGGCAACGTCAATGACTCGATAAGGAATCTCAAGAAGTTGTAAAAATTCTTCTTCAAAGCCAAGTAGTCGATTGTGTTCGGCAAGTGCTTCATCAACTGGGCAAAACGAAAACATTTCAACTTTGTCAAACCAATGCACGCGAAAAATTCCACGAGTGTCCTTGCCATGACTTCCAGCCTCCCGCCGAAAGCAAGGGGAGAACGCTGCGTAGCGCCGAGGTAGCTCGCCTTCTAAAATTTCATCCATGTGATAGGCCGCAAGTGGAACTTCAGCAGTACCTACCAAATACAAATCATCGGCTTCTAAGCGATAAACATTTTCGGCTGCTTGGCCAAGAAAGCCGGTGCCTTCCATAGCAGCAGGCTTAACTAGGGCCGGTGGGATCATCGGTGTGAATCCATTTTTCTGCGCAGTGTTCATGGCTAACTGAACTAGTGCGAGTTCCAGCATCGCGCCTGGGCCAGTCAGATAATAAAACCGACTGCCACTAACTTTTGCGCCGCGCTCTATATCTATTGCGCCAAGTAATTCCCCGATTTCGAGGTGGTCGCGAACCGCAATACCTTCTGCCGCAAAATCGCGCTTCATACCTACTTCTTTGATGACTACAAAGTCATCTTCCCCACCAACTGGGGCAGCTGAGTCCACAAGGTTAGAAAGCCCCAGAACCAGTGCATCGAGAGCTGCGTCCATCTCACGAAATAAATTCTCGGCAGTTTTTACTTGGTCTGACAACGCTTTTGTTTCAGCCAATAGAGCAGTTTTTTCTTCACCTTGCGCCTTGGCCACCTTGGCGCCAATTGCTTTTTGTTTCGTACGTAGTGCCTCAAATTCACCAACTGCGCTTCGCCGAGCAACATCTGCTGCGAGTACCTGATCAACTAACTCAACCGATTCACCACGCGCAGCTTGAGACCTCTTCAATGCATCCGGGTCTTGGCGCAAAACCGCTAAATCGATCATGACTTAAGCCTAGAGGAACACTTGCGCAGTTAGAGCAACACAAATTCATTTTGGATTTGGCATCTAACTGGCATTTCCAGATAGCATCAGTTCTGCATTTGAAAAGTATTTTAATCTGAAATTAGACACTGGGATAAGAGGTACTTCATTGGATATGAACTGGTTGACTCCCAAGGCGCAAGCTCACGAAGCCGGAGATAAGGGCTGGGGAAGTTTTGCAACGGAGCCGATTAGTGCCGGCGAAACCGTAGGGAGTTTTGGCGGTTGGTCAGTACCACGTTCAGTCTTAGCAACCTTAGAAATTGAGCGCCAACATCGCGCCATCCAAGTTGATGATGATCAGTATTTAGTTTCCCAAGAACACCGCGAACCTGGTGATTGTTTTAATCATTCCTGTGAACCGAGTTGCAGCCTCAGTGGCGCAACAGTTTTGAAGGCGCGCCGCGATATTTCCGTGGGCGAGGAACTAACTTTTGATTACGCAACATGTGACGATTCGGACTATGACGAATTCATTTGTGGTTGCGGCACTAAATCTTGTCGTGGCACAGTCACAGGAAAGGACTGGCAATTACCCGAACTTCACAAAAAGTATGCCGGTGAATTTTCTCCATACTTAGCCCGCCGAATTGCAAGCGAGTTTTAATCTGAACTTGATGCTCCACCATCTGCTGAATCAAGTGGGATAACTTTTGTCTCATTAAGGTTTTCGGTAGTTACATTTTTTGAAGATCCGCTGGCAGCACTCGCTGGAATAACGCTAGAACTTTTGTTGTCAAAGTGCTCATGATATTTGCGATCGGCGCGGTGCAAATCAGATTCCCGAATCTTAAGCGCTTCAGCAATTGGAAGCACAATGAAGCCAGTGGCAAGAATGTGCATCACACCTAATGCGAACTTCACACTAAGAGAAATACCTTGCAAAGTAACTGCGGCATAAATAGAGGCGAAGCCAACGGCTAAACCGCTAACTAAAAACCAAATACGAGGCCCAATAAGAATCTTGCTAAGGACAACTGCGATGACGGTTGCGATTAACCCAGCAATAGAAGTCGAAACAGTGATTCGAAGTTGTGTTGCGTCCACATATGTAGTGCTTTGGAATCCAGATGGAACCAAAATCTTCAAATTAAAGGCACCAGTACAAATCAGTAGCCAGCCCACGTTCGCCGCTGCAGCAAACGCAGTGGCCGTGATCCCAACCAGCCAAATTCGAATAGCCAGTGGGGTGATTTGGCGAACCTGTTTTGCCATCAGTTTTGCTCCTTTTAGCGAATTGCTGGTATCAAAATCCTATGCCATCAGGCGGGTTTCACTACCGTTGAATTCTCGCGTAACCTTACGTTTGATCGTTTTTAAAACGATTTGGCGAGGTGGCAGAGCGGCCGAATGCGGGCGCCTTGAAAGCGTCTGAGGTGTAAAAGCCTCCGGGGGTTCAAATCCCTCCCTCGCCGCAGTAAAAGTGCTAGCCCCCGTGCGGGGCTAGCACTTTTATTTGCGACAAGGAATGAGGGATTTGGGAGGAGAAATTTTCCAAATCGAATCGATTTGAAAATTTTGACGGTTCCCTCGCTCGCTGCGCAGAGCTTTGCGTGAATCTTAGTCTTCGCGCCACAACGGACGCGTTAAACAAGTAGGTCCGCCTTCGCCGCGATTAATTACATCTGCTTTGTAAGTGTGAACTTCTACTCCTGCCTCACGTAAGCGCTGGGCGGTAATTAGATTACCTGATGGCATTACCGCAACACCTGGACGGATTGCTAATACATTGCAAGCAAGTGACATATATTCTTCATCAGGCACCGAAACTGTTTTGATTCCGCGCTTTGCAAGTTCCTGCAACAAAGTAACTGGCGCTTCCCGCTCGTAGACAACAGCTAAATCATCGCGGATGGGCGAGATAACACTCATCAGGTGCAAGCAGTATTCCGGACCCATTGCATGTGGCATGTGAAAAGTCTTTACATCGATGCCTTCCGCAGCAAAAATATCTCGTAGTTGTTTTTCACCTGCTTCGTTAGTTCGATAAGTACGACCAATCGCAACTGTTCTATCATCTAACCAAAACATGTCACCAGCATCAGCCGTGGCATCGCCTAATAAAACTCCAACAGTTGGCATGCCAAGTGCGTTGATATCGCCAACAAGTAAAGCGGGCTCTTTAATACGCGCTTCTTTTGCGCCTTGAAGTTGAATTACTCCTGTTGGGGTTGTGAAAGCGGGGTCATAAACAAAGCAAGCATCAGCTAAACCTGGTGCTTCTGGCAACACATCAACTTCGCAACCAAGTTCCCTTAGGAGTTCGACAAACGCAGCGTGATCTACCTGTAGTGCGTCTAGATCCAACTCTTCTGGAGCACCTAGCCAATGCGCACCTTGGTAGTCTGCGTCGCGAGTCGGGGTGCGAACTGCGACGCGCTTGAGGTTTGCAACTGATGAGGAAACACCGAATTTTGACATGAGCCAATCTTGACGCTTGGGTCCAGTTGGCACAAATCTTATTTTTTTTCGATTTTTCCAGAAAAACGTTTGTGGAGGTTTCTTAGAGGTTTCGTCAATTTCCAAGATATCGAAATCAGCAATCGGTCGCGCTCGGCAATGACGCTGTCGCGCTCGGCAATGACTCTGTCGCGCTCGGCAATGACGCTGTCATACTCAACAATTTGCCGCATTCCAACCTGAAAAGCTTCTTGGGAAGGCGAATTGTCTAAAGTCAGGCTTGAAATCAGGAAATTTCTAATTTCATGCGGTTCACCAGCAAAATGTCGAATTTTGACATTGTCCCGAGGGTAGTCCTGCCGTATCGCATTCCACTTTTTATCTAGAAATTTCACGACTATTAATGGTCTTGAAGGGATGTTACCTGGACCTATAGGTAGTGCTTCTGAATCAATACCTAAGCACCTAAGAATCGCAGCCTGTTCCCACCATGGATGATCAATTAGATCCACCTGCTTCCAAACGACATCTAAAAATTGCAAGACTGATTCAGTGCGCCTAAATAACATCACTCCACAGTTCGGATGAGTTTGCTCAGCGTAACTATGCTCAACTAACGCAAGTTCGGTTTTGTCCAAATCAATTTCATTAAGAATGTCTGTCGATGAATCAATTATCACGGCATCGCTGTCGATCCAAAGCACAATGTCGTAAGCCTTAAGAAGTTTTTGAATCAAAAGAATTTTGGACCAGGCTGGAGGTCTATCAATCGTCAAAACCTCATCAATTACCTGAACATCGTAATTGTGCTTCTCGCCGTACTCAATCAGACGTGATCTACTCATATCTAAATACGAATTATGAGTACCTGATGCCAGCGTTACAATAACTTTCTTCATCGCATTATTAATTTACCTTAGAAACTCATATTTCTGTTCAATCTGGGAACGGTTTTTGACAGTGCTACACGCTTCGCTTGGCTAGCAACGGGGGGCTGCATTTTGCAGATGCCATTCTTGGCGGGCTAGTACGATTGGTACAAATTCGTGTTTTCGCCAATCTCCCACAAACCCGTTAATCTAAAGGTTCAAGGAGACGTCGCATAGTCCGGTCGAGTGCGCCTCACTGCTAATGAGGTAAGGAGTCAAATCCTTCGGAGGTTCAAATCCTCTCGTCTCCGCCAAAAATCGCTCCACCCTTTTGGGGGGGCCTTTTTTGTTGTGAAGATTTGTGAGGATTTGGGAGGAGGTGCGAGAAGCAGTAATCATAAATACTTATACGAGCCAAAGTATTTTTTCATTCATCTTTCGAATATCCTTTAGCTTGCTTATCGGTTGGGGATTTCCTAGATTTTTTGGCGCAGAGACTCTGCATGAAAGATTCCTGAAATTCAACCATCTAGTAGGTCGGTAGCAAAGCACAGACTTAGATTCTGTGCTTTGCTGTGTGCGGTACTCTTTAATTATGTGGAGAGTTTTCAGAAAGAAAGTAGACCAAACCGTTGACTGGTCCGATCAACTTATTTGGGAGAGGTCACCAGTTCAACTACATGATTTTGTTGTTTACAACAGTATATTTTTTGAAGATCCGGCGATCTTAGTCAAAAAGAAGAGCGAATTGCTTCAAAATGAAAAATTGGCTGACTCAACTTTCTATCCACTTTTTTTTGATAGTAACCCTAAAACTCTGAAATTGCTGGATTTGCTAATTGCCGAGATTAAACCTGAGTGTGTTGTAGAAACTGGGGTTGCAAATGGTACCTCAACGCGCACAATTCTCTCAGCGTTTAAAAACTACAATCTAAAAAATTCTCAGCTGTTCTCTTTTGATGTTGATGTTCGAGTAGCAACAAAGGAATTCTTGGATAACAGTCAATTTAGTTTTGTTCTAGTTGGTGATAGAAACTTCCAGCAAGGAATAGAGCAAATAGAGCAAATAGATATCTTTTATCATGACTCAGATCACTCATATGAAAATCAAATGCTTGAGTACACATTAGCCTGGGAAAGAATCCGAACGGGTGGTGCTTTGGTGAGCGATGACGTTAATTGGAGCAACGCGTTTCTAGATTTTTGTAAGAAAGTTGGAAAAGCACCTTACATACTCGCGGACACAGAAAAATTCTGTGGAGTACTTTACAAGTGATCTTTCGGTGGTAAATTTCGCTTAATAGGCGCGTTCTTTTTGTATGCAGCAACCAAATTTTCTTTCTTGATTTGGTGCGCGATTGAGTGTAGTAATTTCCAATCCCTTCGACTTGCTCGCTTTACTACTCGCAGAAACTCTGTCTCAAGGTCAAGATAATCCCAAATATCACGACGGCTCAGAAGGCTGAAACATATCTTAAAACTAAACCTCCGGTAACTCCATGGTTTATCAGGTCCGGCGAAATGCAATATTTTCGCTTGCTCGCGTGCGGTTCTACTTGAGTAAAACGCTAAAACGTTATATTCGGACGGAAGCAGGCGATGAGAATCCACAAAGAGATAATTCAATACACATTGATCGGACAATTGAAAGCCAAAGTTATCATAATTCTGCAAAACTACTGGCCAGCGCTCTGAAATATTCATAAGCTGCCATGAAATGCAGTCGATGATTAATACTCCCGAGTTAAAGTACCTCTCTTGCATTTTTATGATTGCTAAGTTTTTAGTATTTGCCAGGAATTGGCTGGAAGTATTGACGCTATCCCTGACGCCGGCTACAGTCTTGCCCTGCAGGCCGTCGTCGAAAAATTCAAAAACCTCATCCCAACCTGGCTTACAAATCAAGTCCGCGTCAAGCCAAAGTACCGTACCAGATAAAGCATCAGCCATTGGAAGTCTTGCGTAAGCGGTCGCAGTAATGTGGTTATTATCTTCAAAACGGCCTTTCAAAGTGACGCAGATTTTTGAAAAAGGTACTTGTAAAAGCGTCAAACATTCTTCAATCAAATTGATGTTTGTGGATGACAAGCTCTTGGGGTCATATCCAAGGACAAACTGAAAATTATATTTTGAATGTTTCTTCGCAGAATGTATCATTACAAGTAGTGGTAATACATAATTATCGTCAACAGCGGAAATTACGACTCGGCTCGTCATACCAAGAGTTTAGTGTTATAAGCCGACATACCTCACTGCTCTAGACGCGACTCTGTTCACTTTTAGTAGTTTTAACGCATCTTGAGAGCGCCTCAAAAATTTCAAGGCAGCTAAAGAAGGCAGCTAAAGAAGGAGGCACCAGCAAGCGATGGTTCCACTCGTCTCCTGAGCGGATCGCTTAATCACAGGCATTCACATGCAATCGGTGTTATTATTCGACAATGTTCAACGACGACACTCTTCCTATTCCCCCTCTTCAAATGCGTGAACTTGTTGGCCCAACTGATCCAATTGATTTTCGAAATCTCGACGGTGAGAACGTCTTTCCTGATTTACCCTCTATTGCATACGAGAATGTGGTCGATTTTGGAAGTGGTTGTGGGCGGCTAGCTCGTCGTATGATGCTGCAGAGGGACCGGCCCAACCAATATTTGGGTGTCGAAATTCATAAGGGCATGGTCCAGTGGTGCCAAAAAAATTTGACACCCGCTGCTAAAAATTTCAAGTTTGTTCGCCATAATGCGTTCAATATCAATCTCAATCCAAAGGGGCTGGCACATCCGCAAGCACTTCCAATAGATTCCCAATCTGGAACAGCCTCGCTCGTTATCGCTTGGTCTGTATTTACCCACCTGCTCGAGTCCCAGGTATACGACTATCTTTCCGAAATGCGACGAATTTTGCGCGATGGAGGATTACTGCTGTCAACATGGTTTCTTTTTGACAAGACTGACTACCCCATGATGCAAACCTTTCAAAACACCCTCTACATCAATGATTCAGATCCCACAAATGCAACAATTTTTGATCTCCAATGGTTGTTAGATACAGCTACCAAAGTGGGTTTGGTTGCGACTCGGGTAATTCCACCAGCTATCCGAGGATTTCAATGGGTGATTGAATTTTCCCCTAGTGATGGACGCCAGCACGTGTTATTTCCAAAAGATGAAGCACTGGTCGGTCATCAACCACCACCAGTTCCAACTACACCCGCGCATCTCATTGGCCTAGATGATGGCTGATTTCGCTTAGTTTCAACATGATGAGCTTGGGGATAGAGCAATCCTTGTCTTTATTTCTTAAGAAACCTAGGTGGAAGTTTCTATCTGTCGACCATCGCTAAGCAACTAACTCTTAAAGTTTTTTGTACCGCGATTGATGTAGGGTCCATTGAACCTAAGCACTTGGAAAATATGCATCTGCACTCAAACCATGCGGACTTAAGTTAACTAGTTCCGCTCTACCGCCACTTGCAATAACAAGGCGATCGATAATTGCTAGACCCAGACCTGATCCATGGGTATCACTGCGAGCTCGCCAGAATCGATTAAATGCTTTTGCGATGTCAGCTTCCGGAATGCCAGGACCTTCATCTATTACGGAAATCTTTGTTAACTCTGAATCAGAAGTGATTTCGACTTTAATGGTGGAGTTAGTCGGAACCACTTCTAAAGCATTATCGATGAAATTGTCGATGACTTGTTCTAGCGCTCCAGGAATCGCGAAAATAGCCGCACTTTCAGGGACATTCAAAACAATGGAAACGCCTTGCTCACTTGCAAGCGCTTCCCAGTTTTCGAAACGTTCACGAGCAATCTGAGCTGCATCACATTTAGTCCGCGCAGTCTGGTCCGTATTTTCAGATCTACTAAGTGCAAGAAGGCCTTCAACTAATCTTTGGAGTCGATCAGCTTCGACCATTGCCGCTTCAATTCGTTCGGCAGCGCCGGCTGGATCAGTCTCCAACATTTCTGTAGCTCGCTCTAACCGAAGGTGGAGTGCAGTCAGTGGCGTTCGCAACTGATGTGATGCATCGCCAGCAAAAGCTTTTTGTTGTGAAATCAATTTATCTAGTTGATCGGCCATGGTGTTAAAGCTTCGAGCTAATGATCTGATTTCTGGAGCGCCACTATTTATTTCAGCTCGTACCGCGTAGTTACCTTTAGTAAATTCTTCAGTTACGTTTCTCAAATTAGATAGCCTTCGGGTGATTCCCAGAGCCAGTAAGACTGCGACAAGAGCTGATGCCAGCAAGGTAATTCCTGCAATAAAACTAATTCCACGAAGCCTTTGATCGACGGCTTCCTCTACTACTGATGCCGGAAATGTAATCCGTACCGCACCAACTGTTTGCGGGCCGTTGAGAATTGGGACTGCAACGTATAGCAACTCTTGGTTGACAGTGTTTGAAAATCTGCGGCCAATTGATACCGCTCCCGAAAGCGCCTCCGCAATTTCAGGGCGACTTGCGAAAGACATGCCAACTGTGTCCAGTGAGTCAGAGTCAGCAATTGCAACACCATTTACATCAAGGACAATTACCCGAGCACCACTTTCATTGCCATATCTCGTTATTGTTCTCTGAACAAACTCGATGCCTTCTGGCGTGCTCGTCTCGAGTGTTTCCTCTGAGCCGCCAGCAATTACAAAACTATCTCGTTCCAAGGCGGTAATGATTCGTTCTGTTTCAACGGTACGCAAATATTGAATAAGGGGAATATCTTGTACTGCCAACACAACAATCGTCAAAGAAAGGAGGGCCGCTAACAGTCTCCATTTCATTAGTCAGGAACCCCCAACCTAAATCCAACACCGCGGACTGCTTCAATCCAATCCTGATTTCCAAGTTTTTTTCGAAGTGCCGCAACGTGAGCATCGACAGTTTTGGTTGTGCCATACCAGTTGGTATCCCAAACCTCACTCATAATGTCGTTGCGACGATAAACCGCACCAGGGTCTGTGGCTATGTATGCAAGGAGATCGAATTCTTTTGGAGTTAGATAAACATCTTGTCCGTTAACAAAAACTTTTTGGGAACGGCGATCAATACTTAGTGGCCCAATTTCTTGTGCTGTAACTTGTGGAATAGCGTCAGATAAATTGGCTCGTCGAGCAACTGCGCGAATCCGCGCAATCAGCTCGCGCATTCCAAATGGCTTAACCATGTAATCATCAGCGCCAAACTCCAAAGCTAAAACGCGGTCAATTTCTTCGCTTCTGGCAGAAAGAATGATCATTGGGATTTTGGATTTTTCGCGAATTGAGCGACAGACATCCTGGCCATTCATGTCAGGGAGCCCAAGGTCCAGCAAAACTAGATCAAAAGTTTCAACTAAATTTTTAGCAATTGCTTCAGCACCAGTGGAGACATGTTCCACTTCCATGCTGACACTCACTAAGCCATCAATGACACTGTCAGCGACAGATGGGTCGTCTTCAACGAGCAGAATACGCATAATGTCCATTTTCTCTGCTTTTTCTGCCATTAAATACCGAATTAAACATTGACTTTCGTTGCCGAAACTTGTATGAATCTTGGATAAATAGCAGCCCAAAGTAGGGCCTTCGTTCATTAATTTGAAGACATGAAATCAAAGTTCACTACCTCATTAGCCCTAGTTGCAGTTCTGTTAACTGGCACAGCTGCTGCTGCCGTCAACACCCAAGCACTAAACGGTCCAACTGATTCAACCCTGGCAACTGGTACTACCACCTTGCTACCGGTTGGCAATTCGGCTGCGACAATTCCTGGGCAAGCGGAAACTCAAGTTACGACTACTTCACCGTCACAAAATGGTGTGAGTTCAACACCGGCTATTGCAAGCCCAGTTACAAAACAGTCTGCAACCTCGATTACGAGTGCACCAAAACCTCCCTCGGTTGTTTTTGGAAACCCAAAGCCAACCAATGGAGAAAATGAAGACGAAGATGGCGACAAAGGTAATGACAACGATGGAGATGACGATTAATCATGAAGCGAAATCCACATCCAGCTCGGCGTTCACGGTTTGCAACACTAGGAATATCAACGAGTGCGTTCGTTAGTATCGTCACTGGTTTAGTTTGGAACACTCAGCAAGCTGAATTAGTCACAAGTATTACTGACGCAAATGCGGCACTGGTGGAACAGGTGACTCCTGTTCCAGGTTCCACGACACAAGTCGCACCTGTTGCAAGTTCAACTACTCCGAAAGCGACCATTGCACCGTCTGCGCCAGGAGTTCCGACAAACAAGAATGCAACTACAACTGTTGCGCCTGCTACACCCGCTAACAACGCTGTTGCACCAGCTACGACAACTGCGCCCGCAGCGCCAGCTCCTGCACCTGTTGTCTATACCTGCATGTCACCTGGCGGCAACACGGAGAGTCCAACTGCTTCGGGAAGTTGTCAGAATGCTAGGTACGGATACGTACTTACCCAGATCTAGAAGTCACACCATCGAAGCAAATACTGATTCCGCTACGCCGACTCAGCGTATTGATTTCCAAGCAATGGGGACTAGTTTCTTTTGCATACTGGTAGGCGCAGATAAGGAAGTTTGCGATTCGATTTACTCACTAGCTATTGAGCTTGAAAGTAAATGGTCTCGATTCATTCCTGATTCAGAGGTGATGCTGCTTAACAATAATCCGGACTCAATGCGCGAAGTTAGTGATGCAACGCTAAGACTTGTTAGCGAAATGAAGTTGGGATTCGAGTTAACCCAAGGCCTCTACAGCGGAAATGTCCTGGGTGACCTAATTGATATGGGCTTTGCCACAAGCCGCACCAACCCAGCAAATGTAACTGACTGGACAGCAAAGTCTGATGGATCTAAAAACCTCTCAGACATAGAAATCAACCTTGATTTAAAGTCTGTGTCAGTACCTCATGGCGTGGCTATAGATGCCGGTGGGATCGGCAAAGGGCTTGCAGCTGACTTAATGAGTGATTACACAATGCAACTTGGTGCCATGGGTGTTGCGATTTTTGCAGGTGGAGATGTTGCAGTTAAGGGTATGTCCATGGACGCAGCAGGTTGGAAAGTTAATATTTCAGATCCAAGAAATTCGAGTGAATTTATTGCCGCTGTTTCACTAAGTCGTGGCGGGTTGGCAACCTCAAGTCCAATGGGATGGAAAGTCAATAACTCGCATCACATTATTGATCCCCGCACCCATAAAAGTTCCGATTCCGACGTTTTGCAAGCAACAGTAATTACTCAGAGTGCGTCCCAAGCTGAGATGCTTGCAAAGATGTGTGTGATTTTGCAATCCGAAGAGGGAATAGCCCGCATTGACGGCTTAGGCGCAGCTGCACTAATTGTCGACGACACGAATCAAGTTCACACTTCACAGAATTGGGGAAAGTTTTCATGTTAGATCCAGCAATTTGGTGGTACGTAACTCGAGCAAGCGCAATTATTGCGTGGGCGTTAATGGTTATCAGTGTTACTTGGGGGATTCTGCTCGCTACTCGCGTAATGAAACCCAAAGACAATCCAAGTTGGTTGCTGGATTTGCATAGGTGGCTTGCCGGGTTATCAGTAGTTTTTGTTGGTATTCATATGGCATCGCTTTTCATCGACACCTACGCCGCATTTACGTTGCAAGACTTGTTCATTCCATTTCACTCGCAATATCAAAAAATTGCCTCCTTAGGTGGCTGGCCAATTGCGCTCGGTGTGATCTGTACTTACATTTTGATTGCAGTGCAAGTTACCTCTTTAATGATGAAGAAATTACCAAGAAAATATTGGAAAGCAATTCATTATTCGAGTTACGCCATGGTGCTTTTAGTTTCATTTCATGCCGGTTGGTCTGGGACAGATGTCCGCGCCTGGGCATACCGAATCACAGCCCTTGTCTTGATCACGCTCACGACAGTGGCGTTAATTATAAGAATCTTGAATCCGAAGTCTGCGAAGACTTTGTCCGCGACGGTCGAGGGGCGCCGAGCTAGTCAGAACTTAGAGAATCTACATAAAGTTCTAGTTGACCGGGTGACTCCGTTAGCAGAGGGAATCTTAGGATTTGATTTTGTACTTCCGGATCGATCTAACTTGAATCCCTGGGTTCCGGGAGCCCACGTCACTCTGCACTTGCCTGGGGACGTGCAGCGCCAATATTCACTTTGCGGAGATCCGGCAGATAGGTCGAGGTATTCGATTGCAGTTTTGGAGTCACCAACATCTCGAGGTGGCAGTCGATATGTTCATCACAACCTAAAGCCAGGAATGAACATTGAAGTCTCTGGTCCCCACAATCATTTTGAGTTAGAAGCCTCACATGGATATTTGTTTATTGCGGGTGGAATTGGAATCACACCGATTAAGGCAATGATCGAATCCCTGTCAAGTCGTCGGGAATGGCGACTGCTTTACGTTGGCCGCTCTCGCGCCTCGATGGCCTACGCAAGTGAGATCAAGGAAATGTTTGGGGATCGAGTTACAGTTCATGCGGATCTGGAAGAAGGACGCCGAGCAGATCTTGATTCGGTACTTGCAGGCTTTGATGGACATGTTTACGTTTGTGGACCAGAACCATTACTTGACGCTTTAATTTCAAGAGTCCCAGCGGATCGACTTCACTATGAGAGATTTAGCGCTGTTGATCGAAGTGAGCACGCCGTCGTGGAAGCCTTTGAAGTTACTTTCGCGAGATCACGTAAAACGATTTCAGTTGGAAAAGATCAATCACTACTCGAAGCTATAAATGAAAATGGTGGTGCATTAATTTCTTCTTGTGGTGAAGGAGTGTGTGGCACCTGCGAGGTTAGGGTTCTCGGTGGCCAGCCAATTCACCTCGACTCAGTAATGAGTGATGAAGACAAAGATGCGATCGGTGTTATGTACCCGTGTGTTTCGCGAGGAACTGGTTCGACATTAGTTCTCGATATTTAACCCCGCACGTCCGATGCTGGGAATGGCACACGGTCATCAAACTTCATTGATAAGCGACCCGCAGTTCGCCAGACTCTCGCTAACGAATCATTGTCCTCATCAGTTACTAAATTGCCCATGACTCGAAGCGCTAGTTTCATAATTGTTTTTGAACGCATTCCAACTGGCCCAGCCACTGGCAATAGCCCTGGAACAGTTAATAAGCCTGCAAGTCGCCTGGCAATCGAAAAAGCTAAGCCGTAATGCGAACGCAGTTGCGCTGGCCAGGCAACAGAAAAATCTGATTCGGTATCTAACATCTCTGCGGCTAGTCGGCCAGTTTCTAAGCCGTAGTCAATGCCTTCACCGTTAAGTGGATTGACGCATCCGGCAGCGTCGCCAATAAACATGAAATTCTTTCCAGCAATTCCTGAAACAGCGCCACCCATGGGTAACAAGAATGACCAAGGCAAACGAATGTCTCCCGAAAGTTTCCAATCCTCACGTTGTTGATCTGCATAGGTATTCATTAATGCGCGAAGGTTTACCTCAGCTGGGCGTTTATGTGTCGCCAGTGTCCCAACTCCGATATTTACTTCACCATTAGCCAGTGGGAAGATCCAACCATAACCAGAGAGGATTTCATTTTTATCGCCGCGTAATTCCAAATGGGATGAAATCCATGGATCGTCATGACGCTCACTCTTTATATAGCCACGTGAAGCAACACCATAAGCCGTATCGCGATGCCATTCCCGCCCAAGTTTGCGACCGAGTTGGGATCGCGCGCCATCGGCGATGATCACGGAATTTGCATTGAATGTAACAATGCCGCTACCTGTTTTCACGATTACTGATTTAATTGCGCCCGAGTCCAGCACTACATCAGTTGCAGTGTGGCCTTCTAAAACTTGTGCCCCGGCTGCTTTCGCTATCCACATAATTTGTTCATCGAGTTCGAGTCTTGGTGCTGCGCCACCGTAATCTGGCAGCGATCCTCCCGGCCAAGGAAGTAGTAACTCTTGTCCAAAGCCAGCAGCGCGAAGTCCTTTGTTGCGTGCGCGTCCTGCTAGCCAATCACTTAATCCAATTGCGTTTAGTTCCGCAATAGCTCTGGGAGTTAGGCCATCACCGCATGGTTTATCACGTGGAAAAGTAGCTGAATCAATCAGAGTTACTTCGTGGCCAGCGCGAGCAGCGTAAGTTGCAGCAGCAGAACCAGCAGGTCCCGCGCCAACTACTAACACGTCAGTTTGAATTTCGCTCACTGGCTTATTCTCTCGCGTCTCAGGAGTCAGCGCACATCCTGATTTTCGCAAAGTCGCAATGAGTGAGACCTGTAAAAATTCTTAGATGAAGCTACTAAGAATTAAACAACGCCAAATAAACGATCCCCAGCATCGCCTAAGCCCGGCACTATGTAACCCTTTTCGTTTAACTTTTCATCCACGACAGCAGTTACAAGCAACACATCTACATCGCGGCCTTCAAGTGATTTTTCCAATGCGGTGATGCCTTCTGGGGCTGACAATAAACATATCGCCGTAATTTGGTTAGCCCCACGTTCCAACATCAATTCAATGGCAGAAATTAAAGTTCCACCCGTTGCCAGCATCGGATCAAGCAAAAATACGTGCCGCCCTTTTAAGTCCCCTGGGATTCGATCAGCGTAGGTAGAAGGTTGCAAAGTGTCGTGATCACGAACCATCCCCAAGAAGCCAACTTCAGAAGTAGGTAACATGCGCGTCATGCCATCGAGCATTCCCAGTCCCGCTCGCAGAATTGGGATCACAACCGGTGTGGGAGCGGTCAATCGAACTCCCTGCGCTGGGGCAACTGGCGTTTGTACAGTTACTGGCTCCACGCGAATGTCCCGAGTTGCCTCATACGCTAAAAGGGTTACTAATTCATCTGCAAGCCGGCGAAACGTCTGGGAATCCGTTTGCTTGTCGCGAAGCGCAGTTAGTTTGTGAGCTAT
>Ga0114967_10002116_pt1 | contig 16679 bp, 2 predicted proteins | sample M_130628_MF_Meta_FD_92639 | JGI IMG/M metagenome (GOLD analysis project Ga0114967, IMG submission 92639) | Freshwater microbial communities from Lake Montjoie, Canada to study carbon cycling - M_130628_MF_MetaG | ecosystem: Environmental > Aquatic > Freshwater > Lake | place: Lake Montjoie... | reverse complement strand
GTACGACCAGCAGCTCTGTACACTGATCGTGACGAGGTCGGCAAGGTGATCACGGCGCTGGGCTACGGCACCACCGGCAACGGCCAGACCGGGAATCTGCTGCCCTCGGGAACGCGTCGCGCCGGTCAAAACACCATCGACGCGACCGCGGCGTTTATCTCGATTCCCGGATACGTCATGGCTCCGCTGGCCGTCGGAAGCGACCGGACCATCGTCTACGATTTCGACTCGCCTCAAGGGTCGACGAGCACGACCGGTTCGGCGAAACCGCTGAACCTGGAATACTCGGGTGCTCCAGGCGACAGCGGCGGCGGCGCGTTTGTGATGGCGGGAAGCGGATCGCGAATCCTTGGGGTCGTGTCGCGTGGCTACTCGCCGAACGGTCGGGCACAGTCGGTCTATGGCACCACCGCGGTCTACACCCGCGTTTCGTCGAATCTGGACTGGATCAGGTCGGTGACGGCCGGCCGGCAGATGCCGATGCCGACGCTCCTGGCTCAGGTCCAGCAAGGCACGCTAATGCGGGCCGCAGCCGTTTCCAAACAACGGGCGGAAATGGCTGCCGCGAATGGGTATCGCGTCTTCAGATTCATCGGAGAGGGGGCACCCGAACCGTCCGCGAAGAAGCCGCGTTAGAGGTCGTGTTTTGCGTGCCGGAATCGCGTCTGGCGGCCGTTTTACGCATTTCGGCAAGGGGTGCGGGTCGGGAGGGCGGGGCATTCCGCGGTTCTCCTGGCCCCTCGGTAGGCGGGCGGTCATGCCGGTCGACCGCTGGTACCGATACGGAGTGATACGGGGGGTTTCTCCGGGTGGGGGGATTTTCTGGACGTGGGCGCGACCCAACTTTGCCCAAGTTCCGTACAAGTCCCAACGACCGAATCGTTGCCCCCCCTAAAGGGACGAAATAGCCTGGGCTTTCCGGGCGCTACGGTGGCGAAGGTAGTCGGATCGTGCGGACTATGCGGAGACTGGGCAATGTCGCGAAGCAAGAATCACGTCCGGCACAGCAAGGCTTATGACCGGCGCCGTCGAGCCAGTGTCTCGCTGGGCGGGGTCGAGCAGTTTGAACGCCGCCAGGTGATGGCGGCCGATTCCGGCCTCCTCAATGCGGCTCCCTCGCTCGTGGCCTCTGCTGGTATTGCTGTGCAGGCGCCCGCGACGGTCGAGCCTCGTCAGGTGCTCGTCCAGTGGGAGGGTCGCCAGGTGCATGCCGTGCCCGGCGAGTTCGTCTTCGACATGGACGTAGCCAAGGGGCCGAAGGTTCCGGCTGGTTGGTCGACGAGCTGCCTCGGAAGCGACAAGTGGCTGCTCGTTGCGCCCGGTGTGAGCGAAGGCCAGGTCAAGAGTTGGGCTACCAACGTGGGGGCAGCGAAGCTCGAGCCGAACTACCTGATGCAGCCGCTCGGCACGCCTGTCGATCCGGAGTATCCAGTCCAGTGGCATCTGCCTCGCATCCACGCTCCCACCGCCTGGGACAACACCACCGGAAGCGCGAACGTGATCGTCGCCGTGATCGACAGCGGCATCGACTACAACCACCCCGACTTTTCGACGGCACCGGATCCCACTGCCTCACCCGTGCCCGCGCTCGACCGCAAGAACATCTGGAGGAATCCCAACGAGATCCCCAGCAACGGGAAAGACGACGACAGCAACGGGAAGATCGACGACATCTACGGCTGGGACTTCGGAGCCAACGATGCCAATCCGATGGACGACGATCCCAACTGGGAGGACCGAGAGGATTCGGATATCGCCGAACTCGGCACCAAGCAGGGGAGCATCAATAAGTACACCGGCCACGGCACGGCGGTCGCTGGCGTGATGGGGGCTGTGGCTGGCTCCAATGATCCCCAGCAGATGGTGGCCGGCGTGAACTGGGACATCGACATGATGGCCCTGAAGATCACCCGCCCTGGTTACGGCTACGTGCTCTCGGCGGCCGTGCAGGCCTACGACTACATCAAGACGATGCGCGACCAAAACGTCAACATCGTGGTCGCCAACTGCAGTTGGGGTACCTACGAATATGGCGTCGAGATCAAGAACCTCCAGGACCAGATCGAGGAGGCGGGCGGCAAGAACGTGCTCACCGTGGCCGCCGCCGGCGACGATGGCATCAATATCGATCGGACGCCGTTCTATCCGGCCTCCTTCGATTCGCCCTACGTGCTCTCGGTGGCCGCCACGAACCAAGACGACACACTCTGGGACGGCTCACCTGACCACGATTGGCGCGACAACTCGTCCAACTACGGCCGCACGAGCGTCGACGTGGCTGCTCCGGGCAAGCTTATCCAGACGACCATGGCTACCGCGATCGGCGGCGGCACCGGCAACTGGGAAGGCACATCGATGGCGGCGGGCATCGTCTCGGGCGTGGCGGCCTTGATGAAAGCCGCCAACACCACCCTGCCGGCCCTGGCCCTGAAGAACATCATCATCAACACCGTCGAAAAGGTGCCCACGCTCAACGGCCTTGTGCTCTCGGGAGGCCTCGTGAACGCGGAGACTGCGGTCAGCGAGGCGCTGCTGCCATCGGTGCCGCAGATCGACATCCTGCATCTCCCCGGCCAGGAAAAGGGTGTGCTCGAGGGGCACACCGGCTTCACGACGGCGACGTGGCAGATTCGCGTGCGTGGTCCGCTCGACAGGGATCCGCAGAACCGCACGCTCTATGTCACCTACCGCACGGTCGACGGCATCCAGACGGGCGGTTCGGCCACGGCCGACGGCAAGTGGGCCGCGGGGGCCAACGACATGGACAAGAAGTCCGACTACGTTCCGGTGCAGGGCACGCTCGCGTTCCTGCCCGGCAAGCGGATGGTCGATTACCGCTTGAGCAAGGCCGGCGCCCTGGTGGACGTGGGCCGCATCCGGTCGGTGCCGGTGAAGGTGTTCGGTGATCGCAACGTCGAAGATGACGAGACGATGACGCTGCGGATCGATCGCGTCTACTACAAGGATTCCAAGGGGAACGAGCAGACGGTCAACGCCTACATCCTGACCCAGGAAAACGATTTCACGATCATCAACGACGACACGAGCGCGCCTGACAACACAGATCCGACCGCTCGCACGCCGCAGATCACGTTTGTGGGCAACACCACGGGTGGCGGGGCTGGTGGCGGCACGCAGACGTCGGTGGTCGAGGCCCGCGAGGGCGACAAGGGCACGTCCGTGATGCGGTTCCCGGTGCAGCTCTCGCTGCCCACGACGAACCGCGTCACAGTGCGGTATCGCACGGTGGATGCCGAGGGGCGAGCGGGCGTCGACTATGTCGGGAAGACCGGCATGCTCACGTTCGCTCCGAACGTCACCACGCAGTACGTCGACATCTCGATCCTTGGCAACACGGTCGCCCAGGAGAATCGTTCGTTCCGGGTCGAACTCTATGACCCGACCAACGCGGAGCTGCCGGGCAACACTGGCGGCACTGCTGGTCGGATCGCGACGGGCCGGATCATGGACGACGACACGCTCATCAGCGTGGCCGGCACCACGGTCGGGGCGGCGCTCGCCACGGCAACGGCGTCGGAGAATGGCGGCTTCATGGTCATCCCGCTGACGCTCTCCCGCGCTGTGCAGAAGCAGGTGACCATCGCCTTCGCCACGAAGGACATCACCGCGATCGGCGGCCGAGACTACGTGATCTCTCGTGGTACGGTGACGTTTGCCCCCGGGCAGACCAGGGCAGAGCTTCGCATCCCGCTGATCAACGACACCTTTGCCGAGCCGGACGAATCGTTCCTTGTCGAGTTGAGCTCGCCGACGAATGCCGGGCTGTCCACGTCCAAGGTGCGGTGCACGATCAGGGACGACGACGGGGTGGCCGCGGCGGCGGCCGGTGGGATCAGCGGCTCGTTCAGTGCCGCTGGAACGACGACAGGCACGACCACGCGGCGAACGGCGTCCGCCGTCGCGATGGCGTCTCTACGATGACATTGCTGGGAAATTTTTGGTGCTTTCTTCTGAGTTTCACGATCGGGGAGTAGTTGAATGATGCCATCCAAGGATTTATTTCCTGCCCGGGGCCGGCTGGCTCAGGGCTCGCGTCGACGGTCGGCGCGGAAGCAAATGGGGCGTGGGGGGGCATGGCAGCAGTGCTCCGCGGGCGGCGAGCGGTTGGAAGGCCGTGCCATGCTGGCGGTGACACCGACATTTGATTCCGTCACCGGTTCCCTCGCGATCAACGTCGACTCCTCCGACGCCAATACGACCGCGTATGTCCGTCTCAGTGGCTCAGACATCGAGGTCGCCGATAATGCGGCCTTTACGGGCGCTTTCACGGAGGCCGCCGGCAACGTCTCGACGATCACGGTCACCGGGGCCATTGGGGGTGACGAGGCGATGGAGCTAACGAGCGGTGCGCTCGTTATCAGCCAGCTCTCCTCGGTTGGCATCGAAACCCTCGCCTTCTCCGGCGGCAGCAGCGTTTCTGGAGATATCGTCGCCTCGAACGCAGACGGCGCCTTGTTGGTGGATGGCATCCGGACGGCTGCCGACGCCGCTCTGACGAGCAGCCTTTCCGGGGTCACGCTCGCGGGCTCCATCGCTGTTGGGCGGCTCGACGTCGAGGCCAATGGCGACATCGACCAAGATCCAAGCGGCGAACTCGACGCGGCTTCGGTGGTCGCCATGATCACGGCCGGCGCCTTGTCGGGCAATGTGGTTCTCGAGAATACCGGTAACAGCATCGCGGCCTTTGAAGCGGTGAGTTCTGTGCCGGGGTGCGTCGTCTCGATCCGATCGGATTCCGCGCTCGTACTGGGTGTTTCGGCGTCAAGCGGCGTGTCAGTGCCGAGCGATGGCGCGATTCAGATTGCCGCCGCCGGCTCGGTGACGCAGCTTTCCGGTGGCCAGTTGTCTGGCGGAAGCGTGGTTGTGACCGTGTCAGCCGGCGACGTGGTGCTCACCGAGCTTGGCAATAACGTGTCTGCCTTCGCGGCCACAAGCACGGCGTCGGCCTCGCAGGTTGCATTCACCACCTCGGGCGATCTCGTGATTGGCGTCGGTACGACCGGGATTGCCTCTGCGAGTGGATTGATCGAGATCGAAGCGGCCGGTTCCGTGACTCAGGCGCCCGGCACGGCGATCGTCGGCGACTCGCTCTTTGTGTCGGCGGACGGCGCGGAAATCAACCTCTCGAACGCCGGCAATGCCGTTGCATTGTTTGAGGCCGTGAATGCGGGGTCGGGTGGCGGCGTCACGTTCTCCAATAGCTTGCCGTTGATCATCGGCGATCGTGGCATCCAGACCGCCGACGGTTCCATCACGGTGACGGCGGATGGCGCGATCACCGTCCGCGGGCCCCTCCAGTACGCAGCGGGGTCGCTCACCCTTGCTGATCTCAGCGTGACGCCTGGAAGTGTCACGTTCGTGGTCACGACACAGGACGATAGCGGTGACGGCAGTCTCCGGGATCGCCTGGCAAACGTACAGGACAATCAGGCTGCATCGCAGACATACGGTATCGTGTTTGATGCCGTTGTGTCGTCCATCGCCCTCAGCACGCCCCTTACTTCGATTAGCCGGCCGGTCACGATTGATGGCGAGGGACGGCTCATCGAGATCGACGGGACCCTGATCGCCCCCGCGTCGTCGAATGGTCTCGTGTTCGCCGACGGCGCTCAGGGGAGTCGGGTGGCCAGCCTATCGATCGGCGGTTTCACTGAAGCCGGCGTTCGGATCGAGACGGCGTCGGTCGCAGTGGTTGCATCGGCCATTGGCGTCGCGGCCGACGGCACGGCCAGGCCGAACGGCATTGGGGTGCTGGTCACTGGCTTGGATGCGCAGGCTTCCGTGATCGGCGAGGCGACGCTCGGCAATCGAATCTCAGGGAACACAACCGACGGCGTTCGCTTTGAGGCCGGCGCGTCGGGCGCGCTCCTCGGCAATACCATCGGCCTTGGGATCGACGGCACCGCCATGCCCAACGGCGGGAACGGCGTGTCGCTCGACAGCGCCGGCGGCGTGGTGATCGGCGGTTCATCCATCGATGAGCGTAATGTGATCTCAGGAAACGCCGGAGTCGGCATTCTGGTGTCAGGCGACTCGGCGGGCGCCGTAATCGAAGGCAACTGGATCGGCTTGTCCGCCGATGGCGAGGCTGGCGTGGGCAACGGAGACGCTGGGATCCGAGTGGCAGGTGCGAATGCCAACGCTCGGATCGGCGGCACAGCTGCCGGCGCAGGCAACGTCATTTCGGGGAACTTGGGTCATGGCGTCGAGATTAACGGCGGCGCGTCGGCCAACGAGATACTCGCCAACGTCATTGGCCTCGACGCCAGCGGCGCCATCGCGGTTGGCAACGCGAAGGCTGGCGTCGCGGTGCTCGATGCGGCCGCGTCGACGACGATCGGTCGCGTGGGATACGGCAACGTGATCTCGGGGAACGCGGAGGAAGGCGTCTACATCGCCGCCACCGCCGAAACAACCTCGATCGCGGGGAACACGATCGGCCTCGCCGTGGATGGCGATCTTCCGGTCGGCAATGGCAAAGACGGCGTGTTCGTTGATGGCGCGTCTGGCACGACGATCACCGCCAACATCGTTTCGGGCAACGCCGTTGACGGCATTGGCGTCGAGGGAGCGGGGGCGGCCGGTACAGAGATTTCCGGCAACATCGTCGGGCTCAACGCCGCCGGTGACGCCGCTGTGGGCAACAAAGGCGTGGGTATCGCCGTCGTGGACGTGCCGTCCATTCGCATTGGAGGCGGATCCAGCATCGAGCGAAACGTGGTCTCCGGAAATGGCTCGCACGGCATCGTGGTGACCTCGACACTTGCAGACGGTGCAGCGAGCTCGAGAATCTCGTCGAACTATGTGGGTCTTGATGCCAGCGGAACTGCTGCGATCGGTAATGCCGGAGATGGAGTCCGGATCGACGGTGTTGGTGCAGTATCTGCCACGATCGTGAGCAATGTCGTTGCGGCCAATGCGGGTACCGGCATCCGTGTCGCGGGCGATGCCTCCAGTGCGGTGATTTCGTCGAACAAGGTTGGCCTCGATGCGGCAGCCTCGGCCGCCCTCGGCAACGAAGAAGACGGCGTGCGGCTCGAGGGGGGCAGCGGCCACCTCGTCGGCGGCAATGCCACCGACGCCAATGTCGTGGCCGGCAACTTGGGCAAAGGCATTGTGGCATCGGCGACCAACGCTGCGACGATCGCGGCGAACATCGTCGGAACGAATCTCGCCGGAGCTTCGGGGCTGGGAAACAGCGGCGACGGGATTGTCGTCGACAACGCTGTGGGCACCACGATTCGCCTGAATCTCTCCTCGGGCAACGGTGGATCGGGCGTGTCGGTATCTGGCGACGGCAGCAGCTCGACGGCGATTGTCGGCAACCTCATTGGCACGAGCATTAGCGGGATCACAGCGCTGCCAAATAGCCAGCACGGCGTGTCAGTCAGTGGCGCTGCGGGCACGACGATTGGTGGTGCCACGGCCGCCGATCGCAACGTCATTTCGGGCAATGTTCAGAAGGGCGTTTCAATCGCATCGGCCACATCGACCGAGGTTGTTGGTAACTACGTTGGCGTGACCAGCAACGGGTATTCGGCGCTCGGCAATGCCGGCGGCGGCATTGCCGTGGAGTTGGCGACCGAGACGACAATCCGTGGCGGGAACATTGTCGCTTTCAACGGTTCTGACGCCGACGGTCATGGGATCGCGATTTCGGCATCCGCAGGCACGGTGGTGGGGAGCGAAGCCGCTGGATTAACTGGCGGCAATGCGATCTATCGCAATCGCGGCGATGGCATTCGCATCGCCGACGGCTCCATGGCAACGATCGTGGTGGGCAATGCGATCGGCACCACCTCGGCTGGGGTTTTTGGCCTTGGCAACGAAGGTGCCGGCATCTCGGTGATTCAATCCAACGGTTCGGTGCTGGGCGGCTTGCGTGCAGTGAGCGCCTCGGATCCGGTCCTCGGTAACCTGATCGTGGGCAACGGTGGCAGTGGCATCGTCATCAGCGATGCAACTCCCGGCAGCGGCGACATCGAAGACGGCAACCACGTTCAAGGCAACACGATCCGGCGGAACGGTGGGGCCGGAGTGCTCCTGACGCGATCGAGCCTGCAGACGATCGGCGGCGGCTCCACTCGCCAAGCCAACGAAATCATCCAAAACGGCGGCGACGGGGTGGCGATTGATAACTCCGCCGGCGGTGCCGGCGGGCATGTGGTGTCGGGCAACGCGATCGGCACCGACGTCAGCGGGAGCCTGAGGCTCGGGAATGCCGGCGACGGAATCTCGATCCGCGAGAGTGTCGCCAACACGATCAGCGGCGGCAATATCATCGCCTACAACCGCTCGGGCGTTGTTCTCGCGGGGGTCGCTCCTGCGTCGTCCGACGAAGGCAATGTCGTGGCCGGCAATACCATCAGCTCGAACGTAGGTGATGGCGTCCGGCTCGAGGCCAGCACCCTCAACACGATCGGGGCGATCGGCGACTTGCCCGGCAACAGCATCGTGTTCAACGGGGGTGCCGGCGTGTCGCTCGCGGGCGGCAGCAGCGGTAACCTTGTGGCCGGCAATCTGATCGGCACCGACTCCCTCAATCGGATCAAGCCCAACGCCCGTCAGGGCGTGCTGATCACGGCCTCGGAGCAGAACCAGATCCTCGGCAACACGATCGCCTGGAACAGCCTGGGCGGAGTGCGAGTCGTGGGTGGCGGCGGCAACGTGATCGGCGGCAGCGTCGCCGACGCCAACGCGATCCGTAGCAATGGCGGTACGGGTGTGGTGCTCGCCGGCGGCACGGTCGGCAACTCCGTCGGCGGCAACATGGTTCGTGGCAACGCGGCGGGCGGCATCGCCGTATCAGCCTCGAGCGATAATCGCATCGACGACGGTAACGTCGTGGTGAAGAACCAGAAGTTCGGGATCTCCGTGACGGGAGGTTCCGGGAACAGCATCGATGCTAACTTCGTCGGCACGAATGCGGCCCAGACAGCCCAGCTCGGCAATCTTGGCCCCGGCATCATGGTCAACGGCGGGGTTAGTACGCGTGTCGGCGTCACGTCGCGCAATGTGGTGCGGTTCAACGGCGGCGACGGGATTCAGTTCACGAATGTCAGTGCGGCTACGGCAGACGATGCCTCGGCTGTGAGTTCCAACGTCATTTCGTCGAACACGGGTGCCGGCATCTCGGTCACGGGCGGGGCGCTCGTCGCGATCACCGACAACATTGTGGGCGGTTCGTCGGCTGGAGCTGGCAACGGCCGCAGCGGTATCGTGGTCGGAGGAAATGCGGCGGACGTCGTGGTCACCGGCAATGCGGTGCTCGGCAATGCCGTCCATGGCGTCGAACTCATTTCCGCGGTTGGCACGATGGTGGGCGGGGTTGATGCGGCGGCCAACACGATTGGTGGTAATCGCAGCGACGGCATTCAAGTGGCCGGCGGGTCGCGGGGCACAACGATCGGCGTCAACACGATCTCCGGAAATCGCGGCGACGGGATCGAGATCAACGCCAGCATCGGCAATCGCGTCGAGGGCACGACGATCATCGGCAATGGCGCAGCCGGCGTGACTGTCGTGTCCGCCAAGGCGAGTTCGACGACCGACGGCAACGTCATCAGCGGTGCGACGATCGACAGCAACGCCGTAGGCGTCTCGATCCTGGGCTCCTCCGGCACGAGCGTCACTAATGGCAACACGATTTCGCGGAGCGCGGCCACGGGCATCCTCGTGGGCGCCAAGTCGTCACAAACGGTGATCGAGAACAACACGATCAGCGAAAGTCGGGGCGCCGGCGTGGAGATCAACGCCAGCCGTTCCACGGCAGTGCGAGATAATCAGGTCACCTCCGGACGTGCCGCTGGCGTGCTGCTCACGCAGGCATCTGGGACGTCGGCCATCGACGGCAACGCGCTCGAGAGCAATGAGATCGTGGGCAATGCGGCGAGCGGCATCACGCTCGTCGGGAGTTCGTTCAACGCACTCAGCGGAAACATCGTGCATGGCAATCGCGGCCACGGCATCGCGCTGCGTCAGGCCTCAAACGCGAACAGTCTGCTCGCAAACGACGTCGGTTACGATGCTACCGGAGCCGTCGACGGCAACGTCGGCGACGGCATTCGGATCAGCGGTAGCTTCTCAAACGTGATCGGGCAGGGCAACGACGTGTCCGGCAACGCTGGGGCTGGTGTGTCGGTGCTCGACTCGTTCGCGGCGACCTCTGCCACGGGCAATCGCATTGAGGCCACCACGATCGCCGACAACGGCGGGGCCGGTGTGGTCCTCAACGGCGGGGCCCACGTGGTGGGCGGCGCGGCTGGCCTCGGCAACACGATCACCGGCAATGCCGGCCACGGCGTGGCGATCACGGCCCCGAGCGGGGTAGCGAAGATCGCGGGGGCCACGGTGGCGGGCAACACGATCCAGTCCAACGGCGGCAGCGGAGTCTCGCTCACTGGCGTTGCAGGCACGGTGATCTCCGGCAACTCGATCGGCGATCATGCGGCCGCCGGGATCGCCCTTGTGGGCGGGACCGGAAACCGGATCGAGTCGAACGTGATCGGCGGGGATTTTGGGGCCAACGTCGCCGGTGTCTCGCTTTCGGCTGGAGCTGCCCAAAACGTCGTTATCGGCAACACCGTTTCCGCGAATGAGGGAGACGGCATCGCGATCACTGGAGCGAGATCAACCGACAACCTGATTGGCGTGCGATCGGTCGGTACCGGCGAGGCTGGCGTTGCCAACAAGGTGTTCGCGAACCTCGGTGCCGGTGTCCGCGTTGCCCAGGGCATTCGCAATCAGGTGGCGGGCAACTCCATCTACAAGAACGTCGGCGGCGGGATCGTGCTCCAGGATGGCGGCAACTCGATGCAAGCCGCCCCGACGCTGACCTCCGCGAAGCGGGTTGTGGTGGCAGGCCGGCCGCAGTTGCAGGTCGCCGGCGAAGTGCGGGGCGCTGCTCGGCAGAGGATCGTGGTCGACATCTACCGCAACGACGTTGCCGATGGAAACCCGGCGACTGGGCTTGGCTATCAGGCTCGGGCCGCCATCGGCCGCGTCACCGTGATGCTCGACGCGACCGGCCGGGGCACGTTTACCGCCACACTCTCGGCAAACGTTGCAGCCGGCGACCGGATCACGGCCGTGGCCACAACCGCCTCCGGTGTAGTGGGCAACGCGTCACAGCAGTCAGCGGCAGCGATTTCCGCATGAAAATGAAGGTTTTGGAAAAATTTCCATCGTTCGAATGGGGGGCGCGATCAAAAGGGGGGTGAGGCACGTAGTAGCGGGGGACTGGGCCGCCCAAGCCGGTTCCCCTCGTTATGCCGGCCGTCCCAGTCTGCGACCGACCGAAATGTTGCGAACGTCGAAGAATCATCGTAGCGTCGCTCAAAAGCGGGGCGTGCCCGCCTGGACGACGCTGCCTGCGCAGATTGCCGGGCTTGCCCGGTGCGTTCAAGGTTCCGGAGTGTCGTGAGTTTTCCCAGTTCCGTTCGGAGTTTTCTACTTCCATGAGCGTTCGGAAAACCGTTTCCAGCGTCCGGTCTCTGTTTGGTCGCGAGCCCGCCCCGGTGGCGCGTCAGCGTCGGCGTCTTGGCCGGCAGCGGCAGGTGACTGCCGTGGAGCCGCTCGAAGGTCGGGCGATGCTGGCCACGTTTGCCGTGATCGATCCGATTGGTTCAGGTGCCGGCACCCTCCCTGACGCCATTCAGCAGGCCAACTCCAATCCCGGTTTCGACACGATCGAGTTTCGGCTTCCTACGGCCTCAACGGTCATCACACTCGCATCGCCGCTGGATGCAATCACGGATCCGGTGTTGATCGATGGCACCACACAGCCCGGCTATCTCGACGCCCCGATCGTCGAGGTGACTGGCGGCGGCACGGTCGTGGGGGCCGGGTTCCGGTTTGAGATGGGGTCGGGCGGATCGACGCTGAAGGCGGTGAGCATCTACGGGATGGCCTATGACCCGGCTTACGATCCCTACTCGCCCACGCCCGGCACGGGCATCTTCTCGCCAAGCGGCATCGGTGTCTATGTTCACGAGGGCACGCAGGACATCGCGATCCTCGACACCTACATCGGCACCAATGCCACGGCCAAAGCCGCGTCGCCTGTCATCGGGAATGCCGTCGCCGGTGTGCTCGTCAACAAGGCCCTCGACACCACGATCGTGGGCTGCGTGATTTCGAACAACGGGTCGACTGCCTCAACCACCGCGACACTCCAGGGCGGTGCCGGCATCATTCTCGACGGCGATGAGGGCACTCGGATCACAGGCAGCCTGATCGGTGTCGATCCCACCGGCGACGCGGCCCTTCCGAACGTCGTGGAGGGCATCCGGGCGATCGGTAGCAACTCGCTGTTTGTCGGCGGGTCTCAGACAGTCGATGCCAACGTGATCAGTGGCAACGGCGGGGCGGGCATCCGGATGGTTGGGGTCACGGAGGCATTCGTCCTCGGCAATTTGATCGGTGTCGACGCGACCACCGGGGCGGTTGCCGTTGCCAACGGCGGAGCCGGAATCGTGGTGGACGGCGACGGCGTGGAGATCGGCGACGGCACGGTCGGCGGCCGCAACGTGATCAGCGGGAACGTGAAGGAAGGCGTTCGGATCCTCGCGGGCACAGCCACGGTTGTCCAAGGCAACTACATCGGCACCACGGCCAGCGGTACGGAAGGGCTCGGCAACACGCTTGAGGGTCTCCGCATCGACGGCGGATCAGGCCATGTGATCGGCGGCACGCTCGCCCTGCAGGGCAACGTGATCTCCGGCAACTCGTCTGACGGCATCCGCATCACTCGCGAAGCGAGCGACGTGCTCGTGCAGCGAAACCTCGTGGGCCTTGGCATCACGCTCGCGAACATCGGCAACAGCGGCGACGGTGTTGCGATCGAGGAAGCCTCGGGCGTCACCATCACCTACTCCAACCGCGTTGCCTTCAACACCGGCGCGGGCATTCGGCTGACCGGAGCCACCGGCAACCTCGTCGGCGCCGATTCGACTCGTCCTGAGGGCGAGCAGGGCGTCGATTACGGCAATGTCGTCTACAGTAACGACCTCCAGGGAATCCTGCTCGAGGCAGGCGCCAACGGCAACGTGGTCGCAGCCAACGTCGTCGGCCGCACCGCCGCCAATGGAGCGATCGTGGGCAACCTCGGCGACGGAATCGCCGTGCAGGCCAGTGCCGGCAACATGATCGGCGGTCTACTCGCCTCGGCCACCGATCCGGCCTATGGCAACGTCGTGGCCGGTAACGTGGCCGGCATCAGCGTCTCCAATAGTGACGCTGTGACCCGCGTATCGGGCAACGTGGTGATCGGCAACGTCGTCCAGAACAATCTGGGCCACGGCATTGTCGTTGACGACTCGTCCAACCAGACGATCGGTGGCGTCCTCTCCACGACGGCGAACATCGTCACGCTCAACGACGGCAACGGCGTCGAGGTACGAAATGGATCCCGCGGTGTGCTCGTGGCCGGCAACTACATCGGCACGAATGCGACAGGCGTGCTTGGCCTGGGGAACGGCGGTGTCGGCATCCGTGTGATGCAATCAAGCGGCACCGTGGTGGGCGGCAACTCGGCAGCCGAGGCCGGCAACGTGGTGGTCGGGCAGGCCTCCGACGGCATTGTGATCACTCGGGTAGACGACGCGGGCATCACCTCCGGCACAGCCTCCGGCAACCAAGTGCTCGGCAACGTGGTTCGGGCCAACAAAGGCAGTGGAATCCGGATCGCGTCCGCGAGCGACAACTTTGTGGGAGCCGCCGCGGTTGGCTATGGCAACACGGTGACTGGCAACACGCTCGACGGGCTGCGAATCGAGACGGCCGCTGACGGCAACACTATCCTCGGCAACACCTTCGGCGGCGCGGTCTCGCAGGGCAATGGTGGTGCGGGCGTCCGCATCACGGCGAGCAACGAAAACCTGATCGGCGGTGCAGCCGCCGGAGCGGGCAACACGATCAGCCGCAACGCGGGCGCCGGGGTCATCATCGATCAGGCCGTGGCGATCGACTTCGGCAACGGCAACGTGGTCGCCGGCAACCTGATCGACTCGAACCTCGCTCAGGGCGTGCTCGTCACCGGCAGCCGGTTTCAGACCATCGGCGGTGCCGTGGGTGACCCCGGCACGCCGGGCAACACGATTACGAACAACCGCGGCGTCGGCATCCGGCTCACGGCCGATGCCAATGGTGTCAACTCCGATGAGAACCTCGTCCGCTCCAACTATGTCGGCACCGACTCCTCGGGTAATGCCTTGGGCAACCTCGGCCACGGCATCGAGGCGGTGAAGGGCAGCTTCAATGTTCTCGAATCCAACACGGTCGGCCGCAACACCGGCTACGGCATCCGGATCGACGGCGGCGGGGCGGCGGACGCCGATGGCGTCTCGGTCAGTAACACCATCGGAGGCGATCTCGTCGAGGAAGGCAACCTGGTCGTGGCCAACCGCCAGGGTGGCATCCTCGTCGAAAACGACGCCCGCGGCACCGAGATCCTCAACACCCGGGTTGAGGCGAACAAGGGCGCGGGCATCACGCTCCGCGGAGGCCGAGACTCGCTGATCGGAGCCGGCACCACCGTCGTGCTCTCAGCCGGCGACGGGATCCTGATCGGCAATCAGACCGTCAGCGGCCGGAGTTTCTCCACCGCGGGCACGGTGGTGGAAGGGGCCTATGTGGGCACCGATTCACTCGATTCGGCCGCGCTGGGCAATCAGGGCGCCGGGATTCGGCTCTCCAACGCCAACGACGTGACGGTCGACGTGGGCACGGTGGTGGCCGCCAACCGGCTCAGCGGCGTACGGATCGAGGGGTCGCAGGCCCTGAAAAACAGCACCGGCACCATCGTGACGCCGGGCAACACGGTTCGCGGCACCACGATTCGCGACAACCTGGGCAACGGCATCATCGTCAACGCGAGTGCCGATCAGATCATCGGCGGCACGCTCGACGGCGATGGCAACGTCGTTTCGGGCAACACGCTCGACGGTGTGATGATCAACGGCAACTCGCGGTTGATCACGGTCCAAGGCAACACGATCGCCGAGAATCGCCGCAACGGCATTTCGGTGTTTAGCGCCAATGACGTCACGATCGACGAGGGCAACGACGTCTCGGGTAACCTCGTGGACGGGATCAGCTTCTACGGCACGTCCACTCGGGGCATCGTTCAGGACAACTTCATCGGCCAGAGCGATGCCGGTGCCGCGAACGGCAACGGCCAAGACGGCGTGAGCCTCCTGGGCGTCAACGGGATCGCTGTCAGCGGTAACGTGATCGGCAGCAATCTTCGCAACGGCGTCTCGATCATCAATGCGATCGCGGGCGGACCGTCGCTGGCCAATGGCCTGTTCGACAACGCGATCCTCGACAACGCTCAGAACGGCGTGTCGGTGCTGGGTAGCCGCAACCAGGTGATCGGAAGCAGTGCGTCGCTCTCGCCGGGCAACACGATCGGCGGCAACGGGCTCGACGGCATCTATGTAGGCGCCGGTTCGAGTGCCATCACCGTGATTAGCAACCTGATCGGCACCGATGTGTTCGGCGTCAAGAATGGCAATGGCAGCGACGGGATCGAGGTCAACGGCGCGGCGGGTGTCACGATCGTGGGCAACGAGTCGCGCTACAACGCCTTCAACGGCCTGCGAGTGGCAGCCGTCAAGGGCACGACGGCCTCTCCCACGCTGATCCGCTCCAATGTGTTCGCCGCCAACCGCACGTCGGGTGTGCTGGTGCATGGCAGCACGGGCACCACGGTCGGCGGCACGGGCTTCGGCAACACGATCGGCGGCAATCTGCTGTCGGGCGTGAGGGTCGCCGCCGCGGCCACGGGCAACACCGTTGAGGCCAACTTCATCGGCACCGACGAGCAAGGCTCCGACCTAGGCAACGTGGGCGACGGCGTACAGATCACCGGAGCCACCGGCAACGTGGTGCGAAGCAACACGATCTCGTTCAACGGCACCGGGGTTCGCATCGCCGATATCGCCGCCGCCACGCGGGTCGCGGGCAACCGGGTGGAGTCGAACCTGATCTCTGAGAATGACGGCGACGGCGTGGCGGTGCAGGGGGCCATCAATCAGGTGATCGGCGGCATCGGCCTCGGCAACACGATCACCCTCAACGGCGGCAACGGCGTGTCGGTGGGCTCGTCGGCCCGGTCGCCGTCATCGGCCATCGTGGTTCGCGGCAACCTCATCGGCACCGACGACTCGCAGGCGGGCCTCGGCAACGGCGGCGATGGGGTGAGGATTCTCGGTGGTGCCGGCCACACGGTCGACCGCAACACGATCAGCGACAACACCGGCGCGGGCGTGAGCGTCGGGGGATCCTCGACAAACACGATCGGATCCACCACCGTTGGTGCCGGCAACACGATCCAGATGAACGGCCGCGGTGTGACGGTGAGCGATTTCAATGGCGTCGCCTCGGTGACCACCCGCGGCAACGCGATCGTGGGCAACGAGATCGCGGGCTCGCTTGGTGACGGCGTGACGGTGTCGGGGGCGAAGACGGTGGCCACCACGATCGGCTCCGGCACGGTGAATGGCACGCTCACGGGCCTTGGCAACACGATCCGCGACAGCGGGGGCGTGGCCATCCGGCTTGCCAACGGGGCCCAGCAGGTGAGCCTCCAGGCCAACTCGCTCTATGACAATGTCGGGGGTGCCACGGCTTTCGCCAGCGGCACCAACAATGGCCGG
>Ga0114967_10002115_pt1 | contig 16680 bp, 11 predicted proteins | sample M_130628_MF_Meta_FD_92639 | JGI IMG/M metagenome (GOLD analysis project Ga0114967, IMG submission 92639) | Freshwater microbial communities from Lake Montjoie, Canada to study carbon cycling - M_130628_MF_MetaG | ecosystem: Environmental > Aquatic > Freshwater > Lake | place: Lake Montjoie... | reverse complement strand
TTCTGCTTACGACCACCCGTTTCAGCCGGGGCGACCCTGCTTCTACTTGCAGAAGGGTTGCAGTATCTACGCTGACAGGCCAGCCGATCCATGCCAAGGCTACAAATGCGTTTGGCTGGCCCATGACACCTTGCCAATGTGGATGCGTCCAGACAAGTCCAAGATCATTGTCACCGAACGTGAAACGAACGGGGTCAAGTATTGGGATGTCAGCGAGTGCGGGACAACAATGTCAGCCGAGTCACTGTCGTGGCTCGTGCTGTACACCATCGATAACTCGGCCAACATTCAGTACCGCATCAACGGCGGCTCGGTCAAGATTGGGCAACCGGACTTCCTCTTGGAATAAAAAAAACCCCCGATAAAGGGGGCTAAGAGGAGTCAATGGCAACTGCTCCTATTGCATGAGTGTAAGGCCACCACGGGCTTTCTGTGGTGGTTCTTTTTTCGGTGCCCACGGGCCTTTGTTCCCGAAGTAATCATGTGCAATCCAAACCGGAATCATGCCAAGGCTTCCAGCGGCTCCTACGCCTTTGATTGCCAATCCAGCAGGGCTGGTAGGGGGAGCCATCGACGCGGCGTTCAGAGCGGCCTCTATGGCCCCTAGAACGGCACCGGAATAGTCACCCTGCTTGTAGCGATCCACGGCTTCCTTGGTCGACAACCCAGCGCCAGCGGCACCCAAGACGTTGCCGATAACCGGGGCCTTTTCTGCAAACCTTCTGCCGGCTTCCCGCGCCATCATCGTAAAAGCTCCGGGCTGTGCTTGCGCCGCTTCCCGCGCAGTCTGACTGGCAGTGTTCGCGGCAATCCTTGCGTTCGCAACTTGCTGTTCGGCTTGTCGAGCCACGGTGTTCGAGGTGCGCTCGGCGCTTTCTGCCTGCCGTCTTGCGGCGGAAGCCTGTGGGCCAATGTCGGCTTTGCGATTTCTTGCGGCTTCAACCCGCGCCTCCGCTACGCCACGCTGTAAACGAAGATCCGCTTCCGCCGCCAGCCGCCTAGTTTCTGCCTCTTGAGCAAGCCTAGCCTGATCTGCCGCTTGCTGGGCTTGGCGTTCGGCAAGTTCGGCTTCAAGACGGCTTGCTTCAGACCCCGGAACCATCAACTGCCCCGGCTTTGGTTCTGTCAATCGAAAATCACCGCCGCCAATCTGTTTGATCTTCTCAAGATTTTCAAGGTCTTTGTTGATCAGGGCTTTTCCACCTGTTGGGCTTTCTTTGGTCTTGTCGGTCGCCATATCAAGAATGGCTTCGGGCATCTGATGTTTTTGCCCAGCTTCTTGAATAGTCCAGTTTCTTACGCCAGAATCGCCTTCAATTTTCGGGCCACTGGCTCGTCCAGAGCGTGTCTCTGCGCCTTCGACCGAGGTTCCAGTTACTTCAGGAGTCGCAGTAACCGCAGAAACTTCTGCCGTTCTCGGCAGGTTTTTCAGCCTATCCTGCGCCAGCCGTAACTCTCGTTGAGCGGCAAGGTTCTCTTGATGCAACTGCTCTGCACGTTGGCGCAACGCACCAATGTCTTGGCCGTTGGCTTGCCGTGTTTGAGCCGCGTCAAGTGTTTGTTGCAACTTTGTTTGCAGTTCGCCGGCCTTCAGTTTCAACGCATCAACTTGGGCAGGCGTTGTCTCTCCCGGCTTGGTCAAGTTGGCCGAAGGATTTGTAAGAATTTTTTCCGCAAACCCTTTAAGACCGCCGGCAATCCCAGCGCCAACAATGTCCGGGTTTTCGGTGGCTTTATCCACCAAATACGATCCAGCCTCTGTTGCCCGATCAAGCAACGATGGTTTTTCAGGTTCTTCTTCTTTTGTCTGCGTTGTTGGCGCAGTCATTCCTTCAGCGGCGGGACGCTGGCTGAACGATGGCGGATTAGTGTCGTCGTCTTTCTTCTGTGCCGGCGCTCCAGATTCAAACGATGCGATGTAATCAGCAATTTTTTGTTCAGAGTTTGGCGGGAACGGGTCGTTGGTTGATTTCAACCCAAGGTGCCCAGCCAGCCCCATCTTGTAGTTTTCGCGGCCTTCCTCCGGGTTTTCCTTTGAGGCCGGGGCGTAGACATCAATGAACCCCTGCGGCGTGTTTATGCCGCGTTTCTGCTTGATCTGGATGTCTTGTACAAGCGCGTTCCTGCCTGAGTCCTTGTCTTCAAAAATTGCAAACCCGTTTTCGTCAATCCCGATCTGGCCCTTGTACGTCACACCTTTGGGTGGACGCAGGTTACCGGGGTTGTTGTTGTAGTCAGCAAGGGAAGTCATTACGGTTTCCTTCCGGTGTTGTTCCACGATCCGTCTGGCTTACGCTCCCAAATCGTTCCGCCAATCACGCGCTCGCTTGGCCTCTCCGCCGATGGAGTTGCGGCAGGGGCGGCTTGCGCTGGTCTGGTAGCGGGTTTGTTTGATGACTCCAACAACTTCATGTTGGCTTCGCGTCGTGCGTCTAACGCCTTGTCATAATTGCGACGAAGTGAGTTGAAAGCATCCGACTCAAACAAGAACTCGTCAAAAGACGCGCCTTTGTTTTCTTTTCGGTATTTAAGCCACTGACGGGCTGTGGCCTCATCGAAATCAGCCCTCAGTTGGAGCAGTTCAGACTTGAGCCTGATGACTTGCGCCGAGTCAGAAGGCAGTGCCTCAACCCGTGCGTAGAGTTCGCCTTCTTTGGCATCCGTTGCGCCTTCTCCCGGTGATCTTGACGCTTTACGCATCTCGGTCGTTAGTTTGGCCGAAGCCTGCGCGAACATTTGCATGGCTTGCAAATCTTCTGCCGTGATCTTGTTGTTCTTGTTCTGCTCAAGAATTGTGACCGGCAGGCTGAACGTGCCAAATTGACCGGCTTGCAGGCCAGCTTCAACAAATTTCTTGAAACGGTCGCTGACTTCAGGACGCTGAAGGAGATCAAAGATGCGCGGGTTGTTGGTTGCCCAACCTTCCATGTCCTTCGCAATCCCTCGAATGACCGGGGCCGTTCTACCAGCGTTGAACGCCAAAGCCGCTCTGGTTTCTGAATCTTTTGCCCGTTGCGTTTCTAAGGCTTCAAGCGCCGCTTTACGCACCGAGTCTTGGATTGCTTCTTCTTTCTTTTCTTCCTCGCTCTTGAACCGCGTGGGCAGACCAAATGGGTTCGATCCGCCGCCACCCCCAGAAGGAGCCAAACCCGGAGGTTTTGCGCCGCCCGATGGTGCCGCACCTCCTGCTGGTGTTCCGCTCACTGGAGCGCCACCGGCGGGTCTTGGAGCGCCGCCAGCAAGCCATCCTTGGCTAATATAAAACTCAAGCAGTTTTTCATCCCGAAGTTTGGGATCTTCTATTGCTTGAATTCTTTTGTATTTTGCATATACGTCGCCAGTGGTATTTTTATCACCAGCCGCGCCAAAATCAAATTTTTCTGGCTTTTGAAGGTAAGGGTTCTTTTGAACCCAATCTTGTTTGTCTGTGTCCCACATACCAAACTGAGTGGGCACAAACCGTTCGCGGGAAGATTTTATTTGAGCAAGTTGCAGTTCAATTTGTTTGCGCTCGGCTTCAAGTTTTTTCCACGCCCTTTCGCCTTCTTCTTTGTCTACCATCCCGGCCAAATTAGCGCGGTCAATAGTCATAGGTTTGCGCGAACCTTGGGGAACCATCGGGTCAACCGGGGCATTTGTAGGTGCGCCTACGCTAGGTGCGCCTGCGGGTAACATCCCTCCACCTACGGGAGGTGCCCCTGCTGGTGAGCCGGGAGGCAATGTTTCAGCGCCAGTGCGAAGCGTCGTCGGGGGGGGAGTGCCCATGTCAGCCAACTGATAATCAAGCAAGCCGCGTTGCTTCTGAAGATCAGCCATCTTCTGCATATATTCCAGACGTTGCTTGTCTGTTGCTTGTTTACGAACAAACTCTTCGTCTGCGGCTTTAGCGTAATTCTCAATCCCGTAGCCAAGCGATTCGCCAAACGATCCGGTTTTGGTTGGCTTTGCGAATCCAGCCGCCATCTGCAATAGAGGCACGTTGAAGCCGAGATTCATTCGAGAATCCAAACTGTTGGTGAGCAACTGAATTTGTGCCTCAAGGGCTTCGCTCTGTTGCCGGCGATCCATCAGCGATTTACGCGCAACCTCCTCGGCGGTCAACGGAGAGTCCTGTTCCATTCCAGAAATGCGAGCGGCATCCTGCGCCGGATTTGGCGCTTGCGCTTGTGGCGCACCTTGAGGTTTGGGGGGTGCCATCGCACCCAAGCCACCAGTCGGTTGTTGTCCGGGCATTGCCATGTCTTACCCTCTCATTTTCATTGAGCCACCGCGAGCAATGTATGCGTGAGCCTTCGAGCGGTAAGCCTGACCGCCTTTTTTCATCATGACCGCACCACCGTTTGCTTTGTTGACATTCGCAAACGCACCCAAACCAGCCAATAAAGAAGCGATTTGCGACAACGGACTGTTTGAGTATGCGCCAGATTTTGGCCCAACTTCTTGCGTGACCGTGCCTCCGGGCATCTGTTGGCCTCGAAGCAATTCAGAAAACGCTTTGGCTTCCAACATTGGGCGATCTAGCATCTTCTGACCAAGGTTCTGTTCTTCTTTTCCGAAGTCAAACATTGTCTTCAGGCCAGTGGTGCCCAGATCCTGCTGTTGTCGTCCCAGCGTACCAAACGCTTGCCCAGCGTTCAGGGCACGATTTAAATCATTCCCAGCCAAAGTGCCGGCCGCCGTGTACCCTTGGTTCAGTGCCTGATACTGCCGGCCAAGCAAGTCGGCTTGCATATCCCGCATTGTGTTGCCGGTAATTTGCTGTTGACGGCGTGAACCAAACTGCCCCGATCCAACCGCGCCGGCACCCAGCGCAGGTAGGACGTTTTCTTGGATGTTGCGGTTCTGCAAGCGCCCCAACTCATCAACCACGGCGGATTGATAGGGGTTCATGTAGTCTGCAATTACATCCGGAACAGTCGTGGCACCAGCTTGACCAAGCAACTGCGAGCCAGCGCCCATCGAGCCAGCGCCAGCAAAAGCCACATCCGGAGTCATCTGCAAGGCTTGCTGTTGCAACGGCGAGAAGCCGGCCACCCCGCCTTGGGTAACGGCATTTTGCCCAAGGTTTGCAATGTCTTGCAAATAGTTCGTGTAGAACTCAGGCGCTGTGGCCTGCGTTTGCGTCGTTGACGTTACATCTGGAAGGGGATCACCCTGAAACAAACCAGCCATTATCGTGCCCCTCTCAGATAGGATGTCAGTGCCTTGGTCTTCGGCGGGATTTTATTGATCGGCGCAGACCGTTTGTGCGCCCTGATATTTTCCCTGAATTTATCCAACGCCGCCGCACCCGCTTTCGTTGAGCCGTTGCCAATCTGCGCTACGGTCTCCGCGTCAATCACATACTCGCCGTCAGCCAGCATCGCGGGGATGTCGTCCGATTGTCCATCGCCGGGGCCATGAACAGGAGCGCCGTGGCGGAAGTTCAACCGACCTGCTGTCACAGGCACATTTGACCACGCAGGCAGGCCACCGCTCTTCAAACCCTGTGGGCCGGTTTGCATTGGGTTCTGCTGTGGCATCTGTTGACCTTGCGGCATCCCTTGCGGCATCCCTTGCGGCATTCCCTGCGGCATCCCTTGTGGCTTGGGAGCCATTTGGTTCTGCATAGGTTGCTGTGGTACTTGCTGTTGAGCCGGCTGTGGGTTGTACAGGTTCTGCATTGGGTCTACAGGGGTGCCAAACGTGTAGTACGTCTGCATACCGCCAAGACCACCTTGTGGCATTCCGCCGTCCGCCATCGGCTGAACCTCATCGTCATACCCGCCTTCAGGAACCTCATACTCACCTTCGGGTGGCGGGGGCGTTGGCTCATAGTCGTACCCTGCGTCTTCCGCGTCCATGCGAGCGTAATCGCCGGGGTTCACCTCATTGAAGCCGGGAGCGTTCAGGTTCTGGTACAACTCTTTTCCGTACAGTTCTGGCATCCGCTCTGGAGTGCCGTACTGATCGTAGCCAACAAAGTTTGCTGGGCCAATCCCAAAGTCGGTGGTGCGCGGGTTGATCGCGCCTACCTGCGACATATCAAACCCAGCGTTGTTTTGACCCCCGCCGCCGCCGTCAAACAAGTCTGTATTGCCTAACAGTGCGCCCAAAACGCCACCTGCGAGGCCAGCGCCCGTATTGGTGTTTAGCCCTTCGAGGATCTCATCAATTGCACTTCTCGTTGCAACCTTGTTTGCATTATCTGCTCTTGTTTCAGCAACACGTTGTGCAGGCGTTTTTGCGGGGGTTAGGTCAACTGCCCCACTGCCACCAGCACTGGTAATTTGCGCTGGAATAATCCGTCCAGATGGATCGGTCGTGTACAGCGCGGAATCGTCCTCCATGCTGTACGTCGTGTCGCCAATCGAGTAGGTTCCATCGCCGTTATCGCGGTAACCAGAGTTGGTTGAAGGCTCGACATAGATGATGTCTCCTTCATCGTTCACGGCATACAGCGGGTTACCGTTCTCCATGCTGAAGACTTGATTGCCAAGGCGGAATGTACCGTCACCCTGATCGATTGCTCCGGGCGGCATATAGCTTTGGTCGTTGGTTCTTTGGGTGTTGCCAACGGGATTTGAACCCAGAGACTCACTGTTATCAACGATGGTGTCGCCGGTAGCATCAGTCACATAGACAATGTTGCTATCAGCATCGATGGTCACTGAACTGCCGTCGTCATCGGTGTAGGTTGCCGTACCGTCACCGTTGTCAACGTACCCTGCTGGGAACGATTGTCCAGAAGGCTGTGAGCCGCCGTAATAAGTAGTGGAGAGCGGTAATCCGTCTTCCTCTTCCCCGGAGTCGTCAAAGCCCCCGCCATAGTAGGAGGTTGATATTGGAAACCCGTCTCCATCTCCTTCAGACTGTGGGCCTTCGTCACTTTCTTGCGGCAAACGGTTTAGAAACGCTTGCAACGGGCCTTGGCTCGCGCCGGTAAGGTAACCATTGCGCTGGTAGTTTGCGGCAGTCGATACCGGGGCATATGCCTGACCGCCACGGTCAAACTTCTGTACCTCGTCCCCTTCAGACACGCGAATGACATCGCCGTCACCGTTGTAGGTAACAAACGAGCCGTCATCAAACATCTGGGTAATCGTGCCGTCACCGTTGCGTTTCTCATGAACGGGGTCGTCCACTGAGCCACCCTTGGCAAGGCCAAACAATCCACCCTTCTTGCCAACGTCAACGTCTTCGTCGTCACCAGAAGCGTAACTAGTGTCGTCGTAATCCGTGTTGTCGTATCCAGCGTAACTGTCATCGCCGCCGTAACTATCGTCGCCACCGTAACTCTCTGGGTCAGACCCATCCGCATACGAGATCAGTTCACCGTCCCAGCCGTAGATGTTGCCAAACTCGTCTGTCTGAGTAAATTCAGAATGGTCGGCCTCGGATACTAAATTTCCGTAAAAGTCGTAGGTGTTGCCGTACTCATCCTGCTGGGTGAACTGCGAATAATCACCTTCAGAAAGCAGATCTCCATTTGCGTTGTAGGTGCCCCCGTATTCATCGGTGTAAGCCACATCAGTTGCGCTGGTGTCCTCATAGGTACTGCCGTCAGCGTACTGAATAAAGTTGCCGTCAGCGTCATAGATGTTGCCGTCGTCATCAGTGAGATAGCCGCTCATGTCCTCGGCAACAGTTTCGTCGCCAAGTTCAAAAGCGTCTGTACCGGCATCACCAACAAGGGTTTCTTCCGACTCGTCACCGCTCAAATCGGTTTCTTCGGCCCCTCCGACTTCATCGCCGTTCTGGTCATAAGCAACGCCATCGGTGTCGGTGTACCCAACCACATTGCCGTCACGGTCGTAGGTAATTGTGGTGCCGTCGTCGAGCGTTTCCGTCGTGTTCCCGGTGGCCGCAACTTCCCCAATGGTTCCGTCAGGATTGAACGTGGTCGAAGTTTCCTTGTCGCCCATGAACACTGGATTGCCATCTTCATCCAGTTCATACCCCGGCATCAAATTGCCTTCGTCGTCGTAGGCTGGGTTGATTTGTGCCGACACATTGGTGGCGGTTCCACCCGTTTCATCCGCCGTTTTAGTGGTGCTTGTCAGCCCTCTGGTTTTTGTGCCAGTGCCTGCTGGGGTCTTCGGGCCGGTTGGCGACTTTGGGCCACTGAGATTTGGAATCTTGGGGCCGGTGCCAGACGTTGGCTTGCTGGTAATTCCTGTTTTGGTAGTGACAGGCGAAGTGGTTGCGCCCGTAGTGCCGGTTGTTGCCCCAGTCGTTCCGGTTTTTGTATCCGTCGTCCCAGTCTTTACTGGGTAACCTCCGGTTCTAGTCGTGCCGGTGGTGGCCCCAGTCGTCCCAGTCGTGCCAGTTTTGGTGTTGCCGGTGGTTCCACTGCCCGTAGTTTTGGTGACGCTTGTAAGCCCCGTTCCTTTAGTCAGAGAATCAACTGCTTTTGTGGCGGCATCCGTAATTTTTGTTGTGCCCGTCGTTCCAGTTGTTTTCTTGTCGCCCGTCGTTCCAGTTGTTTTCTTGTCGCCAGTAGTGTCAGTAGTCTTTTTGCCACCAGTCAGCGCGTTAATAACCGCCTTGGTTCCAACGCCAAGCGCGGCACCGGCCACTGCATTAGCAATGGTTTTCCCAAGTGTCGATCCAGTTGATCCGGTTGTTTTTGCGGCAGTTGTCCCGGTCGTTTTGGCGGCTCCGGTGCCGGTCGAAGTCAGAGTTTTCGGTGCAGTCGTTGTAGTCTTTGCCGCCCCGGTGCCGGTCGAAGTCAGTGTCTTTGCAGGCGTAGTTGTCTTTGCCGCCCCGGTGTTGGTCGAGGTCAATGTTTTCGGTGCAGTCGTTGTAGTCTTTGCGCCGGTTGTTAATCCCGGTGTCTTTGAAGTTGGGGCCGCAGTTGTTGTGGTTTTCGCGCCAGTGGTAACTCCCGGTGCCTTCGATGTTGAGGGGGCAGTTGTTACGCCTTTGGTTTCTGTACCCGCCGGGACCACTGTGCTGGTGATGTTTTTTGCGGCAGGGCGACCGCCGAACCCTGCGGCTCCAGTGCCCAACACACCTTCTGGGCCTCGGCCACCCATAGGGTTAAACCCTTGGCTTTCGCCCATTGGGCCATAACCGCTTGATCCAGCAAGTTGGCGAATTGCAGACGTAATCGGTGTCTCACCACGCAGAGCGGCGGCGCGGTCACCGGCGCGGGTGTCCTGATACCGCTGGAACCGGGGCAACTGATTGACCGCTTTGCGTTTTTCCAAAATTGCCATGATTCGTCCTTTACCTTGGGGTTTGCTTTAGCGCAGTTAGTCCGGATGTTTTTGTAAGTGGCTTGAGTTTACTCACATCAATTTTCTTTGGCGGCGTAGCACTTTTCTTGACTGGTGTCAAGTTAGCCACGTTAACTTTAAGCGGTGCAGTTTTTTTAGCCAAACTTGTGTTTACCGTTGGCACCGATTTTGCCGCAATTTTTGCAGGTGCCGTCTTTTTATTCAAACCAAACGCACCAGTCAAATTGCCTTTGGTTCTGCTGACTTTAGTTGCCGGCGTGTTTGCAAGCGAAGCCAGCTTCGTGCCCATCTCGCTGGCTTTTGATAGTGTGCCCAAACCAGAGCCAATGGTTGATGCAAAGTTGTTGATTGTATCGTTGCCAAAATTGTTGTTGGACAACAGGCCCAACGCTCCTGTGATTTGACCAGAAGTGTCGTTTGACGTTAACTGACTAATGTTGTCGATGTTATTAACAAGTGAACTTACTGCCCCGGCGGCGCTGTCGCTCTCGTCGCCAGTCGCAAGCGTTACGACTTTGTTGACTGCGTCCGATCCTACGTTGGCAAGGATGTTTGATCCAGCCATCAACACCGTGTTCATTAAGGTGTCGCCGCTGATGTTGCCGTTTGTTACCAACTGACTGACCACAGGGCCTAGCGTTGAAGTCAACAATTTTGCATCACTTGTTGATAAGCCGATTTCGCCAGCCGCTAATGAAAGACCGCCGCTCACCGCAGAATTGAGCAACACAGTGCCCAGAACTTTGCCGGGGTCTTGCCCGTTTGCCGCCGCCGTCACAACCGCCGTGCCAGCCTTAGTCAGGGTGTTTGCTACAGCGGGAGACAAGTCCGTTGGCAACGCCGATTGAATCATTGGGGCCACACCGGCAGAGATTGCGCCGGTTAATGCACCCTTCAAAAAACCGTCGCCAAAATCACCGCCCGTGGCTTCCGCCATAATCCCGCTGGTCACGCCGCTGATCACTGAACTTGCAACAACCTGTGAAGCAACCTGTCCAAGGCCAGCGGATGCAAACGTGCTTGTCAGCGCAGATCCAATTCCCGGCATAAGGAAGTTTGACGCAAGCATGATGACCGGCATGATGATGTCAGCATCGCTTGTCGAAAATCCGCTTGCAGTTACCTTTGGTTTTCCAGTGGCTGGGTCAATTGTCAGCCTGTAATCTGTTCCCCCGCCACCCGTATAAGTTTGGCCGATGGTGTACGACAGCGGGTCGTTAGCCGCAAGTGATATTGTTAAGGGTTTGTCGCCAGCAAATATTCCTCGACCACCTACAAAATCTTCAATTACACGTTTGGTGTAAGCATCACTTTCCCCGCTTGCCGCAATTTCCGTTGTCTTAACTCGCGCAAGTTCATCAGCCGTAAGCGGTCTAGTGTGTGTTGGCGCTTCCGAACTATTTGGATCGGAGGCAAAATTTGCCATGTAAACGCCATCTTCATTTTGAAAGACGTTTAGGGTTTCCTTAATATCACCGCCACGAACTTGGCTCAAGTCGGTTACGCCGGCTTGAATCAGTTGGCGTGACATATCGAGCAACACCTGCTCGGCAGTTGACGCATCGCGGCCAAGCAGTTTATTTGCTTCTTCAGACGCGAAGCCAATGTTTGCGTCCGTAGTCTCAAACACTCCGCCAGTCATCGGGCCAGCATTTTCCGCAAGTTGACGGGCCAGATTTAATACTTGTGCGCCGTCGTACTGATTGCCTCTGTAATCAGTGATGGTCGGCAGAGTTGCCTGCGACGTTTGCGTGGTTTCTGATTGTGTCGTTGCCGGCGTAACCGTAGCAACAGGCTCAAACCGATCAGACTCAAACTGTTGTGCGGCATAATCAACTACAGGTTTGTCTGCTGGCGTTTCAAGAACAACCGGTTTTGGTTGTTCCACAACAGGTTGTCGAACCTCGTCAATAAACCTGCCCTCTGGCTCTGGAGGAGGCAGAACTTCAGGCTCCGGGGGAGGTGGTTGAGGGGGTGGAGGAGGAGGCGCTTCAGGCTCCATGATCTCCGGTGGAACCTCTGGCTGGCCTACAGGAAGCGTGGCCTCGGTGTTTGTAAGAATCAACCTTGCGCTTGGCGGCTCAACCTCTGCCTGTTGAAAATAATTGGTAACAGCGTCTTCGCCGTAACCCGTAGCACGAGCCAAGTCCTCAACCGATACGCCGTACTGTGCCGCTGTATCAGCGATGAGCGTAGGGTTGTCGATGTTGGCTTGAACAAAAGCAAGAATTTGTTCGTCAGAAGGCGGGGCAGGCTCCGAAGGAAAATCGACATGGTCATAGTCTTCTTCGACCATGTCCCCATAATCATTGTCGTTACGCATTATCGTCAACCTTCTGGTTTACTGAGCCGACCAAAGCCGCCGCCCAGTCATGCCAGTCGTCGTAAATATATGGGCCGGGGATACCTTCGTTCAAAAAGATGTCGATGGCTTTCAACCCTGCCGCCCATTGCTTCCAATCCGTCGCCGCGTCTGGGATCATCAACTGCTGACCCGCATAAGCCTCACACATCAGTGATGCCCACGATTCAAACGTGTGAAACCGTGGGTCATAGACAAGAGGCAACGCCATTACGTTGGCCTTACGTCGCCAATATCGGCGTTCAAAATCACCTTGCCTAGTTGGTAGTCTCCACCCTGCACGTTGCTGGTGAAGATCAAACGAATCTCCCGGCGCTGTTCCCGCAGGTCAATTTTGCCAGTGTCTGGCTCAAAATAATAGGGGTCAGACGTTACGTCCTCAGATTGGGCGTATGGCCTGCCGGTAACTTGGAATGACATTGTGCCGTTCTGAATAAAGTCAGGCTCGATCCGTTCTAAATTCAACGTGACATTGTCGCCAACCAACGAGGTCTGCGACGGGCCACCAGATACCCAGCCAAGGTCAGAAGTTTGGAATGAACTCTCAATTGCGTTGGAGGTGGTTCCAATGACCTCATCCGTACCAATCTCGTGTTGCCACAAAATAATCTGACCTGCCTTAGTGTTGAACGTCGCAATCACCGTTGCCGAAGTGGTAGCCGCCGCGCTAATCGTGACATCAAAATATCCAGCCGTTGCGCTCGGAGCAATCACGGTCACCGTTGTGCCGTCTGGGATGTTGCTGGCAATTACCACCTGACCCACAGCAATCTGGTTGTTGACCGGCACCTTGATTGTGGAGGTGCTGTTAGTGATCACGCTGGCGCTGAATATCAACACCTGTTCGCTCAGAGTTGTCCCGGCGGCAATCGGATAATGAAACACCTGAGAGAAGTAGCCGGCACTGCGAGTGGCACCCACCGCAACACCTGCGTCATACCAGCAATCTTCGCGGATGTTGTAAATGATGCAGTCGTTGCATTCGGTTGATGTTCCGGACGGAAAAAACCACCAAATCTCACCAAATCTAGGAACCTTTTGCGCCCATACTTTTTGGCTCTGCGCGTAGTTCAGATTGTCAAAAAAGTAATTTTGATTGAACGTGTTTTTGATTTCTTTGACTACGCCGTTGTACAACAGGAAGCGATCAACGCCTACCCAATAGTAAATGCCGTCATACTCAATGACGCACTGGCTAGATAGAATTGATGACTGACTTGAAATAATGTCATAGCGCCAATAGAACGTGCTTGGCGTACCACCTACCGTAATTGTTGTTGGGGTATAAGAAACCCGAATCAAAGAGTCCAACGCCCAGAACAAACCAGACGGCGCGTTTGATCCGCCTCGAACAGGTAAACCTTTGACAATCTTAGTTGAAGCCGCGTTGGTCTCGTTTGCGTCTGCGCCGTTCCAGTCAAATGGATTGCCAGCAACGCAATTCTTAATCAAACCGTTGTCGCCGTAGACAAAAACGTAGGGGTGCAAAACACACACCCCGCCAGAAACCGAAATCGTGTCCCCGGTTGGAGTGGCTCCGCTGGTATCCCTCAAGGGTTGTAGAACCGTTCCTGCAATATTCCCAGCTAAAACCGGCGTGTTGACTGTCTGATCAATCTGTGCCAAGTTGCGACCGGGGTGGGCCAAAAGGAGTTGGTTGCCACTCCCTTGCGAATCGAAAAGCGAATCGAATTGCCACAAGTTAAGATTGCTTGCCGTGAACCCGTTGTTTATTGTTGCTACCTTGATTGAAAACCCGCTACCAGTTCCGCCGATACTTGCGGCGGTGGCACTCAAGGTATTGCCTACAACGTACCCGTTTCCGCCAGCCGTTAAAGTTACGGAAGTGACAGCCGCGCCAGACACCACAATGGTGGCCTTTGCGCCCGTTCCAGAGCCTCCAGTGAGGCTGACGTTGGCGTAGGTGCCATTGGTGTACAGCGACCCGCCAACGAGCGTGTTGAGCGTCAGCGCGATGCCTGTGAAGGTAAACTGATTGATGCCAGAACCGATGCCCAGATTGTCGATGTTGATGACTTCAAGACCAGAACTGTAGCCGCTGAATACTTGGTTGATTCCGTCAGCAGAGTTAACGTACATTCCGCGAGACAAGCCAGTAGCAAACTGAGTGATCGAACGATACCCGCCAATCTTGCGAGGCCGACCTCGTTGGAATCGCACCCACTGTCCGTCGTTGTAGGCAGTAGCGTCAAAAACAGTACCGTCCCGTTGAATTCCGGGTTGGGTATCGAGTGCAAAAACCTTTTTTGTCATACAAAGGTGCCACCAGAAATGCCACCAGTGAAATTGCCGGTGCCATTGATGTTCAGGCCGCTTGCCGTCAAGGCAAACAAGTTCACGCCAAGGATGGCAATGTCAAACTCGCCAGATGCGGCACGGTACACACCCGTAGTAGTTTCAGCGGAGAAGTTCAGCGACGGCGAACCAACAGATCCGCTGTTCAGACTGATTGTCGAAGAACCCGCCAGAATTGTGTTGGCGTTAAACAGATTGACCGAGTCGCAAACCAACGTGGCTTGCGAGCCTGCCGTCAAAACTGCGGTTGCACCAGATCCAGTTGAAATTGTGACGGTGTAGGCCCCAGTAGTGGCGTTAATGATGTAATACACCTGCACCGTCGAAGGAACAATGATTGTCACGTTACCCGAGAGCGCACCTGTGTACTTCTGAATGACGTTAGAAGCCTCATTGGCCGTCAGCGTGTACGTTCCAGTGGTAACGGCTTTGGATAACTGCGTAAACGCAAACTGGGTCGATTTACCAAGCCCTACGGTGTAAAACGTCGTCCCGCTACAAACGATGATGCAGGAATCCCCCGGCTGAAGAACAATCGTTGCCGATCCATTGATTGTGTTGCCACCGCTACACGCAACCGTCAGAGCGCCAGTTCCGCTGTTACGCAAGAACATGAACCAGTTGTCAGCAAGCGTTGAAGCCAGCGTCATCGTGATCGTGCCAGCCCCGCCCGTCCAAACGTAAGTGTTCGAGCGGTCTGCCGCTACTGCTGTGTAATTGCTTGAGAACGTCGTGACCGGCTGACTTTGATTGAGCGTCTGACCAATTGCCAACAGACCATAACCAGCAAGAGTGGCGGCATCAGCACCAGAAGAACCAATGCCAAAAGCGATGATGCCCCATGTCCCAGCCGTCGTAGCATTTGCCGTAATGTAAATATATTGCGCCTGCCCAGCGGCAACCGTAACAATTGTGTTCAGCCCAGCATAATCTTTAACCGTTAAGGTAACCCCACCTACGTTACGGATCAACGCATCCTGCCCAACGGAAGCCTGATTCGCTGGCGGCATCCACAACTCGTTTGCCGTAGACGCTGTCGATACCTCCATGATTCGAGCGGCAGAATCATCAGTCAGTGAGCCGTTAATCGGCCATGTCAACTGTAGGTCAGTTGTCAGTACAATACGACTGTACGATACGTCAGTCGGCTGAATGACGTTGCCGGTAAATGGCGAGTTGTATGACATGATCAGGTATCCAATACTGAGGCTTGACGATCACCGATCCGTTGAACGTCCTCTTGCTTTAGGGTCTGCATGATCTGATCGTAGTTCGCCTTCCACATCATCGACCGCTCGTCGTTCTTGATGTAGGGCATAGCCTGCAACAGCGATCCATACAGCAACGCCTGCGGGGCGTAAATGGTGAACCAGTTCGTCTGATTGGTTGAGTCCAACGGTTGAATGCGCTCGTAATACAGCACCTCAAAAGTGTACGCCGCATCAGGCGCGGGAGCCACCAGCCAGTGCGTGTAGTCGTAATCACCGTAGTAAACAGGAATGCCAGTAACGGTGGCAAGCGGCGAATATTCACGCAAGTATTCGTACTTGCGTAGCAAAACGGGAAACCGCTCGCCGTTGACCAAGACGTTCATTGACACCGTTTTGTGCCATCTAGCAGGCTTATCGATCACTGCGGTATTCGCCACCATCGTGCTGGTGTTTACCGTCAGGTTGCCCAAAAACTTGATCTGGCTCGCAATGATCTGCTCGGCCAGCATGATGAAAAGCGGAATCTTTTCAAGGGTTGCCGTATCCGTCCGGTTCAAATAGGACTGAATGTTCTCCACAAGTGAGTCATACGTCATCACAGATGCGGTTGTCATTTGGATGCGACCCCTTTGTGTTTCTCGAAACTTCTCATGCCGCCAAAACCGAGGAGACCGGCAAGAAGCGTCATCAGTTGCTCGACTTGCAGATCAGGCGGAGGAGCCAGCCCTTTGGGAATTATATCGACTCCCTGACCAAAAGCCCAAAGCCATTGCATCAGGGGATACCCAAGGAATTGATAAGCCAAGCCAAGAACGCCAATCCACCCCACAGCAGGCCTCCACCCACTGACAAATAGGCTAGATGAACCGGCTTCAATTTTGTTGATCTCAACCTGCGCCAAATCGGTTGCTTGGTCAATCCTCTTTTCTTCCAAGTCCAATTTCCGGTCTTCCAGCGCCATCTGGAGCCGTTCCTTGTCCGTTGTGATGAGGTCACCCGCGACCTTGCCCACCCCTTCAATTATTGACCCTATTCCAATTAAGTCCATTATTTGAGTCCTTGCAAGGTGCGGTTTATCCATCCGAGAAGGAACTTGGATTGGGATCTGTCTTTGTTGCAAATCTGTGCATACCGACTAATTTTTGCAATAGCGTATGCAGGCAAAAACTTTTCCGTCGTCGAAATGTTCAATCGCTCAACTGTCTTCGCACCTATCGCACCATCCGGAGTAACACCAACAATCAATTGGGCAAGTTTGGCGGCAACCCCGACCCCGGTGTTGACTGCAAAATTGAAGATGGTTTCTGCGATTGCTTGATTCGTGAGTTCATCACCTCTGACACGATCCCAAAAATTTGTTTTATAGAATTCTCGGACCAAAGGCGTGGCCGACCCAAAGTCTTTGCGGTCAATATGTTGCCAACCCGCCCAGTCGGGGTTTGGTTTTCTGGCAATCCCGGCATAAGTCTGTCCTCCCCGGTCACCCGGAATGTCCGTCAGTTGGTATCCACCTTCATCATGGATCATTTTTTCAAATGCAGGATTGAAGTCAGCCATTATTTCCTCGCCA
>Ga0114967_10002114_pt1 | contig 16683 bp, 9 predicted proteins | sample M_130628_MF_Meta_FD_92639 | JGI IMG/M metagenome (GOLD analysis project Ga0114967, IMG submission 92639) | Freshwater microbial communities from Lake Montjoie, Canada to study carbon cycling - M_130628_MF_MetaG | ecosystem: Environmental > Aquatic > Freshwater > Lake | place: Lake Montjoie... | reverse complement strand
TAAAGGAGTTATTGCAGCACCATTTGGTGTTGTAGCTTATCCAAACCCATATACTGAAAACTTCAACTTGAGTTTAACAACATCAAGTGATGCTACAGTAGGAGTTTCTATCTACGACATGACCGGAAAATTGATTGACAAACGTGAGGTTGCGCCAACTGAGGTTGCAGGTTTACAAGTAGGAAATCGTTATCCATCAGGAGTGTATAACGTAGTGGTTACTCAAGGAAGTGATGTTAAAACACTTCGTGTTATCAAAAGATAATCACCAATAGGTTTATCAATAGAAACCCTCTCTGGAAACAGAGAGGGTTTTTTTATGGTGGTACTTTTGGGCCGTATGAAGTCCTTAATCTAGCTGTAAGCCTTATAAGATATATATGCTATTATTCAGTTACTTATCAACACGAAAACGTTTGCGTAAATCTAAAGTTCTGTTTTTTTTGGTACCTGTAAATTAATTATTAAATTTATCCTCCCCTATATCGTTTTCGTTTAAATTTTATTGTGAATACTGTTTTTTTTAGGCCTATTTAATTATTGAATTACTATTAGATGCTGCAAAAAAAATGCTATTCCTTATTTTTTAAATCCTCTATGCTGGTGTTTTAATTTTAATCAATTTTTAACACAGAAATTATGAAACAGTTTTACTCTTTCAAATCGATTATTTTTACATTAGGTTTGTTTCTTGCGGGTTTTGTAGCTATAGCGCAAAATGCGATCGCAGGGGCTGGCTTTACCAATGGATGGCCCAGTGCCTGTAATCAAAACACTAATTTTGTCTATTTTTCTGCAAGCGCAGGGACCACTTGGACTTCTGGTGCTTTAACCCCAAAGGGAACGGGCAATCAGTTTTGGCGTATGGCCGTGGATTGGAGCGGAACCATTAAGCAATTGAATAATGGTAGTGCGACTGATGTTGCGGTTACTCCTGGTACTAAGTATACATTGAATGGTACCTGTACTGCCTCGGGAGCTTTTTTTAGAAACGTTTCTAGTCTTTCCAATCGTTATGTGTTTAAAACCAAGGATGCGGGTACTGCGCCCTCTGGAAATTGGGTGTTCTTTGAATTAGCTGCCGCTCCGATTTCGATTAGTAGTGTTTCCCAATCGCCAATCGCTTCGAGCGTAAGTAGTGGGCAGTCAACTACCATAACGGCTTCTTTGAGCGGTTCACTACCAGCAGGACAAGGTGTTTATTTACGGTACACTAATAATAACTATTCCACTTCGACAATAGTTGAGTTATCCGGGGCAGGCACTTCTTATACTGCAACGATTCCTGCCAGTTTTAACACTCCAAATGCCAATGTCAATTACTATTTATTTACGTCGGGAAGTGGTCTTTCTATACCAGGAGCTGATGCCGATTTATATACTATTAACTTAAATAATAATGGCGGGACTAATTATTCTTATACCGTTATCCCGGCGCCTACTATTTCATTGGGTACAAATCCCACTGTATGTAAGGGTATTACTGCTGCTAGTTTGCTGTATACTGGGACTACCAACAGTCCCAATCAGTACTCGTTAACCTTTGATGGAACGGCTTTAGGTCAAGGTTTTGTTAGTCTTACCAATGCAGCCTTGTCATCGTCGCCAATCGTAATTACAGTTCCAGCTTCTGCTGCGCCAGGTACTTACACTGCGACTTTAACGGTTAGAAATTCGACTACTGGTGGGGTAAGTGCTAGTTCGCCTATTACCATAACCGTCGCGGCATTACCCAATGCTGGAACCCTGAGTGGGACCTTATCTTTTTGCTTAAACGGAACTAGTACGCTAACAAGTAATGGAAACGCAGGAGGCAATTGGTCTACTTCTAATTCCAGTATTGCAACCGTAAATTCATCGGGAGTTGTAAGTGGAGTAGGAGCAGGAGTAGCGACGATTACTTATACCGTGACTAATGGATCGGGATGTACGGCTAGTGCTTCTTCTAATGTTACGATAACGAATAACACCTCCTCCTCTCAAACTGTTTCTGCTTGTGATGCTTATACCTGGTCTGAAAATGGTCAAACCTATACGACTAGCGGCACTTATACTTATGTAGCAGGATGTAATACCAAAACCCTAAATTTAACCATTACCCCAAGTACGAATACTACCACTACCGCTAGTGCTTGTAGCAGTTATTTATGGTCTGTGAATGGTCAAACGTATACGTCAAGTGGAACTTATACTTCGGTTTCGGGTTGTGCCACGCAAATTTTAAATTTAACGATTACACCAACTACTAGTACAACCACAACAGCGACTGCCTGTGATAGCTATACTTGGTCAGTAAACAATCAGGTCTACACATCCAGTGGTACTTATTCGGTAGTTACGGGTTGTCATACCGAGATTTTAAATTTAACCATCTATTTAAGTACGCCTTCCAGTCAGACGATTACCGCTTGTGATAGTTATTATTGGTCTGTTAATGGAACGACCTATACTACCTCAGGCACTTATGTTTTTGAAGGCGTTAATGCTGCTGGTTGTCCACAAAATCAAACCTTATACTTAACGATCAATACTAGTTCTTCTAGTAGTCAAACGGAAACGGCTTGTGATAGTTATATATGGGCGGTAAACGGACAAACCTATACCGCTTCTGGAACGTATACTTATGTAAGTACGAATCCTGCTGGTTGTGCAGACACCAAAACTTTGAATTTAACGGTTAATCAAAGCACTTCTTCAAGCCAAACTGTTTCTGTTTGTGATTCTTATAGCTGGGAGATCAGTGGTCAAACCTATACACAAAGCGGTACCTATACCTATACAAGTACTAATGCCTCTGGTTGTACCGATATCAAAACTTTGAATTTGACGATAACCCCGAGTACTACTAACACGACAACAGCCAGCGCATGCGGCAGTTATTTATGGGCTGTAAATGGTCAAACCTACAGCGAGTCGGGCACCTATTCCTATACAACAGGTTGTCATACTGAAGTATTGAATTTGACTGTTACGCCAAGCACGAGCAATGCAACTACGGCATCGTCTTGTGATGCCTATACTTGGTCTATAAATGGACAAACGTATACCGCTAGCGGAACGTATACCTTTATAACCAATTGTCATACTGAAACCTTACTATTGACCATCAATAGCAGCAGCAGTACAACGCAAACGGTTACGGCCTGCAATGCCTATACTTGGTCGGTAAACGGACAAACTTATACTGCTTCAGGAACCTATACGGTTGTTGGTACTACGGCTGCGGGTTGTACCGATACAAAAACATTAGTATTGACTATTAATACCAGTACTTCTTCTAGTCAAACGGTTTCCGCTTGCGGAAGTTATACTTGGTCTGTAAACGGTCAAACGTACACTACTAGTGGAACGTATACTAACATAGGCATCAATGCAGCTGGATGTACGGATACCAAAACACTAAATTTAACGATTTCAGGCATCAATCGAAGCAACGCTTCTGCTACCTGGATTAATGGTCAAAATGACAATACTACAGGTTTTGGCGCATGGAGTTTCTCAACTGTAGGAACCACTGCTGGTTTCTTTAGTGGTAGCTCTGATGTCAATAATGGAGGAACTACTTCTTGGGGATTGTTTGCTGCTGGCGGAACAAATGTGGCTAGTGCGGTAAGACCAGTCTCGATGGGAGTAGGGAATACCCTCTCCTTTTCTATGGATAATGGCTTCATTGATACTGGTAAAACAATTGGATTTGGACTTCAGAATAGTGCTGGTGAAAATTTAGCCGAGTTACTTTTTATTGGAGGTCAATCCTTTTATAAAATGATAGACGCAAGTACAGGAGATTCATCCATTGGCTATACTGGTTCAGGTTTGGATGTTTCCCTAACTTATACGGGTGTCAATACCTATTCCATCACAGTAGCTGCCAGAGGGGGGGCTACGGCGACTTATACCGGAAGAACATTTAAGTCACAGGTTGGTGGTCAAGTGCCGGCTAGGATTCGATTCTTTAATGCCGGAGCTGGGATAGGTTCTAGTTATGATTTATTCTTTAATAGTTTACGAATAAGTAATCCAGTTCTAACTACGCAACCCGCTACAGCGCAACAAACAATTTGTGTGGGTGCAATGCCAACGAATCTCGCGGTTGCGGCTAGTGGAGCAGGGCAAACCTATCAATGGTATGCTAGTTCTTCAAACGGTTATTCTGGTACAAGTTTAGGTAGTTCGAATGGAGGCAACACTGCAATCTTAACGCCTCAAAATACAACCCCAGGAACGACGTACTACTATTGTATCGTTACCGATCCTTGTGGTTCAACCTATTCTACTATTTCGGGAGCTGTTGTCGTATCGGCACCGCCCACTCCAGGAACACTTAGTGGACCTGATGCTATTTGTGTAAATGGGATCGCTGCTTTCTCAACAAATGGTACTTCAGGGGGAACTTGGACTTCTTCTTCTGCTTCTATCGCTACTGTAAATTCAGTAGGTACTGTTGTTGGTGTAAGTCCAGGTTCGGCAACTATTTCGTATACGCTTAACGGAACTGGAGGCTGTTCAAGTGCTGCGGCTACAAAGTCTATTGTTGTAAATGCATTACCGACTGCAGGAATTACGAATACTACTGGAACTACTGTCCTTACTTGCACCGTCACCTCCATTGCTGTTACTGCTACTGGAGGAGAAAATTATTCGTGGTCAAATGGTAGCACGGTGGTTGGAACGGCAGCAGATTTATTGATTAATGCTGCAGGTACCTATACCGTAGCGGTTACTAATGGTGCTGGTTGTTCCTCAACTGCCAGCATAGTAATTAGCGAAAATAAAACCACAACGTCGAGCGAAACCGCGACGGCATGTGATACTTATACCTGGGCGCTAAACGGCCAAACCTATACGACTAGTGGGAACTATACTTTTGTTTCGACCAATGAAGCTGGATGTGTTAATACGGCTACATTAAGTTTAACAATTAATAATAGTACCGCTTCGAGTCAATCTATTTCGGTTTGCGATTCCTATACTTGGCCTGTAAATGGTCAGACCTATACAGTATCAGGCACCTACACCTATGTTGGAGTAACAGAATCAGGTTGCACTGATACCAAAACATTAAACTTGACGATTACTCCTAGTACGTCAAATACTACTACCGCAACTGCTTGTGATTCCTATACATGGTCTGTGAATAATCAAGCGTATACTGAATCAGGAACTTACACGGTGGCTAGCGGCTGTCATACAGAAGTATTGCTTTTAACGATCACGCCAAGTACCTCAACGACCACTACTGCGACAGCTTGTGATTTATATACTTGGTCAGTGAATAACCAAGAATATACCGCTTCTGGAACCTATACAGTGGTAAGTGGTTGTCATACTGAAGTGTTGGACTTGACCATAACGCCAAGTACTTCTAATAGTACCACTGCTGCTGCTTGTGATTCTTATACTTGGTCAGTGAATAATCAAGAATATACCGCTTCTGGAACCTATACAGTGGTAAGTGGTTGTCATACTGAAGTATTGGATTTAACAATTACGCCTAGCACTTCAAATACGACCAACGCTACCGCATGTGATTCTTATACTTGGTCTATGAATAATCAAGAATATACTGCCTCAGGCACTTATACCGCAGTTGCCGGTTGCCATACTGAAGTATTGAATTTAACTATTACACCAAGTAGTTCCCATACCACGAGTGCGGCTGCTTGCGATACCTATACTTGGGCGGTAAATAATCAAACGTATACCACTTCAGGCACTTATACGGTGGTTAACGGCTGCCATACGGAACTATTGGATTTAACGATTACGCCAAGCACTTCAAATGTGACTACGGCTGCGGCCTGTGATTCGTATACTTGGTCGGTGAACAATCAAGCCTATACGGCCTCAGGAACCTATACAGTGGTTAGTGGTTGTCATACAGAAGTACTCAACTTGACCATTACTACAAGTAGTACCAATAGCACTACAGCAACTTCTTGCGGGGATTATTTATGGTCCGTAAATGGCCAGACTTATACCGCAACGGGTGTCTATACCTTTGTTTCAAATTGTCATACTGAGATCTTAAACTTGACCGTTTCTCCTTGTTCTACTGTACTGACTTTAACCTTGAATATTGAGGGTTATTATGACGTTGCAACTCACACAATGCGTCCAGTTTTGGCAAATCAAGGTGTTGGAACAAGCATGACCGATGTTGATACAGTAACAGTTGAATTGCACGATGCAACAAGTTTTGATACTATTGAGACTACTTCGGCTATGTTGCAGACCGATGGAACCGCTGTGGCAACATTCACCTATCGAACTGGATCGTACTATCTTGTAGTTAAACATCGAAATTCATTAGAGACGTGGAGTGCTAATCCGGTAAGTTTGGGGGCAACAGCTAGCTATAATTTTGCGGAATCCGCTGCTAAAGCCTATGGTAATAATATGAAAGAGTTAGAGCCCGGCGTTTATGGGATCTATACAGGCGATAATAACCAAGATGGCTTTATTGAAGCCTCTGATTACGCCCCATTGTTTAACGATAATGATGCTGCTGCAGAAGGTTACTTGACCACAGATTTGAATGGAGACGGCTTTGTTGAAGCTGGCGACTATCCAATTTTATTTAATAATTCTGATGCTGCTATTGAATTAGTTCGTCCGTAGCGTCGTGGATGTGACGTCCAATTTGTGATATTGCTTCCTGCTCAAACTCAGTACAAAGCAGCCGAATTCGACTTAATTGGTTGCGATGTTCGCTGAGAATAATGTCCTGCAGTTTACTATATAAAAACCCTTTCTGGAAACAGTAAGGGTTTTTTAGTAACGATTATTTTCTTTTGTACTAATAACTTTGTTTGTGCTTGCTTATAGGTATTTTAAAAGATATTTATCTTTTTTCTAAAACATATATATCTTTTCGGTAAAACATATATATCTTTTTAGTCAAACATATATATGTTTTTGCTACTACTTCGGCATCGATTTAATTCGGAATGCCGTTGCGTGTATAGAGGGAAAAAGTAGTCGTGATTATAGTTACTTGAAAAAAAGGAGTCTTATTTAGTAAGTTGTTTTCCGCCTCCCTATGGTCAGAAAAAAAAACCTTCAAATTTCTTTGAAGGTTTTTACTTTATGCTTTTTTATTTTGTTGTTTATAGATAGAAAAAACAAAAAAGGTTCCGATTATTGCGATTGCCCACACAAAAGTATCAATAGGAGCTGGTGGTGGATCATTACCTTCAAGACCTCCCCCTCCTGTATCTCCGCCCGGTTGAGCGTAAATTACAAAGTTTGACATCAAGATGAAAACAAGTATGCTTATTTTTAATAACTTCTTCATATACGGAATGCGATTCATAGGGCAAATATAGCAAAGATTTCTTAACATAGAAATTTTAAGGGTTATTTTAATGTTATTTAGTCAAATTCTGATGTAAAGAACAGCTTGACATTTGGAAATTTACTTTGCGTCATTTGGATGGTAAATTCAGAATCGGCCAGAAACACTAGTTGTCCGTATTTATCGTGTGCTAGAAATTTTTGTTTAATTCTTTTAAACTCTTTAAATTCCTCGCTTTTTGGGTCGGTTGGTTTTACCCAGCAGGCTTTGTGCACGGGGAAGTTTTCATAGCTGCACTTAGCACCGTATTCATGCTCAAGGCGGTATTGAATTACTTCATATTGCAGTGCACCCACGGTACCGATTACTTTTCTATTGTTCATTTCTAGGGTAAACAATTGAGCGACACCTTCGTCCATTAATTGATCGACTCCTTTATCCAGCTGTTTTGCTTTTAATGGGTCGGCGTTGTTTATGTATCTAAAATGTTCTGGAGAGAAGCTTGGGATTCCTTTAAAACTCATTGTTTCACCTTCGGTAAGGGTATCGCCAATCTTAAAATTACCAGTGTCATGAAGTCCGACAATGTCTCCAGGATAGGAAATGTCTACGATCTCTTTCTTTTCGGCAAAGAAAGCGTTGGGGCTAGAGAATTTCAAGTTTTTATTTAAACGAACATGCATATAAGGTTTGTTTCTTTCAAAAGTACCGGAGACAATTTTGACAAATGCGAGTCGGTCTCGGTGCTTTGGATCCATATTGGCATGAATTTTAAAAACAAAACCACTCATTTTTTCCTCCTCGGGTTTTACTAACCTTGTTTCGGATTCTTTTGGACGCGGTGGTGGGGCGATTTGTATAAAACAATCGAGTAGTTCTCTTACTCCGAAGTTGTTTAAGGCTGATCCAAAAAACACGGGTTGTAGCGTTCCGTTTAGATACGCATCACGTTCAAAAGGAGGGTAAACTTCGTTAATGAGTTCTAATTCGTCTCTTAATTTAACAGCAGGTTTTTCTCCAATTATTTTTTCAAGTTCGGGGCTGTTAATATCAGAGAATGCGATGGTATCCTCTATGTTTTTACGACTGTCGCCACTAAAAAGGTTGATGTTTTGTTCCCAAATATTATAGATTCCTTGGAAGTCATACCCCATGCCGATTGGAAAACTTAATGGCGTAACAGTAAGGCCTAATTTTTGTTCCACTTCATCCATTAAGTCGAACGCATCTTTACCTTCACGGTCTAATTTATTGATAAAAACGATCATTGGGATGTTGCGCATGCGGCATACTTCCACTAGTTTTTCGGTTTGCTCTTCGACCCCTTTGGCAACATCAATTACGACAATCACGCTGTCTACCGCTGTTAGCGTCCTGAAGGTGTCTTCGGCAAAATCTTTGTGTCCCGGTGTGTCGAGTATATTGATTTTGATGTCTTTGTAGTTAAAGGCTAGGACTGAAGTGGCAACCGATATCCCTCTTTGACGTTCAATTTCCATAAAGTCGGAGGTAGCGCCTTTTTTTATCTTGTTATTTTTTACGGCGCCTGCTTCTTGGATGGCACCTCCAAAAAGAAGTAATTTCTCGGTGAGGGTAGTTTTACCGGCATCCGGGTGTGATATGATTCCGAATGTTCTTCGGCGCTGTATTTCTTTTAAAAAACTCATGATTTTCAATAAATGGTCTGCAAAAATACTATTATTTACTCATTATTTTGATAGGAATAAATGAACTAATTTTTTAATCCTTTTTATTGAGGAAAGGACTGTTAATAAAATTTTGTTAATACTAGCTCTGATTCTTGCATAATGTGTTTGAATTGTTACTTTTGTTGATTGTAACGACTGCATTTTGTTTGCCGCGGCACTGAATTCAAAATACATTTTAACCGTATTATTTTTAAAAGAAGAAAATTTATAGCAATGAGTATTAAGAAATTGTTTTTCGGATTATTACTTGGGTTGACCTTTGCCGGATTTGCCCAAAACAAAACAAAAGAAGTTCTATTTACAGTCAATGAAAAGCCTTACTACACCGACGAATTTGCGCGTGTTTACAAAAAGAATTTAGACTTAGTAAAAGACGAGTCTCAGAAGGATTTAGATCAATATTTGGAGCTTTTTATTGGCTACAAATTAAAAGTAAACAAGGCCTATAAATTAGGGTTGCAAAATAATACTCAATACCAAACTGAATTGAAGTCGTATCGAACGCAATTGGCCAAGAATTATTTTAACGACACGAAGATTACGCAGGCCTTAATTGAGGAAGGCTATAACCGTTTGCAAAAAGAAATAAGAGCTGCCCACATTTTGATAATGGTTGATGAGAATGCATCGCCAGAAGATACGATAAAGGCTTACAAAAAAATAGAAGAAATAAGTAAAAAGGCACTTGCAGGTGAGGATTTTGGGGCATTAGCGACCCAGTATTCTGAAGACCCATCAGCTAAGGAAAATAAAGGTGATTTGGGTTATTTTTCGGCCTTTAGAATGGTATATCCTTTTGAAAATGCTGCATTTACGACGGCGAAGGGAAAAGTTTCTCGAATCATTAGAACTCGTTTTGGGTATCATATCTTAAAGGTTGAGGATATTAGACCCAATCGCGGAGAAGTGACCGTTGCGCACATTATGATTTTAAATCCGAAGCCTGACGATAAAGACCAAGAAAAGTCTAAGACTACGATAAATGAGATTTATGCTAAAATTCAGCAAGGAGAAAAGTTTGAAGATTTAGCAAAGCAATTTTCAGAAGACAAGTCTTCGTCTTCCAAGGGAGGTGTCTTGAACCGATTTGGCTCAGGGCAATTGAGTTCGGAGGAGTTTGAAAGTGCTGCTTTTGCGTTGACCACTCCGAATGAAATTTCGAAGCCCTTCCAATCCCAATTTGGATGGCATATCGTGAAACTGATTGAAAAGCATCCTATAAAAACCATGGATGAAATGAAAAATGAGTTGGAAGCTAAAATTGGAAAAGATGATCGCTCCAAAAAAATAGTGGCTTCGCTTAATGAAAAACTTAGAAAAAAATACACTTTTAAGAAAGATGTTAAGCAGTATGCTATTGTTGCTAAGTTAGTTACGGATGATTTTTACGAAGCAAAATGGAAAGTACCAACTAATATTGAGGATTATAAAGCCAGTGTTTTGACTATTAATGCAAAAAAGATCGCTGGAAAAACATTTTTGGAGTTTGTAGAAAAGCAGCAAAAATCAGGTTTGAAAATCAAACCCATTGCTAAAGTAACCGATTTGTTATTTGAGAAGTTTATTGACGAGCAATTAACGGCTTATTACGACGAGAATTTGGAAAATGAGTTTCCTGATTTTGCCAATGTGATGGAAGAATATCGCGATGGACTGTTGCTTTTTGATTTAATGGAAAAAGAGATCTGGGAACGTTCCAAAACGGATACAGTGGGCTTGAATAAATTCTATGAAGACCACAAAATGGAGCATATTTGGAAAAAGCGAGTTGAGGCCACTGTAATTTCATCTACCAAAATGGAAGAAATTAAAAAAGCGTTATCCTTAATGAAAAAGAAAATGGATCCACAAGAAATTAAGGCAAAACTAAATGTGGACAAGGTGGTGAACATCATGACCAACAGTGGTACATTTGAGGAAGGGAATGATGCATTACCTAAGGGAATAAAATATGAGGTAGGATTGTCGGAAGTGTTTAAAGAAGGAGACTATTATTTCATCACTAAAGTGGACAAGGTATTACCGGAAGGAATCAAAACCTTTGAGGAATGTAAAGGAAAGATTGTGAATGATTATCAGCAGTATCTTGAGCAACGTTGGGTTGATGATTTGAAAATGGAATTTATGGTAAATGTTGATACCACTGCATTTGAACATGTTAAAAAACAACTAAAACCGTAAGATGCGGCGCGTTTGTTTTTTCTTTCTCTTTGTAACAGCGACTTCTTGTACTTTTTTTGCACCAGAGCATAAGCCAGATTCAATTGCTAGAGTTGGAAAGAGCTATCTTTACAAAAGTGATGTTGCCACCCTTGTTCCTGTGGGAACTTCCAAGGAAGATAGTATACTACTAGTAAAAGATTTTATTGATCGATGGGCAAGTCAAAAGTTACTTATCGATGCTGCTGAACGAAATATAAGTGATGCGAAAAAGAAAGAGTTTGGCGCGCTACTAAAGCAGTACCGAATTGATTTGTATACGAAAGCGTATATAGAAGAAATGGTGAAGAATACGGTAGATACTGTTGTAAGTCAAGAAGAATTAAAGCAGTATTACAAGGATAATAAAGAGAATTTTAAAACCAACGGAACTTTAGTTCGCTTGCGTTACGTTAATCTAGCCAAAGGGAATCCGCGTTTTGTGACGATTCGAAATAAATTCTTTGACTACAACAAAAAGGACAAAAAGTTTTGGGATACCTATGTTTTACAATGTAAGAGCTTTGCATTAAATGATGCCGTTTGGGTAGATATGAGTCAGGTTTACGCAAAGTTACCTATTGTAAATCCTGACAATCGAGACGATATCATCCGTCCTGGAAAGAGGTCAGAGATTCAAGATCAAGATGATATTTATTTGATCAAAGTACGGGATGTAATTGATCGGAATCAAATTTCGCCATTTGATTATATAAAGCCCACGTTGAAAGAAGTTATATTGAATAAAAGAAAGTTAGAATTGATAAAGAAATTTGAAAAAGAAATCATTGATGATGCCATTAAAAACAAGGATTATGAAGTTTACAAGTAGCCAATTTATTTATGCTCTTATGGCCACAATTGGCGCTGTGTTTTTTGCTAATGCACAAGAAATAATTAAGGATACAGTAAAGACAAAAACAGTTGCAACTCGTAAACAAAAAGTGGATGGTGTTATCGCCACTGTGGGGGATTATATTATTTTGGATTCAGATATTGATAAATCATTTTTAGAATTATCGAGTCAAGGGAATTCTATCAAAGACATTACTCGTTGTCAGATGTTAGGAAAGTTACTGGAAGAGAAATTATATGCACATCAAGCGGTTCAAGACAGTATCATTATTAAAGATGAAGAGATTAAAGAGAAGATGGACGACCAAATGAATTATATGGTAGAGCAGCTAGGTTCTATCGAAAAGGTGGTTCAGTATTTCAAGAAAGACAGTGAAGAAGAGTTTAAGAGTGAGTTGTTTGACATTATTAAGATTAATAAGTTGGGCAGCGAAATGCAGAAGAAAATAATTGATGGGGTAGAGATTACTCCGGAGGAAACTCGAAATTTCTTTAAGTCGATTCCGCAAAGCGATTTGCCTTTATTTGGAGCGGAGATGGAAGTGGCACAAATTGTAGTGGCTCCGAAGATCAGCGATGAAGAAAAGCAACTCGTCATTAGGCGTTTAAAAGAGATAAAAGACGAGGTCTTGGCGGGTGCAAGTTTTAAGACTCGTGCGGTAATTTATTCCGATGATCGCGGTTCGTCAGCGAATGGAGGCTTTTATAAAATTAATAGAAAAACGCAGTTTGTTAAAGAGTTTAAAGATGTGGCATTTAGTTTAGGAGAAGGAGAGATTTCCGAGCCATTTGAAACGGAGTATGGGTATCACATTATCATGGTTGAAAAAATATTAGGACAGGATATTGAATTGCGTCATATCTTGATGATGCCTAAAGTTTCTGAACAAGCTTTGAAAGATGCTAAGGAAAAAATTATCTTGATTAAGCAGCGAATTGAAAAGGGAGAAATCACCTTTGCTGAAGCAGCTCGAACCTTATCTGACGAAAAGGAAACCAGAGCTAATGGCGGTGTCTTAATTAATCCAAAAACGCAGGATACGCATTTTGAATTGACAAAAATGGATCCTAGTTTGTATAGTGAAGTGTCTAATTTGAAAAATGGTGCTATTACGCAGCCTATTTTGGATGATGACCCTAGAGCTGGCAAGAAGTATAAAATTATCACGGTGACCAATAGAATTGAAGAGCATCCTGCTGACTATGCAAAGGATTACACCAAAATCAAAGAGTTAGCTTTAAAGGAAAAGCAAATAAAAGCCATTGCTAAATGGTCTACTGAAAAAATTAAAGAAACCTATATTAAAATTAATGGAGAGTACCGTGATTGTGTCTTTACCAATAATTGGTTAAAAAAATAATAGTAGTTTAGCGCATTTTACAGTGCCTATTTAATTCTAAAAAAATAACGAAAATGTCTGATGTTGCTGCCATTCAAAATTTAGTTCAAAAACGACTTGAACTTAAAAAAGAAATTTCAAAGATTATTGTGGGTCAGGACGATGTGGTTGACCAAATTTTACTTAGTATTTTTTCGGGTGGTCATGCCTTGTTGGTAGGGGTTCCAGGTTTGGCTAAGACCTTGATGGTTAATACGATTTCTCAAGCATTGGGTCTTGATTATAAACGCATACAGTTTACACCAGATTTAATGCCGTCGGATATCTTAGGAAGTGAAATTTTGGATGAAAGTAGGCAGTTTAAGTTTATTAAGGGTCCTATTTTTTCTAATATTATCTTGGCCGATGAGATTAATAGAACGCCTCCTAAGACGCAGGCCGCTTTGTTGGAAGCGATGCAAGAGCGCGCTGTTACAATTGCGGGTCAGAACTATAAATTAGATTTGCCCTATTTTGTACTTGCCACTCAAAATCCTATTGAGCAAGAGGGTACGTATCCTTTGCCCGAGGCACAATTAGACCGTTTCATGTTTGCTATTAAATTAGAATATCCTTCCTTTGAAGAGGAAGTCATGGTGGTAAAAAGTACAACTTCCGATTTAAAACCGGTTATTAATGCTTTGTTTCAAGCACAAGAGATCATTGATTTTCAACATTTGATTCGTCGTATACCTGTTGCTGACAATGTCGTAGAATATGCCGTAGGGTTGGTCGGTAAAACTAGACCGAAAAGTGCGTTAGCCTCTGAATATGTCAATAATTATTTAGACTGGGGTGCTGGACCTAGAGCATCGCAAAACCTTATTTTGGCAGCCAAAGCCAATGCTGCTTTTAATGGTAAATTTTCTCCTGATATTGAAGATGTAAAAGCTGTTGCGGTAGGTATTTTACGCCATAGAATCATTAAGAATTACAAGGCTGATGCGGAGGGTATTTCGGAAGAAATGATTATTGCAAAGCTTCTTTAGTTTTTTTGTAGAAGTTCGTCCAGTTCTTTATCGTAAAAGAATAAAAACATACTACCCATCATGTCTTGGTTGATGGAGGAGGTGTTGTTTACGTCCAATACAATTTCGTATTCATGATTTTTATAGAGCCAAATTCCTTTTTCGGAAGTAAACGGCTCTATACTGGTTAGGCCTATTTTATTTTTGTGGTTCACTATTTTACTGGTGAATATATTTTGCCCAATTGTTTTGTCGAAAAGGCTGATTTGTGTAGCAAAAGGGTGGACGTGAATTGCCGCTGCGTGGAGGCTTAAGCTGTCTTGGATTTGTAATTGTTGATTAATTGTACTGCGATAGGTTTTTTTACCTGGGGGAACAACCCAGTGACCTGAGAGTTTATTTCCTTTGCCGTCATCATAGCTGTGATTTTTTGTCTCAACGGGAATACATTGGTTGGTTCCAGGGTCGGTTGGCTGTTTGTAGGGATCGAATTTGTCGTAAGGAAGCATTATAAATGCGGTGCGACTCATCAAAGGTTTTAGGTGCTTTGCGGTTGAATACGTGATGTCTACTTCGTGTCTAATCCAGAAATTAGCATCCACGATATTGTGATTTAAAGACTCAGTAGTTACATATAGTAATTCATTGCCTCTCATTGGCACCCCATATCCTTGTGGGAAATTAAAGTTTTCCATTCCATGGGATAGGGAGGTGAGTCGGGGGTATTGCGTACCGATACGTTTTTCTAGGTGAAAAGCACTGAAGTATTTGACATCATTAAAATCTACATTAGTGTGACAAATGAAATCTTTTGAGGTAAGTTTAAGTGTTTTGGCGTCAAGAGCTTTAACGTGAAATCCGGTCAGCCAAAGTACGGTAGAGTCTTGTGAAAGTTGGACATAATTCGAAGATTTTGGACCTTCCATGGATTTGTATATGCCGTCAATTAAAAATTCTGGTGAAATCATTTTGTAGGTTTGTTGCTTGTTTACCACCTTCCAGTTCGGGTTGACAATACCTAGTTTTTCAAATAAATAGGACTTTACAATTGCCTTGTGCCTGTTTGGTAATTGACTATAAAAGATTCCTGCGCTTAATAAACACAGTAGTATTAGAAGTCCTGTAATTTTATATATCTTTGATTTCGTCATAAAGCAAAAGTACATTTTAAATGATTGCAAATCAAACACGGCCACGGGTATTTGGATTGGATTTAATGCGAGCCATCGCTATACTGATGGTGTTGTTTGGTCATTGTGTTTGGATTTTTCCAGACTCGAATACCTTGTTTCATCAAATGATGGTACTGTCGGGATTTTTGGGAGTCGAGGTATTTTTTATTTTGAGTGGCTTTCTCATAGGTGCGTTATTATATGAGCTGTATTTAAAAGAAGCATTTACCTTTTCCAAGGTGTTGTATTTTCTAAAACGCCGGTGGTTTAGGACGTTGCCTAATTATTTTTTGATTTTACTACTTGACATTGGAATTGCCTCAATCGTTGGATATGCTACACCTGACCTATGGAAGTATTTTGTGTTTTTGCAAAATTTTCATACAACCATGTTACCTTTTTTTCCGGAATCATGGAGTCTAGCGGTCGAGGAATATGCTTATATTGTTTTGCCGGTTTTTGTTTTTTTAGGAGCACTGTTGTTTAAGCCTGCTAATAAATCAAGATTTTTTTTGTTTGCGGTATTGACTTTGATTGCCCTGTTTTTTGGTACTAAAATTTATTACCAAGTAACCACCACTAATGTGAATGTTACGCAATGGAATGTTTCTTTGAAAGCAGTAGTCTTGTATCGATTAGATAGTATTTTTATTGGTGTTTTGTGCAGTTGGATTTATATTAATTTTAAAACTTTTTGGCGCTTAAACAAGCATATTTTCTTCGTGGTAGGATTGTGTATTTTTATTTTTCAATTTGTTGCCATAGGTTATTTTCGATTGTTGATTGAGACGCATCCCATTTTGTGGAATGTATTTTATTTACCCTTGGTGTCTGTTGCGGTAGCTTGTTTTTTACCTTTTTTATCGGATTGGAAAGAGGAAACTTCATTGCTAAAGAAGCTCATTGTTTTTATTAGTACGGTATCTTACGCTGTTTATCTTTTGCACTACAGCGTAGTTTTGCAATTGTTGAAGCATTATATTGTTTATGATGCGCAGAATCCTATTCATCTATTTGGGTTTGTAGTGGCCTACGTCTTTATTACCTTCTTTTTGAGCTATTTGCTTTATCGTTTTTATGAAAAGCCGATGATGGATTTACGGG
>Ga0114967_10002113_pt1 | contig 16686 bp, 11 predicted proteins | sample M_130628_MF_Meta_FD_92639 | JGI IMG/M metagenome (GOLD analysis project Ga0114967, IMG submission 92639) | Freshwater microbial communities from Lake Montjoie, Canada to study carbon cycling - M_130628_MF_MetaG | ecosystem: Environmental > Aquatic > Freshwater > Lake | place: Lake Montjoie... | reverse complement strand
CCGGGGTTTACGCTCGGGCGCGAGGTCGGCGTCCGCCACCACCTCCAGCGGCAGTCCTTGCAGGAAGGCCTGCAGGTCCGGGGTCTGGAAACGCCAGCCGTCGGCGTGCTTCTGCCAGCGCACCAGACCACGGATGTCGCTGAATTGCAGCGGGCCGACGAGCCGCACCGGATGCACGACCTGCAAATCCGTGTGGTCGAAGGCCATTGCACCGACGTTTTGATTCAGTGCAAAACGGGCCCGCAGGCCCTGCAGGCCGGGGCGTGATGCCGTGGCTTGCGCGCTGAGCGCGTCGAGTTCACCGGCGGCGTAAAGCGCGAGTGTGCCCTGCGACGATTGCTCGATGCCGAGTCGCAGATTGCGCAGTTGACCCGCCAGCGCCGGGGTCGGGAAACCCGGCCGCGCGTGCGCTGCGAGCCGGGTGAGCAGGTCCAGCGGGAGGCTTGATGTTTGCAGCAGGAGGCGGGTGCGATCGGCGCTGTGATCGATGAAACCAATCAGCGGGGCCGGCGCGCTCGCTTGCGCACTGGCGCCAAGCGAAGGCTGTTCGAGGCGCACTCGCCAATGGTCGTGGTCGAACTCCGCGGCCCCCCGGAGGGCAAGCGTCTCTGTCTGAGCGTCCCCGGCCAGTCCAAGCTGCGCGTTCACCGCCAAACGGCGCCACGCGCCGGATTCGTAATGGAGCCAGAATTGGCCGTCGATCTGGCGAACGCTGTCGAACCAGGCCGGCGAACCCCAGAAGGTCGCCCAAGGGGCCAGCGGCAGTGCGGTCACGGCCACCCGCAATTCACCGTTGGCGCGTTCGGCGCCGCGCAGGGTAAGTTCGAAATCGGGATTAGCGCCTAGCGGGCCGGCGGCGGCGAATTGCCCGCGAATGACGCTGCCTTCGGGGGTCTGGCCTAAGCGGACGGCGAGCCCGTCGAAGTGCAGTGTCGGGCTGCCGCGCTCGAGGTCCTCCAGCGTGAGGCTGGCGTTGTCGACGTCGATGGCGCGCTGGCGGAGTAACCAGCCCAGCAGCGGCGTGTGCGCGGGCGGCAGTCCCGCCAACTGGAAGCGGCCGTCGGCCGTCCTTTGCACGCGCGCTGAAAGACCCTCCAGATGCAGCGCGTCCAGCACCAGATCGCCCGCTTTAAGCGAGCGCACCAGACTGACGGTCAGTTCGGTAGCGGCGACTTGCAGCCCGGCCTGCCCGTCGGCGGTGGGCGCGACGCGGAGGTCTTTTAGCGTAAGTCGTGGCCAGAGTCCGCGCCAGGAGGCACCCAGCTCGCCAATGCTGATGGGGGTGCCGGTGATCTCGGCCACCGCCTGTTCGATGACAGGACGTTGTGCATCCAGCCTCGGCAAGAGCAGACGCAGGCCGAAACTCGCGAGCGCCAGCAGCGACACCGCGCCAGCCAGCAGCCACCACAAGACCCGCAGGGTGCGCTTCAGGGAGGAACGCATAGCGTGGCGCTACAGCAACACGACGTCGTATTGTTCCTGGGAGTAGTGGGCTTCCACCTGGAACCGGATCGGGATGCCGACGAATTCTTCGAGTTCGGCAATACTCGTCGACTCTTCATCCAGCAACAGGTCGACAACTGCGCGCGAGGCGACCACCAGCAATTTCTTGGCGTTGTACTGGCGCTGTTCGCGCAAGATTTCCCGAAAGATTTCGTAGCAGACCGTCTCGGGGCTTTTCAGTGAACCCCGCCCGCTACAGGTGGCGCAGGGTTCGCAGAGCACGTGCTCCAGACTTTCGCGGGTGCGCTTGCGGGTGATTTGCACCAGCCCGAGGGAGGTGACTTCGCTGATCGAAATTTTGGAGTGGTCGCGCTCGACGCTTTTTTCTAGCGCGCGCAGCACTTGTTTGCGATGTTCGAGTTCTTCCATGTCGATGAAGTCGACAATGATGATCCCGCCCAGATTCCGCAGACGCAGTTGCCGTGCGATGGCCTGCGCGGCCTCGAGATTGGTCTTGAAGATGGTTTCTTCGAGATTGCGATGGCCGACGAAACCGCCGGTGTTGACGTCGACCGTGGTCATGGCTTCGGTCTGGTCGATCACCAGATGTCCGCCCGATTTCAGTTCAACCTTGCGCTGCAGGGCTTTCTGAATTTCGTCTTCGGTTGAATAGAGATCGAGAATCGGGCGCGCGCCCGGATAGTGCTCGATGCGCGACACCAGCGACGGCACAAACTCTTCGGCAAAAGCGGCGACCTTGCTAAAGGTCTCGCGGGAATCGATGCGGATTTTTTCGGCGTTCGCCGCCGACAGATCGCGCACCACGCGCTGGACCAAGGGCAGGTCCTCGTAAATCAGCGTGGTGGGCTGACTTTGCCTGATGCGTTCTTCTAGCGAAGCCCAAAGTCGCACCAGAAACGTGATTTCGGCTTCGATCTCGGCTTCGCTAACGCCCTCGGCGGCCGTTCTGACAATAAAGCCGCCCCTGGCGGCAGGCACGGCGCTGGCGGCCACTTTCCGCTCATCCACACCCTCACTCACCGGCGCCAGCCCCGGCTGCAGGCGCAGGACCATTTCACGAAGCCGTTTGCGCTCGTCGTCGCTGTCGATGCGTTGCGAAATTCCCAGCGAGTTGCTGTAGGGCATGAACACGACGTAGCGCGAGGGGATACTGACGTAGGTGGTGAGTCGGGCGCCTTTGGAACCCAAGGGCTCCTTCGTCACCTGCACCAGAATTTTCTGGCCCTCATGCACGGCCTGCTCGATTGTCACCTCGTGGCCGGTGGCCTCCCGCGTGAGTTCGGCGCTGACCACATCCGATACATGCAGAAACGCCGCGCGGCTTAAGCCCACCTCGACGAAAGCGGCGCCCATGCCGGGCAAGACGCGGGTGACTCGCCCCACATAGATATTGTTGAGAATGCCGAGACGCCGACTGCGCTCGATCAAGACTTCCTGCAACACGCCGTTCTCAATGAAGGCGACGCGGGTCTCGCGGGGCGTGACGTTGACGAGGATTTCTTCTGACATGCTGGGCAGGTGGCCACTTGCGAAGGGCAGGAAAAACACCATAACCAATTCGCCACCAGTCGACTACCCGCACGGGCCGTCGGGCGGCGCCAGAGCCCGTCAAATTTGCGCTTCCCGGCACGGGTCGGGTGCGTATAATGCGCCGCTCAAGTCATGCTATTACACAACCTCACCGAGACTCTGGTGATCGTGCTTGCCATCGGTGATGGCAAGGCGCTGACACCCCTGACCGCCAGACGCGCCCCGGCGGCGCTGTCCTATGCCGGGAACTATCGGGTTATCGATTTCGCGCTGACCAACTGCATGCACTCCGGCCTGCGTCGGATCACTGTCTTCACCCAGTTCAACGCGCTGTCCCTACAAAACCACTTGCGCGACGGCTGGTCGATTTTCAATACCGATCTGGGCGAATTCGTGACCGCGGTCTCGCCCCCCGTCACCGAAGAACGCTCCACCTATTCGGGGCAGGCCAACGCGCTCTTTCAGAATCTATATTTCCTCGACGGATCGACCGAAGACACCGTGATAGTGGTCTCCGGCGAGCAAATCTATCGCATGGACTACGCGGCGGCGATTCAACGCCACGCCGAGAGCAACGCCGATGTCACCGTGGTCACCATCGACCGCGAAACCGCCGACGGCGTGGGGTTTTCCTCCCATCTCACGCTCGATGGCGAACAGATTCAGGCCATCGCCCCCCAGACCACGCCACAGGCTTTGCCGGCGGGCAGCGAAGACGTCGGACCGATGGAGGTCTACGTGTTCCGTCGTCAGTGGCTGGTGGACGTGCTGAAGGCGGTCGGTGCCGAAGGCACCCGCAATCTGCGCTTGATGGATCTGGTGCACGAGCACATGTATGGCAAGGCGACCGTGATCGCCTATCGCTTCGGCGGCAAGTACGGCCGCGTGACTCAAGACCGGTATTGGCGCACCTTGCGCAATCTCGACGATTACTACGACGCCAACATGGACATCCTGAAACTGGAGCCACCGTTGGACATCTACCAGGCCGATTGGCCGATTCGCACCTATCAAATGCAACGCCCGCCGGCGCGTACCGTGCCGGGTCGCTCCTGCAACGAAGGCATTTGCGTGAACTCTGTGATCGCCGGCGGCACGGTCATCGCCGGCGGTGGGGTAAACCACAGCGTGCTTGGCAACCGGGTATACATTTCTGATGGCGCGACGGTGGAAGATTCCATCCTGTTCACCGGCACCACGGTGGGCGAGGGCGCCCGGCTGCGGCGGGTCATCTGCGACCGCAACGTAGCCATTCCCGCCTGGGAACAAATCGGCATCGACCCCAAGCGCGATGCCGAACGCTTTCACGTCACGCCGACCGGCGTGGTGGTGATTCCCTCCGATTTTCAGTTTGACGAATAGCGCCGCCTGCATGAGCTTCGAGTCCGCGCTAGCCGAAGTCCTGCCGCCCGACGCAGTGCTCACCGAGACCGAAGCTAAACGTCCTTTCGAATGCGACGGGCTCTCCGCCTACTGCGAGATCCCGCGCGTGGTGTGTCTGCCGGAAACCGCCGCGCAGGTCGCCGAAGTGCTTCGAATTTGTCGCGAACATCAGGTGCCGATCGTGCCGCGCGGTGCAGGCACCGGTCTGTCTGGCGGGGCGCTACCGCTGGCCGCGGGCTGCGTGCTGTCTCTGGCCCGACTCAATCGCATTCTGGAAATAGACCCGGCCAACCGGGTCGCGGTGGTGCAGCCCGGTGTGCGCAATCTGGCGATTTCCGAAGCCGCCGCGCCTTACGGCCTGTATTACGCACCAGACCCATCCTCGCAGATCGCCTGCACTATCGGCGGCAACGTGGCGGAGAACTCCGGCGGCGTGCACTGCCTCAAATACGGCCTCACCGTGCATAACGTGCTGGGCCTGAAGGTGCTGCTGTCGGATGGCGAATTGCTGGCACTCGGCGGCAAGACACTGGACTCAGACGGGCTCGATTTACTCGCCTTCATGAACGGCTCCGAAGGCCTGCTCGGCTTGGTGATGGAAGTCACCGTGAAGCTGCTGCCGCGCCCGCCGGTCGCGCAGGTGTTGCTGGCCGCCTTTGCTACCGTGGAGGCCGCAGCCAACGCGGTGGCGGCGGTGATTGAAGCCGGCATCACGCCCGCGGGGCTGGAAATGATGGACCGCCTCGCCGCGCGCTGTGCCGAGGAATTTGCCCACGCCGGCTATCCGCTCGACTGCGAGGCGGTGCTGTTGTGCGAGTTGGATGGCACAGCGGCTGAAGTCGCCGAGCAATGCGCCGCGGTCGAAGCGCTGTTTCTGCGCTTGGGGGCGCAGAGCGTGCGCGCCTCGCAGGACGAAGCCGAGCGGCTGCGCATCTGGAAGGGCCGCAAGTCGGCGTTCCCCGCCATGGGACGCATCGCGCCGGACTACTACTGCATCGATGGCACCATTCCGCGGCGGGAACTGGGTCGGGTGCTAAGGCGCATCGCCGAACTCTCGGTCGAATCTGGGCGGCCAATTGCGAACGTGTTTCATGCCGGCGACGGCAATCTGCATCCGCTGATTGCCTTTGATGCCAATGACGACGCGCAGCTCCACACCACCGAACGGGTGGCGCAGCAGATTCTGGAACTCTGTATTGAAGTAGGCGGCACCATTACCGGCGAACATGGGGTGGGCGTGGAGAAGCTGAACGCAATGTGCGTGCAGTTCAACACGCCGGAGCTGGAAGCGTTTCATCGCCTTAAGGCGGCGTTCGACCCGCAAGGCCTGCTCAACCCCGAGCGCGCGGTGCCCACGCTGGCGCGCTGTGCCGAGTTCGGCGCCATGCACGTGCATGGCGGGCAGCTGCCGCACCCCGAACTGGAGCGGTTTTAGATCCTCTCAGCCGCCGCGACGCGCTGTGCGGCGGCGTCCCGGCAAGTCAGACTAGCCCGAGCGACGAGCAATCCTCGGCGCCTAAGACTTCACAACAATACTTTTCGGGGAGACGTTTCATGCATCCAGTAAAGAAGGTTCTGGCAGGGTTCGCCGCGTTCATCTTCAGTGTGTGCACCGTCAGCGCGACACCGCTCAACGCAGCGCCTGCCAATGACGCGCAGCGCGCCATGCTCACGCTCATCGAGCACTGGCAAGACACTTACAACAATGATGTCGAAAAGATGATTGCCGACTGCTACACCCCCGACGCCGACGTGCTGTTCAACGGCGCTTCAGCGAAAGGCCATGCGCAGTTCACCAAGCTCGAGCAGGCGATCAAGGGCGCCGCACCCGGGCGCTATATGCGCATTGACCGGGTGCTGTTTGCCGGCGACGACATCGCCATCGTAGAGGCGGTGATTCTGGACAAGGCGAGGCCGGCGTTCATGTCACCTTGGATGGCGATTCTGGCCGTCAAGAACGGCAAGATTATTCATGACCGCACCTATCTCGATCCGGCGAACTGGCCCGGCATTGCGGCGGTGACGGGGATTCCGACGCCGGGTGGTCTGGGCGGAGAAGTCCCGCCCTTGAAGTACTAGGGCGGAGATGAAGGCGCAGGGCCGCGGCGCGGCCTTGTCGCCTTGCGTGACTTAGCCGGTGGCCGTGCCGCCGACGGTCAGCCCGTCGATACGAATGGTCGGCTGGCCCACGCCCACCGGCACCGACTGCCCCTGCTTGCCGCAGGTGCCAACGCCGTTATCGAGCGCCATATCGTTACCAATCATGGTCACCCGCGTGAGCACGTCCGGGCCGTTGCCGACCAGCGTGGCCCCTTTAACAGGCGTGGTGATGCGGCCATCTTCGATGAGATAAGCCTCGCTCGCGCTGAATACAAACTTGCCGTTGGTGATGTCCACCTGACCGCCACCGAAGCTCACCGCATACAGGCCGCGCGAGACGGAGCGGATGATTTCCTCCGCGGCGCGTTCGCCGTTTCGCATATAGGTATTGGTCATGCGCGGCATGGGGCGATGCGCATAGGACTGCCGGCGTCCGTTGCCGGTGGGGGCAACGCCCATCAGCTTCGCGTTTTGCTTGTCTTGCAGATAGCCCTTCAGGATGCCGTCCTCAATCAGCACGGTGCAGCCGCCCGGTGTGCCTTCGTCATCCATCACCAGCGAACCGCGGCGGTTGGGCGGCGTGGCGTCATCGACCACCGTTACGCCGGCAGCGGCCACGCGTTCACCGACCCGCCCGGCAAAAGCCGAGGTGCCCTTGCGGTTGAAATCGCCTTCCAGCCCGTGGCCGATGGCTTCGTGCAGCAGGATGCCGGGCCAGCCGGCGCCCAGCACGACCACCATTTCGCCGGCCGGCGCGGGGCGGGCTTCAAGATTCACCAGCGCTTGGCGGAGCGCTTCGTCGGCGTACTGCCCGGCGCGGTCTTCGTCCAGAAAATGTTGATAGCCGAAGCGCCCACCGCCGCCGTAAGAGGCGGATTCGCGGCGCCCGTTCTGTTCAACGATCACGTTGATATTGAGCCGGACCAGCGGGCGGATATCGCTTTGCAGGGTGCCGTCGGAGGCGGCGACCAGAATGCGTGAATGGCGGCCGACCAGACTCACCATCACCTGCTTGACCCGCGAATCCGCCGCGCGCACGCGGTGGTCGAGGCGACGGAGCAGATCGAGCTTGGCCTCGGTGCCCAGCGAATCGAGCGGGTCGTCGGCGGTGTAGCGCGACGGGAGGGCGCGAGAGGCGGCGAGTTTGATGTCCTGCGACTGGCCTTGCCGGGTGATCGCGCGGGCGGCGGCGGCGGCGTCTAGCAGAGACTCAAGCGAGAAGTCGTCGGCGTAAGCAAAGCCCGTTTTCTCGCCGGCGACGGCGCGTAGGCCAACGCCCTGCTCAATGCCAAAGCCGCCCTCGCGCACGATGCCGTCTTCGAGACTCCACGATTCGGTGCGGGAGCTTTCAAAATAAAGGTCTGCGAGGTCGACCATCGGCCCGCTCAAGGTATGGAGCACGCGTTCGAGCGCCGGGAGCGTAAGCCCGGTGGTTTCAAGCAGGGAAAGGCCGGCGACGGCCGGGGCGGGGTTCGCCGTCATGAGGGGGCTCCGTTGGGCTTGGGTGGTTTGACAGTCGCACGGCAGGCCGGTACTTTCGCCCGGATTATCTGCCTCATTCCACGCGTCTCGAAGTGTAAAGCCTTGGCCAAAGAATTCCCACGCATTCAACGTCTTCCGCCCTACGTATTCAACGTGGTGGGCGAACTCAAAATGGCGGCGCGGCGGCGCGGCGAAGACATCATCGACCTCAGCATGGGCAATCCCGATCAGCCCACGCCGCAGCACATCGTCGACAAATTGGTGGAGGCCGCGCAGCGCGGCGATACGCATCGCTACTCGGTGTCGAAAGGCATTCCGCGGCTCCGCAAGGCCATCTGCACCTGGTACAAAAATCGGTACGACGTCGACATCGACCCCGATTCCGAAGCCATCGTCACCATCGGCTCCAAGGAAGGCCTGGCGCATCTGGCGCTGGCCACCGTCGATCATGGCGACGTAGTGATGGTGCCCAATCCGTCCTATCCCATTCACCCTTACGGGTTTGTGATTGCCGGCGCCGACATCCGCCACGTGCCGATAGGCCCGGACATCGACTTCTTCGAAGAACTCACCAAGGCCATCCGCACCTCTTGGCCCAAGCCCAAAATGCTGCTTCTCAACTTTCCGAGCAATCCCACCACCCAATGTGTGGAGCCGGATTTCTTCAAGAAAGTGGTGGCCGTTGCGCGCGAGCACAACATTTACGTCATCCACGATCTGGCCTATGCGGATCTGGTGTTCGACGGCTATGTCGCGCCGTCCATCATGCAGGTGCCGGGCGCGAAGGACATCGCGGTGGAGTTTTTCACGCTGTCCAAGAGCTACAACATGCCGGGCTGGCGCATTGGCTTCATGGTGGGCAACCCCGATCTGGTCTACGCGCTGGGCCGCATGAAGAGCTATCTCGACTACGGCATGTTCACGCCGGTGCAGGTCGCCGCGATTGCCGCCCTCGAAGGTCCGCAAGACTGCGTCAACGAAATCCGCGACATGTACCAGCAGCGGCGTGACGTGCTGTGCGATGGCCTCACCGCCGCCGGTTGGCCGGTAGAGCGGCCGCGCGGCACCATGTTCGTGTGGGCGCGGATTCCGGAGTCGATGCGCGCCATGGGTTCGCTCGAGTTCTCCAAGCAAGTGTTGTTGGAAGCCAAGGTCGCGGTCTCGCCCGGCATCGGATTTGGCGATTACGGCGACGAATACGTCCGCTTCGCACTGATCGAAAACCCGCACCGCATCCGGCAGGCGGTCCGCGGCATCAAAGACATGCTCAAGAACGCTGAATCGCAACAGACGGCTGCGGGCTAGTCCCCCCGCCGCCCACCCGGAAATCTACTGATGTCTACGCTTCCCCCAATCAGAATTGGTCTTCTTGGTCTTGGCACCGTTGGCGGCGGCACGCTCACCGTGCTCCGGCGCAACGCCGCGCTGATTGCCGCGCGTGCCGGTCGCCGCATCGAAGTGGTGTGCGCCAGCGCCCGCGACCTCGCCAAAACCCGCAAGTTCGACACCGCTGGCATCGATCTTTACGCCGACCCCATGCAGGTGGCGGACGACCCGCGCATCGACGTGCTGGTGGAACTCATCGGCGGCATTGAGCCGGCGCGCACGCTAGTGTTGAAAGCGCTGGCCAACGGTAAGCACGTGGTCACCGCCAACAAGGCGTTGATTGCGCTCCATGGCAATGAGATTTTTGAAGCCGCCCGCAGTCGCGGCCTGATGGTGGCGTTTGAAGCCGCAGTGGCCGGCGGTATTCCGGTCATCAAAGTGATGCGCGAGGCGCTGGCCGGCAATGACATCCAGTGGCTGGCCGGCATCATCAACGGCACCTGCAACTTCATTCTCTCGGCGATGTGCGACGCCGGGCGTGATTTCCTCGAAGTGCTGCACGAAGCGCAGCGTCTGGGCTACGCCGAAGCCGATCCGTCGTTCGACATCGACGGCATCGACGCCGCCCACAAGCTCACCATTCTCGCCTCGCTCGCCTTTGGCATTCCGCTGCAGTTTGAGCGCGTGTATGTCGAAGGCATTCGCAACATCAGCGCCGACGACGTGACCTACGCCGAGCGCCTCGGATATCGCATCAAGCATCTGGGAATCGCGCGCCAGCAGGCGGGTGGCATCGAACTCCGCGTGCACCCCACGATGGTGCCGACCCGCGCACCGCTGGCCAACGTCAACGGGGTGATGAACGCCGTGATGGTCAACGCCGACGCCGCCGGCCCGGTGGTGTTGTCCGGAGCGGGTGCCGGTGCGCTGCCGACGGCGTCCTCGGTGGTCGCCGATTTGGTCGACGTGGTGCGCGCGCTCACCACCGATTCCGAGAACCGCGTGCCGCATCTGGCTTTCCAGCCCGACACCATGGAAAACCTCACCACGCTCGACATCGGTGAGGTCGAAACCGCCTATTACCTGCGGCTGCTGGCGGCGGATGAGCCCGGCGTGCTGGCCGACGTCACCCGCATTCTGGCCGACGGCCACATCAGCATCGAAGCCATCATGCAGCTGGAAAAGGATGCCTGTACCACCAATGTGCCGGTGGTCATCCTCACGCACCGCGTGCAGGAAAAAGCCATGAATGTGGCCATCGCCCGCATTGAAGCCCTGAGCTCGATTCGGGCGCCGCTTAACCGTATTCGCGTGGAGACGCTGGCATGAGTACTCGCCCCCGTCATTACCTTGGTTTGCTCGACCGCTATCGCGACCGCCTGCCGGTGACGCCGGGCATGCGCATCATTTCCCTGTGTGAAGGCAACACGCCGCTCATTCCGCTGGAGAATCTCTCCCGCGAAGCCGGCCACGACGTGCAGATTTACGCCAAGTTCGAAGGCTTGAACCCCACCGGTTCGTTCAAGGATCGCGGCATGACCATGGCCGTCACGCAGGCCGTGCACGAAGGCACCAAAGCGGTGATTTGCGCCTCTACCGGCAACACCTCGGCGGCGGCTGCGGCCTATGCGGCGCGCGCCGGCGTGCGGGCTTTCGTGCTGATTCCGGAAGGCAAAATTGCGCTGGGCAAACTGGCGCAGGCGATGATTCAGGGTGCGGTGGTCGTGCAGATCGAAGGCAACTTCGACGACGGCATGCGCATCGTGAAAGAAATGGCCGACGCCGCGCCGATAGCCATCGTCAATTCCATCAACCCGTATCGCCTGCAGGGGCAAAAGACCGCCGCCTTCGAGATCGTCGACGAACTTGGCCGGGCGCCGGACTATCACTGTATCCCGGTCGGCAACGCCGGCAACATCAGCGCCTACTGGACCGGTTTTTCCGAATACGCCGCCTTGTCGCCACGGACCGCTGCCTGCGGTTTTTGCACCGACGCCTGTGCTTTCCCGCATCCGGCGGTGTGCGATACGCGGCCGGTGATGGTGGGCTACCAGGCCGCGGGTTCTGCGCCTTTCATGCGCGGCGGTCCGGTGCAAAATCCGGAAACCATCGCCACCGCCATCCGCATCGGCAATCCGCAGTCCTGGCATTTGGCCTGGGCGGCGGTAAACGAATCCGGCGGCTGGGTCGATGAGCTCACCGATGAAGAAATTCTCAAAGCGCAGAAACTGCTGGCCGAACGCGAGGGCGTGTTCTGCGAACCCGCGTCGGCGATTTCCGTCGGTGGACTGCTGCGGGATATCAAGGCCGGCAAGATCAAGCCGGGCAGCGTCATCACCTGCACGCTGACCGGCCATGGCCTGAAAGATCCGGACACCGCAATCAAACAAAGCGACGGCGCCGTGCTCCGCATTCCGGCCGACACCGACGCGGTCAAACGCGCGATCCTCGATCGCATGTGAACAAGCTGGCCGCCCGATGCCGCGGCTGAGCCTGTTCCTCCCCGGGCTGCGTCGGTCTGTCGACGCCACGCCCGCCGACCCCGCCCTTGGCCGTCTGCTAGCGCGCGCAGACTGGCAGCCGGCGCCCCATGGGTTGCCGCAGCGTCTTCTCGAAACCAGCGGCGTCACGGCCGCCGGCGATCTCCCCATCGCCGCGCTCTGCGCCCTGCACGATCTCGATCTCGATACCCCCGATGCGGCCTGGTGCCGCGCGGATCCCGTGCATTTGCGAGCCGACCCCAGGCTTGTGCTGTTGTTGGCCCCTAAACCGGGCGAAGTCAGCGCGGCTGTCGCCTCAGCAAGACTGGCCGCGCTGCGTCAGCACCTGCCCGAATACGAATGGCGCATGGGCAAGAGCGCCGAGCGCTGGTATGTCCGGGCGCCCGATCTGCGACCCACCAGCCCTCAGGGCACGGCCTGGGTGAACGGGCGTTCGATCACGCCGTTTGTCTCGCGCGAGCCGGCGGCCCGGCCCTGGCGAATGTTGTTCAACGATGCCCAGATGGTGCTGCATGCGGCAGAGACCGCTCCGGCGGACAACGCCGCCGGCGCGCCGCCGCTGAACGCGCTGTGGCTGTGGGGCAGTGGGGCGCTGGTGCGCGGTCCGTCCATGCCCGCGACGTATGTCGGGAACGATCTGTTGCTGGCCGGCGCGGCGCGCGCTGCCGGTAGCCGCTGGACTGCCGCCCTTGGCTGCGAGGAAGTGATGGCCGAAGTCCGCCAACGCGACGTGGTCCTGATGGTGGATGCGCCCTGGGGCGCAGCGTTGCCCGAGGTCCCGGTGCTAAGCCTCGAGACCTTCGTCCGCGACTGGTTGCCAAACCTGTGGCGCGCGCTGGGGCGCGACGGCTTCGAGCAACTGGCACTGGTGGGCGAAACCGATTCAGGCATGCTGCTGCCCGCCGGCCGTTGGCGCTTCTGGCGGCGGGCGAGCCCGCTCACTGTGGCGGACCTCCACGCAATCCCGGACGCACCATGACCGTCCCGCGCATCGTGCGCCGCGCCGTGCCGCCCGCGCACGCGCTCCCATCAAACCTTCATCCGGTGGTGTGTCGGGTGCTGGCGGCGCGCGGCATCGACCGGCCCGAGTTGCTCGATACCACGCTGAAGGGCCTGCTCCGGCCCGAGCAGCTGGGCGGCATGGAGGTCGCGGTGAGTTTGCTGTGCGAGGCGCTGAAGGCCGCGCGCCGGATTTGCATCATTGCGGACTACGACGCCGACGGTGCCACCAGTTGCGCGCTTGCGCTGCGCGCCCTGCGGGCGCTGGGCGCGGCGGCGGTCGACTTTGTGGTGCCGGATCGTCTGCGGTTTGGTTACGGTCTGACCCCACCCATCGTTGAGTTGGCGCTGGGAAAAGGGGCCGAAGTGCTGGTGACCGTCGACAACGGCATCGCGAGCTTCGAGGGCGTGGCGGCCGCCAAGGCGGCGGGGCTGACCGTCATCGTCACCGACCATCACCTGCCCGGCGCGACCCTGCCGGCGGCGGACGCCATCGTCAATCCCAACGCGCGCGGCGACGCATTTCCCAGCAAAGCGCTGGCCGGCGTAGGCGTCATTTTTTATGTGATGGTGGCGCTGCGGGCGCGGCTCCGCGATGAGGGCTGGTTTAGCGCCCGCGGTCTGCCGGATCCCAATTTCGCCTGCCTGCTGGATTTGGTGGCGCTTGGCACGGTGGCGGACGTCGTGCCGCTTGATCTGAACAACCGGCGACTGGTGGCGCAGGGCATAAAGCGCATGCGCGAGGGACTCTGCGTGCCGGGCATCACCGCGCTCATTCGGGTCGCCAAAAGAGACCCGGCCAAGCTCGGTACCCCCGACCTGGGCTTTGCGGTGGGGCCCAGGCTCAATGCTGCCGGCCGCCTTGGCGACATGGCGGTCGGCATTAATCTGCTCACCAGCGACGACCCGGCGGAATGCTGGCGGCTGGCGGGCGAATTGAACGAAATCAATCTCACCCGGCGCGACATCGAGCAGGACATGAAAACCCAGGCGCTGGCCGTGGTGGAAGCCAGACTTGCCGCCGCCGGGGCCAGTATGCCGGCTGGAATCTGTTTGTTTGATGAGACCTGGCATCAAGGGGTGGTGGGTATTTTGGCTTCGCGCATCAAGGAGCTTTATCACCGCCCGGTGATTGCCTTCGCGCAGGGCGAGGCGCAGGAGATCAAGGGCTCGGCGCGGTCCATTCCCGGCGTGCACATCCGCGATGTGCTGGACGCGATTGCCACCCAGAATCCCGGTTTGCTGGGGCGCTTTGGGGGGCATGCGATGGCGGCCGGTCTGTCATTGCGCGCGGCCGACCTCCCGCGCTTTGAAGCGGCCTTTGCGGCCGAGGTGGCGCGGGTCACTGATCCCGCAATTCTGGAACGCTTGCTGTTAAGCGACGGCGAACTCGGGCCGGATGACTTCACCCTGGACCTCGCCCACGCGCTCGCGCTGGCCTCGCCCTGGGGCCAGGGCAATCCGCCGCCGCTGTTCGACGGCGAGTTTGTAGTCCGCGACCTCCGGCTGGTGGGCGAGCGCCATTTGCGCTTGACGCTGGACGGCCCCGGCGGTCTGTCGATCAACGGCATCGCCTTCGGCGCCGCAGAGGCCGACTGGGCGCTGCGCGGGCAGCGCATTCATCTCGCCTATCGGCTGGAAGCGAATGAGTGGAACGGGATGGAGTCGCTGCAGCTGAACTGCGAATACGCCTGCCGCATGGCGTGAGCCTGAGTCGCATCAGAGGCTCATTTAATGAGCCTCAAACGCCTTAAGCTCAGGCCTCGATAGCGGTACCAGCGGAGGGCACAGATGAACAAGACGGAACGCATTTTCAAAATCGAGCAGCTACTGGCTTCGCGTCAGGTCGTGAGCTTCAAAGCCATGCAGGAAGAGCTCGAAATCTCGCGAGCCACCCTCAATCGCGATCTCGCCTATCTGCGCGATCGCATGAAAACCCCCTTCGAGCACGACCGCAGCGCGGGCGGCTACCGCCGGCGCAAGACCACCGGCAAAAACCTGCGCGAAGGCTTTCCAGGGCTGTGGTTCAACGCCTCCGAAGCCACCGCGCTGCTCACCATGCATCACCTGCTCTCCACGCTGCAGCCCGGCCTCTTGGCACGCCATATCGAGCCGCTGCGCGAGCGGCTGGAAGCGCTGATGGGGAGTTCAGAGCATTCCTTCGCCGACTTCGAGCGCCGCGTGCGCATTGAACAGCAGGGGCGCGCCGCGGCGGAGCCGAAGTATTTTCAGGTGGTGGCGGACGCCGTGTTCTCCCGCCGCCGGCTCGCGGTCGACTACTACGCGCGCTCCAGCGACAAAACCACCCGGCGAGAAATCTCGCCCCAGCAGCTCGTGTTCTATCGCCACAACTGGTACGTCGACGCCTGGTGCCATCTGCGCGGGGATTTGCGCAAGTTCTCGCTGGACGGCATTCGCGGCCTGGAGCGCCTCGATGAGCCGGCCCAGGAGGTGCCGCAAGCGGAGCTGGAGAACTTCCTTGCCGCCGGCTACGGCATTTTTTCCGGTCGCGTCACGCAGTGGGCGAAGCTGCGTTTCACGCCGTCTGCCGCGCGCTGGGTGGCTGCCGAAAAATGGCACACCCGGCAAAAATCGCGCTTTGAGGAAGACGGCAGCTACCTGCTTGAAGTGCCCTACGCCGAAGAGCAGGAACTGGTGATGGACCTGTTGCGCTACGGCGCGGACGTCGAAGTGCTGGAACCTGCCCCGTTGCGGGAGCGGGTGACCGCGGCGCTGACGGCGGCGCTGGCGCGTTATCGCTAGCGAGGTCTGTGTCAGGCGCATCTCCTGAGCCTGCGCAGTCCAATACTGCGCACTAGCCGGTTGGGCGAGCCGTCGCCTTCATCATCGCCGGCTGCAACAGGAGGTCTGTATGTCGCTCATCACGGAAAGTCTCGACAGCCTGGCGCTGTCCCCCGCGCAAATCTGGGCCAATCTGGCCATGTTTCCCCTGCTGCGTTCGACCGCCTTCGACGCCGACTATCTGGTGCTGGACGAGGCCTTGAAGCGTGAAAGCGCGCGGGTGACCGAAGTCTCCGAAGGCGGCAGCGTGCCGGAACTCGCGTTTGAGAACAGCGGCGAACTGGCGGTGCTGTTGTTGGATGGCGAAGAACTTGTCGGTGCGCGCCAGAACCGGGTGCTCAACACCACGGTGCTGGTGGGCGGCAAACGCAAAATCGTCATCCCGGTGTCGTGCGTGGAGCAAGGTCGCTGGGGTTACCAATCACGCGAGTTTGCCAGCGCCGACCGCACCCTGTTTGCCACCGCGCGCGCGAAGAAAACGCAGCGCGTTTCCGAATCACTCCGTGCCAACGGCAGCTATCGCTCGGATCAGGGCGAGGTGTGGGACGACATCGCCACGAAGTCAGCCGCCTTCGCCACCCGTTCGGATACCGGCGCGATGAGCGACGTTTTCGAGCAGGCAAAGCCGCAGCTCGATGATTTCGTCACGGCGCTGCGCGCGCTGCCTGGCCAGTGCGGCGCGCTGTTTGCTATCGATGGCCGGCTGGTAGGGCTCGAACTGTTCGATAGCGCGCAAACCTTTGCGCACTATTTGCCGAAGCTGGTGCGCAGCTACGCGATGGACGCGGTAGACAACCCGCAACCGGCTGCCGAGCAACCCACCGAGCTCGCAGCGCGGACCTTCCTCTCCGAAGTGGGCGGCATGCCCAGCGAAGCGTTTCCGGCAGTGGGAGAAGGGCAGCAAATCCGGCTTGAGGGGGCGGCAATTGTCGGCAGCGCGCTGCTTCACCATGAACGCGTGCTGCATCTGGCGGCTTTCAAAGCCGAAGACTCACGGCGCTCGAGGATGCAGCCCCTGTCGGCTGCGGCACGCCGCCTGCTGCGGGAGCGGCGCGACAACTCGGCGCCCGGACCCGCGCCCATCGGCTGATCCCCGCTG
>Ga0114967_10002112_pt1 | contig 16687 bp, 9 predicted proteins | sample M_130628_MF_Meta_FD_92639 | JGI IMG/M metagenome (GOLD analysis project Ga0114967, IMG submission 92639) | Freshwater microbial communities from Lake Montjoie, Canada to study carbon cycling - M_130628_MF_MetaG | ecosystem: Environmental > Aquatic > Freshwater > Lake | place: Lake Montjoie... | reverse complement strand
TATCCTGGGGACAGCGCGAACCGTAAGGATATGGAACAGGCGCTGCTAGATATGTGCGCCGTTCGCGATCAAGTGCGTGCATCCTTTGGCCTCGCATGAAGTTCGGAGGAGCCATCGAGCGTTGGAATCATGGGCTCAGTCTTTCGGTGGGATACCGAGAAGGATGAGCGAACCTAAACCATGAGGAACCCCTCCCACGGCCCACACGATGCCGCGAAGCAGAATGGTGCGAAAGAAGGGCAAGAAAGTGTCTGTCCCCCGCTACCCGCGCTTTAACGCTCCAAAAGCTCAGAGAGTCATTGCGGAGCTGGGGCTCCGCGGTCTCAGGTACTGAGGTCTTTGAATCATCCTTCAACCTAAAATAGATGGTATAATTCCTCGCTCACGCGCGCCGTGAGCAATTGGTGGTGCTGGACTGCGCCCAGAGCGTCGAGCTTTTCTGTGCCGAACTTTTGCCTAATCAAATAAACTGCGAAGGCTTAAATCACTCCACCCACTATGTTCTCATTGCTTCTCTCGTTAGGTCTTCTTGCTGCTGACATGTCAGTGACTTCTGCTTGGGTGCCTCACTCCCTAGATCGCCCCCGTCCTCCTGTGGTTCGAACCGCCGATTCCGCTAGTATGCCATCGGATGCCCATGCATTACTCGGCACAAACCTGTCCAACTGGCGACACTATCCAGTTAAGGACAGTAAGGAATCCGCCCCTGCGAAATGGCTCTATGAAGACGGTGTGCTTACATCCGTTGCGCGTACGGGAACGTTGCACTGCGAGGAGGTGATCAAGGGAGATTTTCAGATGCACATTGAATGGGCGACGCCGACCGAAGTCCGTGGCAATGGTCAGGGTCGCGGTAACAGCGGTGTTTTCATCACGGGCTTTCCTGAACTGCAGGTGCTCGATTCCTATGACAACGACACTTACCCTGATGGCTCGGCCAGCGCCTTTTACGGAAAATATCCGCCCTACGTGAACGCTTCGCGCGGCCCGGGCGAATGGCAGAGCTATGATATCTTCGTTGAGCGAGCCCAGCTCGTCGGCGGCAAGGCGGTCCGCAAGGCCCGCATCACGGTCGTCCATAACGGCGTGCTCACGCAGCATGCACGCGAATTCGAAAGCAACGTTCAGGAGGGCACGCTCGCGCTGCAGGACCACCTGAACCCAATGCGTTTCCGCAATATCTGGGTGCGCAACCTGAATACCGACGAAGCACGCAACACTCCGCCGCCAGCAAAAAATTAACTTTCAGTTCAGGTATCGGACCTTCTCGAAAACCTTGACGTCTGGTTTTAACGCCAGTGCGTCCATGGCCAAGAGACCATGCTGGATCGACTAAGTCAGGATGGCTTTTACCACGTTTCCTGAAACGTCGGTGAGCCGGTAGTCTCGGCCTTGCTGGCGCCACGTCAACTTTTCGTGGTTCACTCCGAATTGATGGAGAATCGTGGCATTGAGGTCGTGCATATGAACCGGATTTTCCGCGGCCCGAAATCCAAAGTCATCCGTTGCTCCGTAGGTCATGCCGCCTTTCACTCCGCCACCCGCGAGCCAAATGGAATAACCGTAAGGATTATGATCGCGCCCACTTTTCCCCTCGGTGGTCGGCGTGCGCCCAAATTCGCCGCCCCAAATGACTAACGTATCTTCGAGCATTCCGAGGCGACGCAGATCTTTGAGAAGGGCTGCGCAACCCCGATCGACCTCAGCCATCCGCCTGCCTTGCTGTTTGTCGTTGTCCCCGTGGGAATCCCAATCGTCCGCATCGCCGCCGTGATAGATTTGAATACAACGCACGCCACGTTGCACCAATCTTCGGGCATTCAGGCATTGTTCCCCAAAACCTTTTCCGTACATCTCGAGTGTGGCGGCGTCCTCGGTGCTCAGGTTCACGGCTTCCGGTGCAGCGGATTGCATCCGAAACGCAAGTTCATAAGAGGCGATACGCGCGTCCAATTCGCTGTCGTTCCGGAGTTGGGCGTGATCATGGTTGAGGCCCTGAACGTAATCCAAAACCGCGCGTTGGTTTCCTCCTGCTAATGCCGAAGGCGGAGTCAGGTACGGGATCGGGGCGGCACCAGTGCTGATGCGGGTGCCCTGATAAACCGCAGGGAGAAATCCGTTCCCCCAAACTCCGGGCCCCGGTTTGAGAGGCTTGGAGTGCATTACCACGAAGGATGGCAGGTTGTCGGATTCGGAGCCTAGGCCATAAGAAAGCCATGCCCCGAGAGAGGCGCGTCCGGGCAATTGAGCGCCCGTATTGGCGAGCCAAATCGCCGGGGTGTGATTGAAGATTTCGTGGTGCATACTGCGAACCACGCACAACTCGTCCGCGCACTGCTGCAGATACGGAAGAGAATCGCAGATCTCGATTCCACTTTGCCCGCATTTTGAAAACGTTTGAGCACTCCCCATGAGCTTCTGCTTTTTGACGTCAGTGAACTCCAATTTGATTTTGTGAAACTCTTCGGGCGGCGTCTGCCCGTCGAATTTGGTCAGCAACGGCTTAGGATCCAAGATGTCCATGTGGCTGGGACCTCCGTGCATGAAGAGGTAAATCACGGCCTTGGCTTTGGCAGGAAAATGAGACGTCTTTATCGCGAGAGGACCGGCTCCAGCGGTTTCGCCATTAGCAAATACACGACCTTCCCGTGCGAGGAGTCCTGCGAGCGCGACACTGCCGAGTGTTCCGCCTGCGTGCGAAAGCCAGTCGCGACGATTTAGGAGCATTGAATGGGACTCAGTCGACATAAGCAAATTCGTTGGAGTTGATCAGTGCCAGACACCATTCCACCCAGGCTGCACCGGTTGGCGGAGGAATAGGGTGGGCTGCGTGAACACTGGGAAGGAGGGCTTGCGAATCCGGAGCGGTTTTGTTCCAAACAAACTCTCTTGCGTTGAGAAATGCGGTCGCTTTTTGGCTTTCCAACGGGCTGGGCGCACGACCGAACAACCAGCGCCAGACGAGAACCGTCGCTTGTGTTGCGTCGCCTTTGGATTCGGACCAGAGGCGTGCGGCTAGCTCTCGCGAAAAGCGAAGCGAATCCCCGCTGTTCATCATCGTGAGCGCTTGCGAAGCGACGACCGTGCTTTCTCGTGCCGAACAGCTGTTGACAGTATCGGGGCTATTGAAGGCGTCGAAGAACGGAAGTTTGATCGAACGCCTAACGATGAGGTAAAGGCTACGCCGCACGAGCTCGCTTTCGTCTTTTGTAGGAGACCAATTCTTATTGCGTAAAGCGGCCAGCGCCCAGGGTTCGACGGGCGGCGTGATCGGTGGCCCAAAGGAGGTCAGGTTTAGTTTGCCTGACACAGCAAGCAGGGCGTCTCGCAGTTCTTCGGCTTGAAGACGGCGTCTGGGAAATGCTCCGAGCAGTCGCTGCTCCGGATCGGCGGCTTTCACCGCAGCCGAAGGGATGCTCGACTGGCGGTAGGTGGCTGAATTGAGAATGAGATTTTCGATATGTCGTAAATCCCATCCACTCGAAATCAGTTCGGAGGCCAGCCAGTCGAGAAGTTCGGGGTGCGAAGGCGACTCTCCTTGTCGGCCGAAGTCTCCGGCTGTCCGTACCAATCCTTTGCCGAAGTACCATTGCCAGATTCGATTCGCCAGTACTCGAGCGGTGAGCGGGTTGTCCGAACGCGTGAGCCACTGTGCGAGTGCCGAACGGCCTTGTGTCGGATTTTCAACCGGACCGCCGCCTGGAAAAACCAAAGGCAGGGAAGGCGTCGCGTCGCGGAGCGGCATTTCAAGCTCTCCTCGACGTAGCACCTTAACGAGGGTTGGAGCCGTGTTTCGCTGGAGTTCGATCGCAATAGGAGTCGTATTTTCCTTGCTGTTCGTTTTGGAAACTAGGCGTTTGCTGTCGGAGAAAAGCGCTTGGATTCCGTAGTAATCGTTTTGCGTGAGGGGATCGAATTTGTGGTCATGGCATCGGGTGCACCCCACGGTCAGCCCCAGAAAAGCCGAGCCTGTGGTATCGACCAAATCGGTGAGCCGATCGTTTTCTTCTTCCTCGGGTCTTCTGATGCCCGCCGACTGAATTTTAATCGGCCCCACTGACAGGAACAAAACTCCTGCTTTCGCCTCGTCCTCAAGAGGCCAGAGTTCGTCTCCGGCGATTTGCTCCTGAATAAAACGGTCGAGTGGTTTGTTGCTAGTGAAGGAACGGACCAACCAGTCGCGATACTGCCACGCGTGAGTGAAAGGGTTATCCAACTCAAACCCAGCACTGTCTGCATATCTCGCGACATCCATCCAATGCCGCGCCAGATGCTCCCCGTGTTGAACGGAGGACAGCCACCCCTTCCGTTCTACATCCAGATTGGGAGTGGATTGAGACTCCGCAGTTGGCGGGAGCCCAGTGATGGCGAAAGACATTCGACGGCGCAACGTCTCGGGAGAGGCTTGCTGTGCGGGTTGAAGGCCCTCGCTTTCGAGACGTTCGAGAATGAAGTTGTCGATTGAGTTGCGCGGCCACTGCGAGTTCTTTACCACAGGAAGTTCTGGGCGCTGGATCGGTGCGAAGGACCAGTGTTCCTCGTATTTCGCGCCTTCGGCGACCCACCGTGTCAGGAGTTCACGCTGTTTATTCGTGAGAGCCTTGTGCGACTTCGGCGGAGGCATCAGGTCTGTACGATCCGCCGTGTTGATGCGTTCAATCAACGCACTCTTTTCCGGTTGGCCCGGAACAATCGCGATATCCCCAGACTCCGCAGGTTTCGTGGCGTCCTCGCGCCGATCTAAGCGCAGCCTACCCTTGCGGTGTTCAGCATCGGGGCCGTGGCAGCCCAGACAATTCTCGGAAAGGATCGAGCGAATGTCGCGATTGAAACGAACATCCGCCCGAGTGACAGAGGGCGCCGTGAACAATGTCATTAGCAGGATGAACGCACATGCTCCGAGTCCACGGCGAGTTGTCATTCCTAAAGATCGACCTCTCCTGTAGGATTTTTTAAGTAGTTCGACAATAGGAGTAAACACGTGGAATGAAGCTCTTTTGTTGGAGGGTGAGCCACTTTGAGGAACGAGCGTCTTCATGGGGAGTTGGCTGATCCGTACGCGAAAGTAGATAAGCCGTTCCTTAAAAGCGACACTCAAGACTATCCTATCCATGCCCGAAAAGACCATTCGGATTCCGCATAAACGAGAGCGGGCGATTTCCGATTCGGAATGTCCGGCACTGCTGGCCTGCCATTTACGCTGGAAAGCGACGGTGTCCAACGGCGCCGAGTACAGTGTCTGTCCCCTGCTGCCCTGCATTGACACCCTAAAACTGAAACAGGTGAATTCACCGCAGTCTCGCATTCCATCCATGACCCAATACGCTACCCTCTGCATGAACCGCGCACTCCTCGCTTTCTCCATACTCATCGCCGTCTCTGGCAGCACGCGTTTGGCGCTCTCTGCTGACGCTTTGCAACCGAAGCAAATCGGCTTAGCCTCCGCGAAGGACATCTACCACAAGGGTTGGATCGACTTTAACAAGGATGACAAAAAGGACGTCTTCGAAGACCCCACTCAGCCACTGGATAAGCGAATCGACGATCTGCTCTCAAAGATGAATGTGGAGGAGAAGACGTGTCAGCTCGCCACGCTGTACGGCTACAGGCGCGTACTGAAGGACCCTTTGCCAACGCCGAAGTGGAAGGACGAGATTTGGAAAGATGGCATCGCGAACATTGATGAAATGCACAACGGCGTGGGCAAGTCTGGCGCTGCGGACAATCCGCACATCGCTACGCCCGAGGCAACGGTGCGAGCGCTGAACGAAGTGCAGCGCTGGTTCATCGAGGAGACACGTCTCGGCATTCCGGTCGAATACACAAATGAAGGGATTCGCGGCGCGAACTATCGCAAAACGGTGAACTTCCCGGCGAACATCTCGCTTGGGGCAACCTGGGATCGCGAACTCGTGAGTCGTGTGGGCGATGTGGTGGCGCGCGAATCGAAGGCGATTGGTTATCGCAACGTCTACGCGCCCTTGCTCGACCTCACTCGTGATCCGCGCTGGGGCCGTGTGGTAGAGTGCTACGGCGAAGATCCGTATCTCGTAGCGGAACTCGGTTTGCGCATGGCGGGCGCAATTTGTGCCGCTGGTTTGGTGAACACCTGCAAACACTTCGGAGTTTACAGCGAGCCCAAGGGCGGCCGCGATGGCAATGCACGCACTGATCCCCACATCGCACCGCGCGAGATGGAGATGCTGCATTTGCGGCCATGGGAGCGCATGGTGCGCGAAGGCGGACTGCTTGGCGTGATGAGCTCCTACAATGATTACGACGGCGTGCCGATCTCCGGAAGTTCTGACTTCCTCATCGATCGCTTGCGCAAACAATGGGGATTCAATGGCTACGTTGTCTCTGACAGCGAGGCCGTGGAATATCTCTTCACCAAGCATCATGTGGCGTCCTCCGCTGACGATGCCGCCGCGATGTTCCTGCGCGAAGGAGGCAACGTGCGCACACACTTCAAGACGCCAGACACTTTTATCTTGCCCGTGCGCCGGGAGATTGCAGCGGGGCGACTCTCGATGGATGTCATCGATGCTCGCGTGCGCGACGTGCTGCGGGTGAAGTTCATCGAGGGCTTGTTCGATTCGCCTTACATCAATCCTGAAGCGGCAGGTAAAGAAATCGCAGCCCCCGAGTCGAAGCAAGTCGCGCTACGCGCCGCGCGGGAGTCCATGGTACTGCTTAAGAACGACAAGCAAACCCTGCCGCTAAGCAAAAGCCTGAAACGCGTGCTTGTCTGCGGCCCGACGGCGACGATGACAGAGACCTCGTACGACCGCTACGGATCGAATGGTGGCGACGTCATTTCACCACTCGAAGGCATTCAAACTTTCCTTAAAAATACGGGCACCGAGGTCGTCTTTGCCCAAGGTTGCGAGGTGACCGACAAACATTGGCCAGAGTCTGAACTATTCCCCGCCCCACCCTCGGGCGATGAAGCAGCGCAGATCGCAGAAGCCGTGGACAAGGCGAAGAACGTGGACGCCATCATCGTATTTGTAGGTGATTCGAATGCGACCATCGGTGAATCGAAGAGCCGCACCAGCCTCGACTTACCCGGCTACCAAAATGACCTTGTACGCGAGTTATTAAAAACAGGCAAGCCCATGGTCGCTGTGCTGCTAATTGGTAAACCTGCATCAATCAACTACATCAACCGCTACGTACCCGCCGTGCTCAACGCTGGCATCCCCGGCGAGTCCGGTGGCATCGCCATCGCCGAGACTTTGTTCGGGGACTACAACCCTGGCGGTCGTCTGCCTGCCACCTTCCCAAAGACGGTGGGCCAGCTGCCTTTCAATTTTCCTTTCAAGCCCGCCAGCCACGCCTCGCAATCAAAGACGATTGATCCAAATGGCTTCGGCAACAGCATGGCCGAGGGTGCGCTGTATCCCTTCGGCTTCGGTTTGAGCTACACCACGTTCGCGTACAGTGGACTCAAAGTGACTCCCGCGCAGATCCCAGCGAACGGCGAAGTAACCATCAGCTGCGACATCAAGAACACGGGGGACCGCGAGGGTGATGAGGTCGCCCAGCTCTACTTCCACCAAGAAACCAGCAGTGTCACGACCTATGAGCTCAATCTCTGCGGCTTCGAACGCGTGCATCTCAAGCCCGGTGAAACCAAAACCGTGAGCTACAAGCTGCCATCATCCGAGCTCGAGATTATTGGGCGCGCCGGCAAGCGAGTGGTCGAGTCAGGCACTTTCAAGGTGATGGTCGGCAGCTCATCGGCGGACCTCCGCTTGAATGGTGTTTTTGAGGTCGAGAAGGCAAAGTAGGCGAGCACAATTCGGCTTCGGCTCTCGCCATATGAACTTCGGGTCACGCCGGAAAAAAGTGTCTGCCCCCTGCGGTTCCTCCCCGACACATAGTGACCTAAGCCGCGTATAAACCATCCTCTTCGTTAACCTGAGCTAGCTGCGAGAAAACCTCGGCGTATGAGCCGAATGAAGCTCCGAACACTCATTTCTAAGATCCTCGAGAGGCCGCCCTAAATTCGGCCTCGTACATCAGGCAGGAGAGTTCGTAAGCAAAAAACCTCCGCTCCTCGTCTTTGCCATGATAAAGGCCCAAGGCAGTGCGTAGTTTCCGGTTCGCGCCCGGCAAGTTGTGCAATCCTACAAACACGTACCAAACAGCTCTGACTTCTGCCTCTGAGATGACCACCATGCGTCCGTCTTTTTCAAAAACGAGCTTCCCAGCCTCGAGTCGGAAGTCCACGGCATACGCAGGACGCTCCTCTTCGTGATCAATGGGGAGCCGAATCGGGAGGAGGGGCGTGATTCTTGCCATCCCGTCCTCCCGGCGTTTGTCGTCTATCTCTCTTAGCGTTCCCTCAGCAACCATCAGCAGGGCGACTACTTCCTTGATCGCACCCGAGTCGATTTCTCCCCAGCGTTTGATGTCTTTGAAAAACTGGCTAAAATCAAGGGATCGGTCTTCCCTAACTGTCCTCTCCTTAAATCGAGCCCACAGAAGCAGGATTTCCTCCTTTGAGACAATCAGACGCTCTGATCCCTCAACCAAAATACTCAGGTTCTCTCCGTCTCGGCTCATCACGCATTTAGGACTCTCAAACCCCTGAGGGCCATACGAGGAGAGTTCGCCGTCACCCTCCACAAGGTGGAAAAAGACATCTACGATGAGGAACGGGTCCGCGCAGTAGTCCTTGTGGTCGGATGTAAAAAAGTTGCTCATGGCCCATTATTGCACAGATTGATTTCCCTTCTGATTTGTCAGCACTTCCACGGCGCAACAACAGGCTGCGCAAAAATATGGGAGATAATCCTATGACAGAAGACAGTGCTTATCACCCGTGAAGTTAGCGGAAAAAAGTGTCTGTCCCCTGCAGAGAACAAGAGCGGAAAAAAGTGTCTGTCCCCTGCGGTTCTTCAGAGAACAAGGGTTTGCTCAATTTGAAGCATCACCGCTTGAAAGCTAACAAAAGAACACCACCGGCGACCATCACAACACCTGACCACTCCCGAAACGATGGCCTTTCTCCTAAGAACGCGAACGCGAATACAGTCACCAGGACGAGACTGAGTTTGTCAACTGGCGCGACATTAGATGCATCCCCTATTTGGAGTGCACGGAAATAACATACCCAAGATGCGCCAGTGGCTAGACCAGACAGTCCAAGGAACAACCAGGTTTTTGACGAAAGTTCGAACGGATTGGCCCACTTCCCCGCATAAGCCACGAACGCCAACAGCACCACGAGGATGATTGCCGTACGGATCAAGGTTGCAAAATCCGAGTTGATACCCTGAATCCCTATTTTCGCAAAAATAGTGGTTAGTGCCGCAAAAACGGCGGACAGAATTGCCCAGTAGAACCAACCGTTTGATGTTGCCATATATCTTCCCATAAGGAGCGGAGTAGAGTGTCTGTCCCCTGCGTCTCGCTTATGTATCGGACAATTGCCTCAATATCACTAGAGGCTCTTTCAGTCCAAATTAACTTACCGTCCATGCTGCGATACGCTCTCTCATCTGCTGATTGGAAACCAGACGCCCCTGCTCAATGTCCAGTTCAGCATCCTTGATTGCAGCTAGAAATGCGATTTCCTCAGAGACGTCTCGATAGTCGATATCATCGGGTAGGCGATGAATAAGTTGGAGAACTTGATCCTTGACGCTCATGAGGGAGGACTCTAGCGCAAATCGAATGGCCGGGCAACGACGTTTGTCATCGAACACCTGCTGCTCGTTCGGATTGATGAAGCGGGTCTCGCTGCTGTGCGTGCAAATATAAGAAGGACGGATAGAGAGCGCAGTCGCAAACACACAGTCGCTTACCCTTTCACTTTAGGGAGAGCGCATGCCACGCCGCTGGCGCCTTCGATTCCCTGGTCACTTGTTGAACCCTTTGTGGTTCATGAACTCCCAAATGCGTCCCATCCAAGTGTAGCTGCCAGTCCCCGGGGCGGCCTTCTTTTGAAAGCAGTGCCCGCGTCCAACCAGCGTATGGAGATCGGACTGGATTCCCATCCGGCGTAGCTGCTCCCAGCATTTCACCGAATTCATCGCGGCCCATCCATCAGTGTCGCCATGGATGAAAAGCATCGGGCACGTCGCTGGATCGAACGAAAATTCAGGTGCGAGCCTCGCCTCGTCCTCGTTGCCGCCTTTTGTATTGGGGGCTTGCTCTCCATCGGTGAGCGCGTATGCCGGATAAATCGCAACCGCCCACTGCACGTTGCAGGGAAGCCTGTCGAGATCGTCGACCGGCCCATAAGAGCGGCTTTTCGAGCTCGTCGCGCCCATGAGCGTCAGGTGTCCGCCCGCCGAGGATCCCATGAGCCCAATGCGGTCGGGGTCGAGCGCCTTCGCCGCAGCCTCGCTACGAACAATCCGGACGGCCCGCTGCAAATCCTGCCACGCCGTCGTGTGCTTGGCCAAATCGCCCTGCGGACGCGGCGTGCGGTATTTGATCGTCACGACTGTCATACCCTTCTCGTTCAGGTAACGTCGAACCGGAGCGACTTCGAAGCTGTCCGGGCTGTTGCCCCCGTAGCCACCGCCCGAATAGATGATTTGAATCGCCTTCGTCTTCAATTCCTTCGGCATGTGCCACTCGAGATAAGGTTGGCACTGGTTTTTCTGCACATCCGGCATTTTGCCCTCCGGCCACAGCGGTTCCTGGTGGTACTCGCCGCGTGCCTCGTCCTTCGCATAACGGGCCATCAAATCCTCTTCCGCACCCAGACGGCCGTCGAAATTCATCTGACGAAAGAACTCAGCGACACGGTCGAGCCAGTGGTCATAAGCGGTGCCGTCCTCGCCCTTGCTCAGGTCGCCCATGAACCCGTGGGGACGATCCGCGAAGAGATGGATCTCTGCCGGGATTTTCATCCTGCGAAGCTGACGGTAGATTTGCGTGGAGCCATTCGGCGAATAGACGTCCGTCCCGCCGTGGAAGAGTGCCATTGGACAGGTCTTTGCGTCGAATTTGAACACATTCGAGAGCCTCGCGTCAATCGCTGCACCGTTGCGCGTGTTGGGGCCGGTCAGCCCGTCGGTGAGCGCATAGGCGGTGTAGATTGGCACGGCCCAGTTGACGTGGCAGGGAAGCTGATCAAGGGCGTCGACCGCTCCGTAGGATTGAGTGAGCGCGCTCGTCCCGAGCAGGACTGTCAGGTGCGCACCCGCCGAAAAGCCGAACACGCCAATCTTTTCCGGGTCAAACCCGCGTTTCTGCGCCTCGCTGCGTACGAACCGGACGGCGCGTTGACCGTCCTCCCACGCGCTCTGATAAATCGCCAGTCCTTGGGGGCGCGGCGTCCGGTAGGTGAGGCTTACGCACACAAAACCCAGTTCGGTGAACTTTTTCGCGACCCGGTCAATCCACACCCCGTCGCAGCAATTCTGATAGCCGCCGCCGGAAATGAGCAACATGCAGGCGCCGTTTTTCTCCGCCGGAGCCTCATACCAGTCGAGATGCGGCATCGCATTCTCCGCCGCCTTAAAGCCCGGCGCCTTCACCTCCTGCGTGGTAGCCGCGATCTGTTGGGGTTGGTAATCTGGGATCTTTCCCTCCGGCCACAGCGCGACCCGCTCCCCAGCGCATGCCATGCCGGTGATTAACAACCAGACACATATAAACAAAATCTTATTCATCGTATTTGTATTCTTTATTTTATATCTGACTGGGAAAATGACAGATACATGATTGAGAAGTGTGATCACAAGTCCAAACACCCCAATTCATTGAGGTGAATGACTGTTCCGTTTGAAGGTTGGCGTCAGGACTATTTGACCGATGAAGACTACAGGGCTCTGCAAAGTCGCCTCTTGGTAAACCCTGTGCGCTCCCCTTTCTCTGAATCAGAGGACCTCGGCTCCAAAAGAACGTTTCCGCTTCGTTCTTCGAGAGAAGGTGCCAGCGCCCCTGTCCTGATCTAATTTATGGCTTAGGAGGCTCGCGTAGCGCAGCCGTATCCTCTGTTAATTCCGCAGCGCTCGATGCTGGTAAAGTCACTTTTCCCGTTGCAACCCATTCCGCGCCTCGGGCCAAAGTAACCTGAAAACCAAGCCCCGTCATCGACGTCGCACTGTGCCCGAGCGTCGTGTGAAACACCCGACCCTTCCCAAAATCCGTCACCATGAGCATGGGTTCGTTTTCGCCCGTCCCATTGGTGTCTGGAGCGGAGAACGCAGTGGCAAGGACCGTCATGTTTTTTGCTGGCCCTCGCAACTTTGCATAAAGCTCATCTCCAGCGTGTTTCCATTTGAGCGGCAATCCCTTTAAAATTGGATGCTCCGGCTGCCGCGCCTCCACCACAAATTCGTGTTGCTTGCCATGTGTTCCACCGGCACCAGGCGCTTCATCTCTGACAATTTGTCCGTCCCGATAACGCACCATTGGCCCCGATTTTTCGCTGCGCCCGCCCCAGCCCCCCAAGCCAATCATCTCATTGTATTCAGGCCATTCTGGGAACGAATTATCCGCAGCATGAACGGATACGAACCCACCGCCCTTACTCACATAGTCCACGAACTCCGTCCTCAAATCCTCGGGCCAAAGTTCGCCGTTGTAATTCGAAATCACGACGTCGTAAGCCGCGAATTTTGGGCGCCAAGTCTTCCAAAGCTCCCCTTTCTTATCTTCAAATGCTTTCTTTTCACCCTGATACTTCACTTTCGCAGCTTCAAACGCCGCAGTCTGCTCAGGGTTCGGATCTTTGGGGGCCCGGGGCGCTTTGGGGCCGGACTCAGGAGAGGTCGAAACATCGACACTGAAACGTTCGCTTTTCTCAAGGGCCCACTTGATCACGGGCGTAGTTGTCGGCCACGCGTGGTTATTTTGGCCATCAAGGATCAAGGCCTTCAGTTTTTCGGCGGCAAAAAGCGAATCCTGAGACAGGCTTAGCAGGGCGATTCCAGAGAGGAGAATGTTAGTATATTTCAAAGTATTGGGGAGAGGCTTATTATTGGGGAGAGGCTTATTGGGGTTACGGTTTACGCAGCCCGAGTCTTCTGTATGCCCGAGCGAATTTGGTTTGTCCAATCCGACTCACTAAAGATCCTCGGTGAGGCTCTCATGCCAGCGCGGCGCTATGTTGTGGCTCTCCCAAGGTTCCCACATTTTTGCGGGTTCCGTTTTCTTCTCCGCGAACTCCGCAGCCAGATCGCTCTTTTCGCCAATGTCCTTCGAGAAGCTTCAGAGCTGCCATCTGCTTTGGGAAGAAAGTGTCTGTCCCCTGCGGATCCTGGCGGCCGACTGGCAGCTTGGATCAAGTGAGCCAATGGGATCTTTGGCTCCCTACACCACTCCAGAATGTCCGATTCATAACAAAACATGTCCTTTGGGAAATTGCCACCTGCGGGTAGTGAAAGGAACGCGTCTCTTTTACCAGATCCGACCGTTAGCGATCCGCCGCTCAACCCGTTTCACATCCCTCCCATGAAAATCCGTTCACACCTCCCTCCCCTTCTTGTGGCCGTGTTAGCCGTGTTTCCTTTCGAGACCGAGGCAGCGCCCCTCACTCTGCGTCAGGATGATACCGCCAACACCATTTCTGTCTTTCGGCAAAATGTCGCGGAACCGATCCTGACCCAAAACGCGCGGCCCGATTTCCGGCCATTTCTCCACCCGATTGTCGCGCCCGACGGTAAAGGTGTGCTGACAGAGTTGAGTCCGGCGCATCACAAGCACCAGACCGGGCTTTACTGGGGACTCAAGCAGGTGAATGGTCGGGATTATTTTCACAATCCCGGCGCAGGCTTCTGGCGCAAGGTCTCCAGTGCCCCTCTGGTTGCGGAAGGCGAATCGGTCAAGTGGAACACGGTTTATCACCTTCTTGATGCCGACGGTACCACAGTGATGGCCGAGACCCAGACCTGGACGATGCGCGACAGCGGCGACCGTTACACTCTGGATCTAGAGTGGAAGGGCGAAGGTCTCGTGGACCTGACTATGGCCAAACAGCCGTATGGCGGTCTTTTCCTTCGCATGCCATGGAAGGCTGGCATGGAGGGGGCCGTGGTGAATAACGATCGCCTTCGCAATAGTTTGGCCGATACCAAGAACGCCTTTTGGGTCGATCTGGGGCTTAAGATCGATGGCCGTGAAGACCAGGCTCACATCGCGATTTTTGATCATCCGAAGAACGCTGGGTATCCGCAGGCTTGGCGTGTGGATGGTCAAATGGGCGTCGGACCTTGCCGCGCCATCACCGGTGACTGGGCCATTGAAAAGGGCAAATCGGAGACGGTTCGACATCAGTTTGTCGTCTACACAGGCAAATTCGATCAGGAAACGGTGAACCAGGAGTGGGAAAAGTTTACCCAGAAAAAGGTTCTTATCGAAAACATGGTGCTCGCTCAGAAAAGTGGCAGAACCGCCGCTTTTCTCACTGGGGAACAGGCCGTCGCAAGGATGACCGTTCCCGCGGGGCTCGAGGCGAAGCTTGCTGCCGTCGAACCCATGATTACGCAACCGATGGCGTTCTGCTGGGATGATCGCGGACGCCTCTGGGTCGCTGAAAATCGGGATTACGAAACGCGCAGCACTGGTTTCTCCGCGGACGGAAATAGTCGAATTCTCATCCTCGAAGATACGGACGGTGACGGGAAATTCGATAAGCGCACGGTATTCATGGAAGGAATCCCCTTCCCCTCGGCGATCGCGGTTGGATTTGACGGGTTGTGGCTCGGTGCTCCGCCGAACCTGCTTTTTGTTCCGGACAAAAATCACGATGACAAGCCGGACGGTAATATCGAAGTGCGCCTTACGGGCTGGGGTATTCGAGATCGGCACGAGATCTTTAATAGCTTTGCTTGGGGACCAGACGGCTGGCTTTACGGCTGCCAAGGATTTGCCACGCCCTCGACGGTCGGCAAGCCCCTGAACGGAGGGACGATCCTGCACAAGGGGGATGCATTCCCAACTAGTATTGAAGTGAAAGACGGGCAATTCATCGACGGCGGAGTGTGGCGTTATCATCCGACAAAAGACCGTTTTGAAGTGGTCGCTCACGGTTTTAGCAATCCTTGGGGCCTGGATTTTGATGATCACGGCCAGATGTTCATCACCGCTTGTGTGATTCCGCACCTTTGGCATGTGATTCCCGGCGGCATTTACCACCGTCAGGGGGGTAAACACATTAACCCATACGTCTTTGATGATATCAAAACGATCGCTGATCACCGGCACCGCTCGGCCCACGGCGGAGCACGCGTCTACTTGGCCGACGCGTTTCCGAAAGAGTACCGCGACCGGATCTTCATGGCGAATCTCCACGAACATGCGGTGCTCACCGATATGATGGAACCAAAAGGGTCAGGGTTTGTGGGACATCATGGAGACGAGACTCTGCTCGCAAACGACAATGCGTGGGTGGGTTTCAGTACCGAAATCGGGCCTGATGGAGCGGTCTATGTTCTCGATTGGCACGACACCGAGATTTGCGGCAACGCCATCCACGACAAAGAGACCGGCCGTATCTACCGCATCGCGCCGAAAGGACTCCCCGGCACCGCCAATCTTGACCTCAACGCGAAAACGGACGTCGAACTCCTGAGTTTCCTCACGAACGCAAACGACTGGTACAGCCGCCGGGCGCGCGTTCTCCTCCAGCAGCGCGCTGCCGAGGGGCGCCTCGATGCCTCGGTGCCTGCTCGCCTTTGGGATTTGTTCGCTCAATCCAAGACCGCCGCTCACCAACTGCGTGCGTTGTGGGCGCTGCATGTGACCAAAAATCTGCCCGAGGATCGCCTATTGCCGCTCTTTGATCACGCTGAGCCTTATGTCCGTGGTTGGGCGATCCAACTGCTCGGGGAAGATTCCGCCTACAGCCGCGCCGCGTTGGACAAACTCGCGCGACTCGCAGAAAAGGATCCCTCACCTATCGTGCGGCTTTATGTCGCGGCTGCTCTTCAGCGTATGCCGCTTGCTGAGCGCTGGCCGATTGCTCAACAGCTCGTCGCACATTCTGAAGACGACACGGATCACAATTTGCCCAAGATGCTTTGGTTCGGTATCGAGCCCTTGGTTGCTGAGGACGCTCCCCGCGCTCTTGCCTTAGGGGTTGGCAGTCGGATTCCTGTGCTCACGAAATACGTCGCCCGCCGTGCGAGTGTTGCCAAACAATCGGAAGCAGTTGCCGATGCGCTCACCAAAGCAACCGACCTCAACACTAGGCTCCTTATTCTGGAAGGCCTGCGCGACGGGTTGAAATCGCTCGATAAACGTGAGGTAAAAGCTCCCAAAAATTGGGAGCCAACCGCTGCGGCACTCGCGGCTGTTAATGAACCGAAGTTGCGTGAATTCGTGGCGCAGATTGGCCAACTGTTTGGCGACGCCAACGCCGTGGGAGCGCAGCTCGCGGCGCTTCAAAACAAAGCAACGCCGGTCCCACAACGCCGCGAAATCCTGCAGTCGTTTGCCCGCTCCGCGCACGCTCCGGCGCTGCCCGTTGTACTGTCGCTCTTGGATGAAGAGGCGCTCCGTATGGACGCGGTTCGGGCACTTGCGGCGTTTGATGATCCTAGAGTAGGACAACAACTCCTCGGGCGCTACGCGTCGATGTCCACAGATCACAAGAACGAGGCGATACTTACGCTTTCTGGGCGGCGGAGCACCGCGCAGGCACTGGTTGATGCAATGAAAGACAACCGCATTCCAAAGAGTGATGTGAGTGCCTTTGCTGCGCGTCAGCTCTACCGTG
>Ga0114967_10002110_pt1 | contig 16695 bp, 15 predicted proteins | sample M_130628_MF_Meta_FD_92639 | JGI IMG/M metagenome (GOLD analysis project Ga0114967, IMG submission 92639) | Freshwater microbial communities from Lake Montjoie, Canada to study carbon cycling - M_130628_MF_MetaG | ecosystem: Environmental > Aquatic > Freshwater > Lake | place: Lake Montjoie... | reverse complement strand
TGCGAATGCCTTTTTCCAGCGCGTCGCCCCCGAGGTACGAGCCCCAAAACCAGGCCGCCACTACCACGTGCACCGAGAGGCTTGCCGCGTGCAGGCCCATGCCTTCGGAGCCGTAGTAGGCCAGCGGGCGGAGGTAGGCGGTTTCGAGTTTATTTTCGCGCACGCAGTCCACGCAGGCTTGCTCAATCTCGCTGCGCTCCAGGGTCATTTTCATGCCGAGAATATGCGCCGTGTCGTACAGGCGCCGGATGTGCTCAGTCAGCCGGAAAATGGCCGTCCCGCGCTCGGTTTTATACGCACGGATGCCTTCGAAGGCGCCGGTTGCGTAGTGCAGTGAATGGGTCAGCACGTGCGTGTTCGCGTCGCGCCAGGGCACCATTGCACCGTCCATCCAGATCACGCCGTCGCGATCCGCGTAGCTCATAAGCTCTCTCCCAGAAATCGAGTTTTCATTCGAACATTAGTCGTTGCCACACCGCTGCGACGGCCGATCGATGCGTCACGAGGCTCGTGTCGTCGACCAGTCCATCCACTTCCTGCAGGGCGCAACGATGAACTTCTGCGCGATACGCGAAGTAGGCGTCGTGCAGGACGCGGCAGTCTTCGCGCGGCATCAGCGCCAGATCGCGAATGAGATCCAGCAGCCGCAAGTTGTCGGTATAGGCCGTAAGTATTTGATGAAGCGGGGCCCAGCGGAGGCAGCCGTATTGCACCATAAATTCTATGTCGGTGATACCGCCGACGCCCTGCTTCAAATCGAACTGGCGGGCGCTTGAGCGATCGAGCGTGGCGCGCATGCGTTCGCGCATTTCGACAATCTCGAGGCGGAGTTTTGCAGGCTCGCGGTGTTGACGCAGCACCTCGCAGCGGAGTGTGTTGAAACCCGCGATGAGCTCGAAACTGCCGGCGACCCCGCGCGCGCGCAGCAGCGCCTGATGCTCCCAGGTCCACGCAGACTTCGTCTGATAGTCGGCAAACGCTTTCATCGTGGTGATCAGCAGTCCGGACGAGCCGCTGGGCCGCAGGCGCAAGTCGAGCGCATACGCAAACCCCGCGGGCGTTCGGGTGCCGAGCAAATGGATGACCCGCTGCGCGAGGCGCGTGAAGAACACTTCATTGGCGATGGGGCGGGCGCCGTTGGTTTCTGCCGTTGTCTCGCCGCCGTCGTGCAGGAACACCAGATCGAGATCCGAGCTGTATCCTAGCTCCCGTCCGCCGAGCTTGCCGTAGGCAATCACCGCAAAACCGGCGGCCTGCACGCGCCCGTCGCGGGTGACCTGCGGGCGCCCGTGACGCGCAATCAGGTCGCACCAGGCCAGCGTCAGCGTGCGCTTCAGCAAGGCTTCTGCGATCCAGCTCAAATGATTGCTGACCTCCGCGATGGGATAGTCCGCCAGCAGGTCGCAGGCGGCGACGCGCAGCACCTGTTGGTGCTTGAAGGTCCGCAAGGCATCCATGACTTGTTCGAGGTCAGCGGCCTCAACGCTGGCAAGTGCGTTATCGAGGAGCAGGCCCAGTTCGGCCGCGTCGGGCGGCGCGCCGAGCAGGCGGTGGTCGAGTAATTCATCCAGTAAAATCGGCCAGCGCGCGATTTGGGTCGCCGCCCAGGAACTTTGCGCGAATAGCGCGACCAGTCGCTCCAGCGCTAGCCGGTGGTCGGCCAGCAAGGCGAGATAAACCGAGCGTCCCGCCACGGCACGGATCAGGGCGGCGACCCGTTGGAGGACCACCGCGCCGTCGGGCCTGTTGGCGCAACTCGCCAGCAGGCGCGGCATCAGACGATCCAGACGGTCGCGACCGGTGCTCGAGAGGGCCGCAAAAAATCGCGCGGACTGTAAATCCGCCAGCGTAGTAGCCAGCGCTGCCGGATCGGCAAAGCCCGCTTCTGCCAGCGCCCCGGTCGCCGCTGCCGAAGCTTCCGGCGCGCGCCAGAGCTGGGCGGACCAGAGGCTGCCTCGCGTTACCCCGGGGTCAGCGGGCGCGGGCATTAACAGTCCTGCAAAGCACTCCCGCACGGCCCCTCGATGCGCCTTTAATACTGCTTCGAAGCCGGCCCAGTCGGCATAGCCCATGCCGCAGGCCAGACGCGCCTGCGCCAGCGCGTCTTCTGGCAGGGTCTGGGTTTGCGCATCGTGTACCTGCTGCAAGCGATGCTCGGTGACGCGCAAAAAGCGATAAGCCGCCGTGAGGGCCTCGGCTTCCTGCGGCGTCAGCAAGCCGAGTTTCGCGCAGCGTTCGAGCACGGGCTGGATGGGTGAGATGCGCAGTCCCGGCTCACGGCCGCCGCGTACCAGCTGCAGAGCCTGGCCGATGAATTCCACTTCGCGGATCCCGCCCGCGCCCCGCTTGATGTCGCGCGTCAGCGCACCGTCCCGCGCGACCTCGGCGTCGATCATCGCTTTCATCTCGCGCACGGATTCAATCGCGCCAAAGTCGAGATAGCGTCGATAGATGAACGGCCGCCAGATCTCCGCCAGCGCGGCGGTGTCCTCAGTGCTGCCGTGAATCACCCGCGCCTTGATCAGCGCGTAGCGTTCCCAGTCGCGCCCGTGCAGCTGGTAGTACTGCTCGAGCGCCGCAAAGCTCGCGGTCAGCGCGCCGCTTTCGCCAAAGGGCCGCAGCCGCATGTCTACGCGGTACACAAAACCGTCCGGCGTGACGTCGTTCAAGAACGCGATCAGCCGTTTGCCCAGCCGATCAAAAAACTCCTGATGCGAGAGACTGCGTTCGCCGCCGGCGGTCTCGCCGCCGGCGCGAAAGCAGAACACAAGGTCAATGTCCGAAGAAAAATTGAGCTCGCGCCCGCCTAGCTTGCCCATTGCCACGATGACCAGCGACAGCGGCGTGCCGTCGGCGGCGAGCGGGCTGCCAAAGCGCGCGCGCAGATCCTGATGAATCCACGCGGCGGCCGCATCCACCAGCGCGTCGGCCAGCGCGGAAAGTTCGGCCAGCACGGTGTCCAGCGGCACCTCGCCCAGCAGGTCGCGATAGGTGATGGCGGCCAGTTCGAGATTGCGGAACTGGCGCATGCGAGCGCGCAAGCTCGTTTCATCTGCCGGACCAGTGAAGAGCGCGGCACAGCGCTCGGCATAGGCGGCAGGTTCCCGCGTCTCGCCCGACATCGCCAGGGTGGCGAGCCATTGCGCAGGATGGGCAATTGCGACTTCGGCACAAAACGGGCTGAGGGCGAAGACCTGTGGCAGCGACGCGACCTGTAGTGCCGCACCCGTGAGCGCGCAGGCGGCCTCAAATCGCTCAAGCAAACGCCCGGTCGGCGCCTGCAAGGGGGCTGGCAGCGTGCGCAGCGCATCGGTCCACGACGAGGTTTCTAACACAAGGTTCTCCGCCTGGAGGCCGGTGAATCATAGGGGGCGAGCGGCGCATCGCACTTGCGCTGGCTTCTGCCCGGGAGTCGCCTGAACCATAATGCCGGCATGAAACGCCCGCTCGCCAGCAAACTGCCGCATGTCGGTACCACCATCTTTACCGTGATGTCGCAGATGGCGGCCGAATGCGGTGCGATCAATCTCTCGCAGGGCTTTCCGGACTACGACGGCCCGCCGGCATTGAAGGAAGCGGTGAAGCAGCACATCGATCGCGGCTTCAATCAATATCCGCCCATGGCCGGCATTCTGCCGCTGCGCGAAGCCGTCGCCGAAAAAGTGCTGACCTGCTATGGCGCGCGAGTGTCCCCCGAAACCGAAGTCACCGTTACCCCCGGCGCCACCGAAGCCATCTACTGCGCGGTGACCGCCGTCGTGCGGCCGGGCGATGAAGTCATCATGTTCGACCCGGCCTACGACTGCTACGAACCGGCGGTGACCCTGGCCGGCGGTGTGCCGCTGCGTTTGCCGCTGTTGCCGCCGGGTTATCGCATCGACTGGCAGCGGGTGACCGATGCCATCACGCCGCGCACCCGCATGATCATGGTGAATTCGCCCCACAACCCCACCGGCACGGTGATGGAAGCCGAGGATCTCCGCACGCTGGAGGCGCTGGCCGAGCGGCACGATCTGGTGGTCTGCGCGGACGAAGTCTATGAGCACCTGATTTTTGACGGCCGTCAGCACGAGAGCGTGCTGCGCTATCCGGCCTTGGCCGCGCGGTCGTTTGCCATTTCGTCGTTCGGCAAGACCTACCACGTCACCGGCTGGAAAACTGGCTACTGCGTGGCGCCGCCGGCGCTCACGGCTGAGTTGCGGCGCGTGCATCAGTTCGTGACTTTTGTCGGGATTACGCCCATTCAGTGGGGGCTTGCCGAATTCATGCGCGCCCACCCCGAGCACCTGCAAACGCTGCCGACCTTCTATCAACACAAACGGGATTTATTTGTGGCGGCGATTGCGGGCTCGCGTTTCCGCACGCTGCCCTCGGCGGGCACCTACTTCCAGTTGGCCGACTACAGCGCGATTTCGGACCTGCCCGATCGCGAGTTTGTGGCCTGGCTCACCCGCAGCGTCGGCGTGGCGGCGATTCCGGTGTCGGTCTTCTACGAGCAGCCGCCGGAAGCGCGCTATGTGCGCTTCTGCTTCTGCAAGAACGACGACACCCTGCGCCAGGCCGCCGCGAAGCTCGCGGTGCTGTGAGCCGGCGCGCGTCGGGTCTGCGTACAATCCCCGCTCCATCGTGATGGCGGGGGCATTTGAATGAGCGAGGTGCTCCTATGTTTTTGCGCGTGTCCCACGGAGGATGTCGCGCACCGGCTTGCCGCGCTCTTGGTGAGCGAGCGGCTCGCGGCCTGCGTGAATATCCTGCCCGGGCTTACTTCCGTGTATCGCTGGCAAGGGGCGGTCGAGACGGCCACGGAGGTCATGCTGTGGATCAAAACCAACCGGCACCACTATCCGCAGCTCGAAGCCACCCTGCGCGCCGCCCACCCTTATGAACTCCCGGAGATCGTGGCGGTCTCCCTCAACACTGGATCACATGCGTACCTGCAATGGATAAACGATTCGCTGGCCTGAAACTCCTGCTCTGTGGACTATTGTTCACCGTGGCGACCTCCGCCGGCTTGCTCGACAAGCTGGACCAACTCGGCGGCGCGGCGAAACAGCGAGACTTTTTGCCGCCAGAGCAGGCTTTCACCTTTAGTCACGAGACCTACGAGCAGCAGCGCGTGCCGCTGGTCTGGACGGTGGCCGAGGGCTACTACCTCTACCGCGACAAGCTGAAGTTCGAGTCCCCCGATGGCAGTGCGGTGATCGGCAAGCCGCAGTTCCCGCCGGCAGAAGAGAAACAGGACGAAGCGTTCGGTCGGGTCGCCATCTACAAACATGAATTGAAATTGGCGCTGCCGGCGACCCCCGCCGTTGGCGCGCGCCAGGTTCAGCTCAAAATTACCTATCAGGGCTGCGCGGAAGACGGCATCTGCTACCCGCCAATGCACCAGACGCTGTCCTTACCCGTGGCGGCCGTGAGCGCAGCGCCGGCGCCCCCGCCGGCCCCGCCGCGGACCACCACCCCGCCAGCTGAATCCGTTGACGCCGACCAGTTGAGCACGCTGCTCGCCAATAGCGGCCTGGCGGTGATCGCCGCCACCTTCTTCGGGTTTGGCCTCTTGCTCGCGCTGACCCCCTGCGTGTTTCCGATGGTGCCGATCCTGTCCAGCATCGTGGTAGGCGAGCGCGGGCCGGCCGGGGCCGGGCGCGGACTACTGCTCTCGGTTGTCTACGTGCTCGCGATGGCGGCGACCTATGCCGCCGTCGGGCTGACGGCGGGACTGTTTGGCCGCAACGTGCAGGCGGCGTTTCAGCACCCGGTGGTGCTGGTCGCGTTCAGCGCACTGTTTGTGGCGCTGGCCCTGTCCATGTTCGGCTTCTTCCATCTGCAATTGCCACAGGCCTTGCGCCAGCGGCTAGAGCACTCCCAGCAGGGAACCCGCGGCGGCGGTCTGGCCGGGGTTGCGCTAATGGGCGTGCTGTCGGCGGTGATTGTCGGCCCCTGCGTGGCGCCGCCGCTGGCCGGCGCCCTGCTGTACCTCGCCCATGAAGGCAGTCCGGTGGTGGGCGGTGTGGCGCTATTTGCGCTCGGCCTCGGGATGGGGGTGCCCTTGCTCATCGTCGGCGCCTCGGCGGGTCATTTTTTGCCCCGCGCCGGGGCGTGGCTCGAGCGCGTCCAGCACGTGTTCGGCGTCGTCTCGCTGGGGATGGCCATCTGGTTTTTGGGGCGCGTGCTACCGCCAACGCTCACGCTCGCGCTGTGGTCGCTATTGCTGATCGGCACCGGCATTTTTCTGCGGGCGCTGGAGCCCCTGCCGGAGGTAGCCTCCGGCTGGCAGCGACTCTGGAAAGGGCTGGGTCTAGCGCTGGTGACCTATGGCGGCGTGCTGATTGTGGGCGCCGCGGCGGGCGCCGACGATCTCTTTAAACCGCTCGCGCCGTTTACCTCTCATGCTCTAAACAATAGCCCTGAGCGTAAGCAAGCATTCACCCCAGTGAAAGGCGCGGCGGCGCTCGCAGCCGCCGTCCAACAGGCCTCGGCGGCTGGCCAGCCGGTCTTGCTCGACTTTTATGCCGACTGGTGCGTGGAGTGCAAACGGCTCGAACGCGAGACTTTCGCTGACCCGCAGGTCAGCCAGCGCCTCGCCGGCTTCACCCTGCTCCGCGCCGACGTCACCGCCAACGACGAGACCGATCGGGCACTGATGGCGAGCCTGTCACTCTTCGGCCCACCGGCCGTCCTGCTGTATGACGCGGCGGGTCAGGAGCGACGCGACCAGCGGCTGATCGGCTTCGCCGGTCCGGCCGAGTTTCTGGCGCGGCTGGCCGCACTGGGCGCGCCATGAACCGCAACCTTCTGATTGGAGTGGTCGCGTTGGTGGCGGTAGGGAGCGGTCTTGCCTTGCGTCATCTCAGTCCGCCAGCGCCGCCGCCGACGGCCGCCGCCAGCGACCCGCTCACCGCGACCTTTTCCGACCTGCAGGGTCAGGCCCATGCCCTGAGCGAATGGCGCGGCAAAGTGCTGGTGGTGAATTTTTGGGCAACATGGTGTCCGCCCTGTCTGAAGGAAATTCCAAGCTTCGTTGAACTGCAGAAGCGTTATGGCGCGCAGGGTTTGCAGTTTGTCGGGGTAGCGCTGGATGACCGCGACGCGGTGGCCAGTTTTATTGCCAGCCGTGACATCAACTACCCCATCCTGGCCGGTGAGGAAGACGTCGCCCGCTATATGCAAGCGCAAGGCAACACCATCGGCGCCTTGCCGTTCACATTGGTCTTCGACCGTAACGGCCGCCTGCGCCATACGCAGCAGGGCGAATGGGCGCATGAAGAATCGACGCGCGTATTGGCAGATTATCTCGCACATTGAGCGAATAGCGCTGAACGTGGCTCATCACCGGCGAACTTGCTCGCGAGCGCCGGCCATGTGTGCTACTTTCCGAACGATCTGGCGCGCTGCTGAAACCGTCTTGAGCCAGAGCTTCCACTGACTTTTGTGCGACCGGGAATCCATGACCGCCATCCTGCTGTTAAACGGACCCAACCTGAATCTGCTCGGCACCCGCGAGCCGGAAACCTATGGGCGATTCACGCTCGCCGATATTGAGCAGCAGGCCGTGAGCTACGCGCAGACGCTGGGCTACGCCCTCAGCGGCTTCCAGACCAACGCCGAACATGCGCTGATCGAGCGCATCCACGCGGCCACGCACGATGGCACCAGATTCATCATCATCAATCCGGGCGCTTGGACGCACACCAGCATCGCGCTCCGCGATGCCCTGCTAGGGGTTTCGATTCCGTTTATTGAAGTTCACATTTCGAACGTGCATGCGCGGGAAGCCTTCCGCCAGCACTCCTATCTTTCCGACATTGCGCGCGGGGTCATTACCGGCCTTGGGGCGCAGGGTTATGAATTTGCAATTGCCGCCGCCGCGCAGTTTCTGCGCGCGCAGGCGGCTTAAACGCAAACACAGCGAGAAACTGCATGGATATCCGAAAAGTTAAAAAACTCATCGAACTACTGGAAGAAACCGGCGTCGCCGAAATCGAAATCAAGGAAGGCGAGGAGTCGGTTCGCATCAGCCGCATGCCTACCGGCATGAGCATGGCGCCGATGGTGCAGGCGAGCGCCCCTGCGCCGACGCCGGCCAGCGTGCCGGTGCCGGCCGCCCCGGCCAAGCCGGAAGGGTATGTGGTGAGCTCGCCGATGGTCGGCACCTGGTACTCCTCACCGGCGCCGGATGCGCCGGTCTTCATCAAACTGGGTCAGACGGTGAAGGTGGGCGACACGCTGTGCATCATCGAGGCGATGAAAATCATGAATCCCATTGAAGCGGACCGCGCCGGCACGATCGCCGCCATCCTGGTGGAAAACGGCCACCCGGTGGAGTTCGAGCAGCCACTGTTCATCATTAACTAGGCCGCGCGCATGCTCTCTAAAGTTGTCATCGCGAATCGCGGCGAGATTGCCCTGCGAGTGCTCCGGGCCTGCCGGGAACTCGGGATCAGAACGGTGGCGGTGCATTCCACCGCCGACCGCGACCTCAAGCATGTCCGTCTGGCGGATGAGTCGGTCTGCATTGGCCCGCCGCAGCCGGCATATTCCTATCTCAACATCCCGGCGGTGATCAGCGCCGCTGAGGTCACCGACGCGGTCGCGATCCATCCGGGCTACGGGTTTCTGTCCGAGAACGCTGACTTCGCCGAGCGGGTGGAGCAGAGCGGTTTCATTTTCATCGGGCCGCGCGCTGAGACCATTCGCCTGATGGGTGACAAAATTTCCGCCATTCGCGCCATGCGCTCCGCCGGCATTCCGTGTGTGCCCGGCTCCGGCAAGCCGCTGACGGACGACATGACCGAGAACGTCCGCATCGCCCGCGACATCGGCTATCCGGTAATTATCAAGGCTTCCGGCGGTGGTGGCGGGCGCGGCATGCGCGTGGTGCATGCCGAGGCCGCGCTCAAGGCCGCCATCCAGCTCACCAAAACCGAGGCCTTGGCCGCCTTCCAGAACGACGCCGTGTACATGGAGAAGTTTCTGGAGCATCCGCGCCACATCGAGTTTCAGATCATCGCCGACGGCCACGGCAACTGTGTCTATCTGGGCGAGCGTGATTGCTCCATGCAGCGCCGCCACCAGAAAGTCATCGAAGAATCGCCCGCGCCCGGCATCAGCCAGGAGATTCGCGACACAATGGGCCGGCGCTGTGTCGAAGCCTGCAAAACCATCAACTATCGCGGCGCCGGCACGTTTGAATTTCTGTACGAGAACGGCGAGTTCTATTTCATCGAAATGAACACGCGCGTGCAGGTCGAACACCCGGTGACCGAAATGGTGACGGGCTTCGACATCGTGAAAGAGCAGCTCCTGATCGCCGACGGACAGCGCCTGTCGATCCGGCAGGAAGACGTGGTCATGCGCGGGCATTCGATTGAGTGCCGCATCAACGCCGAAGATCCCAAAACCTTCCGCCCTTCGCCCGGCCGGGTGAATGTCTTTCATGTGCCGGGTGGCCCGGGCGTGCGAATGGATTCCCATCTCTACGACGGTTATGTCGTGCCCCCGTACTACGACTCGCTGGTGGCCAAACTCATCGTCCACGGTGAGACCCGCGCGGCGGCGCTGGCCCGCATGACGACCGCGCTGGACGAAGTCGTGGTGGACGGCATTCTCACCAACATTCCGCTCCATCGGGATCTCGTGCGTGACGCCGCCTTCGCGGCCGGCGGCACGGATATTCACTATCTCGAGCGGAAGCTCGCACTCGATTGAGCGAGGTCTGGCTCAAGCTGCGCTTGCCGGCGGCAGACCACGAGGTCGAGCCGCTGGAAGACGCCTTGCTGGATCAGGGCGCGCTGTCGGTCTCGGTCAGCGCACGCGACGACACCACGCCGCGCTTCCAGACGCCCGGCGAGCCAGAACCGGCCCTGTGGGCGAATTGCGAAATCGAAGCGCTCTTCGAGGTGAGCACCGACCCGCTGGCGGTGCTCGCCGCACTCGCGGCAGATGCCCATCCGGTCGCCGGCGCGCACTACGAAGTGCTGGCCGAACGCGACTGGCAACAGAATTTTCACCAGCAGTTTTCACCCCGCCGTTTTGCCGGGGATTTGTGGGTTGTCCCCTCCTGGCACGAGCCGCCGCCGGAGGCGCGCCACATTGTTACGCTCGATCCCGGCATGGCGTTCGGGACCGGCACACATCCCACCACCGGCCTGTGTCTGGACTGGTTGGGGCAACTGCCCGAATTGGCCGGCGCCAGCGTGCTCGACTACGGCTGCGGCTCCGGCATTCTCGCGATCGCCGCCGCCCGTTTGGGCGCTACGCGGGTGATTGGTCTCGACATCGACCCCGAAGCCTGTCGGGTGGCGCGCGAGAACGCCCAGCAGAACGGCTGTGAGTTTATCGAGATGGTGCTGCCGGCCGCGCTGCCGGCCGGACAGTTTGATGTGTTGGTAGCCAACATCCTGCTCAACCCCTTGCTTGCGTTGGCATCGCAGTTGGCCGATGTGGTGAAGCCGGGCGGGCACATTGGGCTATCCGGTTTGCTGGCCGAGCAAGCGGAATTTGCGCTGGCCGCTTACGCGCCGTGGTTCCACCTCAATCCGCCTGAATATCGCGAAGAATGGGCGTTTGTCGGCGGTCGGCGTCGCCTATGACTTACGCCGGACACGCCGCACTACTCACCCAGTGCCCGCACTGCGGGACGGTGTTTCGTCTCAACGCGAGCTTGCTGGCGGTCGCGCGCGGCTTTGTGGAATGCGGGGAATGCGCGAAGGTTTTCTACAGCCTCGAGCGACTCGCCGACGAGCCATCGCCAGCCAGCCTCAAAACGCTTGCGCCCGAATCCGACCTGCCGCGCGTGCTAATGCATCCGCTGCCGGAGACCGAGGTGCTGGAGGGCGTGCAACCGACTATCGACCCGCAGCTGGTACGCGACATCGAAGAATTGCCCACCAGTGAGGTCCCGCCGGGCCTTCGTGATGACGTCGCCCGGCGCAAGCAACGCGCGGGCTTGCGGCGCAAGCAGCGCTGGGATCGGCGCTGGGCGCGCTTTGCCGCGCTGCTGCTGTGCGTGTTCGGCGCCCAAATCGTGTGGGCTTCGCGCGCGATTCTGCTGGAGCGTTTTCCGGTCGCTTCACCCTGGTTGGAGCAAGCCTGCGCCTTCGCGGGCTGTCGCGCCCATCCTCCAGCGCTGCCGCCGACGATCGAGCTGCAGGCGCGTGACGTGCGGGAACATCCGCAGTACCAGAACGCCCTGCTCGTCAACGCCAGCCTGATCAATCGCGAACCCAAACCTGCTCCGTTTCCGGTGCTGCAGCTCGGCATATTCGACCAAACTGGAACGCTCATCGGGATTCGGCGCTTCAAGCCGGGCGAATATCTGGATGAGTCTTTTGACCTTGTGAGCGGCATGCCGCCGGGGCGCAGCATCCACATCGTGCTGGAAATCGCCGGGATCAGTGAGCGCGCCGAAGGCTTTGAATTCACCTTTCTGTAAAGAACTCGCCCGCCCGCAGCGCGTGTTTTCCACACGGAACCTAAATGGAACTTTCTGCTTTTCGATCACCCGCCTTTGTGGCTATCATCGACTCACATTAACGAGGTAGCCGTCGCCGGCCCGGCTACTCTCCAAAAAAAATGATCCGCGCCCACGGATCCCGACCGGTCTGTTTTCTCCGCACACCTGCTCTCGCGATGAACTCGTTTCAACGCGGCGTCGACGTTTTTTGTCGGTGCAGTCTGCGGCGGTCAGAAAAACAACAACTAGATGATGAGGCCCATGCAGTTTGGTTCCTGGACATTTGAAACTCCGCTCGTGCTGGCGCCTATGGCCGGGGTTTCCGATCGCGTGTTCCGTGCGATCTGCATGCGCCACGGCGCGTCCTGGGCGCCGTCTGAAATGACCAGCGCCGACCTTGAGTTGCGCAATACCGAACAAACTCGCCGCCGGCTCGATCTGCGGGGCGAAGCCTCGCCACGGACCGTCCAGATTGCGGGCGCCGACTGCATGGCGATGGCTGACGCCGCCCGCGAAGCGGTTGATGCCGGCGCCGAGTGCATCGACATCAACATGGGTTGCCCCGCCAAGCGCGTGTGCAATCGTCTGGCCGGCTCCGCGCTATTGCGTGACGAGGCATTGGTTGAGCAGATCCTGCGGGCGGTGGTGTCGGCGGTGACTGTGCCGGTGACCTTGAAAACCCGCACGGGATGGTCGCCCGCCGAGCGCAACGCGTTGCGGATTGCGAGAATCGCCGAAGACGCTGGCATCGCGCTTCTCACCCTCCACGGCCGTACGCGCGCCTGCGCCTATCAGGGAGATGCGGAGTACGACACCATCGCCGCCGTGAAAGCGGCGGTGTCTATTCCGGTCATCGCCAACGGCGACATCACCACGCCGGCCAAAGTGCGCGCGGTGCTGGCGCATACCGGCGTCGACGGCGTGATGATTGGCCGCGCCGCGCAGGGTGATCCATGGTTGTTCAAACGGGTGCGCCACTTCCTCAAAACGGGGCAAGAACTCCCGCCGCCGGGGCTGGCAGAAGTCCGCGCCACGATGCGGGATCACGTACAGGCGCTGCACGCGTTCTACGGACAGACGCTTGGCCTGCGAATTGCTCGAAAACACGTCGGCTGGTACGCGCGCTGGTTGCCGCATGGGCAAAGCCTGCGCGCACTGTTCAATGCGATCGATAACGCTGAGGCCCAACTCGCGTTCCTCGATCGGGATAAGCAACCTCAACATGGAGAAGCGGCATGACTGCAAACGGCGTCGCCGGTGCCACTGATAAACCCGGGATGGACCTTGAACAAGCAGAGCACCGCCCCCTCTCTTTCCACGTGAAAGAAGCCTTGGAGCGTTACTTCACCGCGCTGCACGGCCACGCCCCCGGCGGCCTTTACGAGCTCGTGCTAACGGAAGTTGAGCGTCCCTTGCTGATCGAAGTCATGCGGCGCACCCGCGGCAATATTTCTAAAGCCGCCCAATATCTGGGACTGAACAGGGCCACCTTGCGCAAGAAACTGGAGAAGCACGGCATTCCCAGCTAGGCTCGCGAGTTGGTTTCGCCCCCGCTGGAAAGGTTCTCATGACGACTATCCGTCGCGCCCTGTTAAGCGTCTCCGACAAACAGGGTCTGGTTGCATTCGCTCGCGCCCTCGTCGCGCACGGCATTGAACTCCTCTCGACCGGCGGCTCGGCCGCGAGCCTCCGCGACGCCGGCCTGCCGGTGACCGAGGTCTCCGCCCATACCGGTTTTCCCGAAATCATGGACGGCCGGGTCAAAACTCTGCATCCCAAAATTCATGGCGGCCTGCTGGGTCGACGCGGGCAGGACGACGCGGTCATGCAGGCCCATGACATCGCCCCGATCGACTTGCTGGTGGTCAACCTCTATCCCTTCGCGCAGACCATCGCCAAGCCGGACTGCGCGCTGGAAGACGCCATCGAAAACATCGATATCGGCGGGCCGGCAATGGTGCGCGCGGCGGCCAAGAATCACGCCCACGTGGCGGTGGTGGTGGATCCGGCGGATTACGCCGAGGTTGAGGCCGAGCTCGCCGCCAGAGGTGCCTTGTCGCTCTCGACCCGGTTTCGCCTCGCGGCCAAGGCCTATGCGCACACGGCCGATTACGACGCCGCCGTGGCGCGGTATCTCAGCGCGCAAATTCCAGCAGCGCCGGCCTATCCGGACACGCTCCGCCTGCGCTTCTCGAAACTGCAGGATCTCCGCTACGGCGAGAACCCGCATCAAACCGCCGCGTTTTATACCGAAGCCAGCGCGCCTGCCGGATCAATTGCCGCTGCTCGCCAGCTGCACGGCAAAGCACTCTCGTTCAACAACATTGCCGATACCGACGCCGCGCTGATGTGCGTGTGGGCGTTTGACGCCCCGGCCTGTTGCATCGTCAAACACGCCAACCCTTGCGGGGTGGCGGAAGCGGCCGACATCCGCGCGGCTTACGAATTCGCTTATCACACCGACCCCACCTCGGCCTTTGGCGGCATCATCGCGTTCAATCGCGAGCTGGATGCGGCGACTGCGGAAGCCATCGTCAGCCGTCAGTTTGTGGAAGTGATCGTGGCCCCGGCGGTGAGCGCCGAGGCGCTGCAGATTTGTCAGCGCAAGAAAGACGTGCGCGTGCTGGTGGTGGGTGTGCCCGTCGCCGAGCGGGCGATGCCCGACTACAAGCGCGTCACGGGCGGCTTGCTGGTGCAGGACCGCGACGCCATGGCGTGCGCGATCTCGGCGGCCGATCTGAAAGTCGTCTCGCGCCGCGCGCCGACCGAGGCCGAGTTGCGTGACCTCATGTTTGCCTGGCGCGTGGTGAAGTGCGTGAAGTCGAACGCGATTGTTTACGCCCGCAAGCAGCGCACCATCGGCGTGGGCGCGGGCCAGATGAGCCGCGTGTATTCGGCGCGCATCGCCGGCATCAAGGCGGCCGACGAAGGGCTGGAAGTTGCAGGCTCCGTGATGGCCTCAGACGCATTTTTCCCGTTCCGCGATGGCATCGATTCTGCGGCGACCGTTGGGATTACTGCCGTGATTCAACCCGGCGGCTCGGTGCGCGATGCCGAAGTCATCGCTGCGGCCGACGAGGCCGGCATGGCAATGGTCTTCACCGGCATGCGCCACTTCCGCCACTAAATAAGGCCAGCAAACAATCCCCATGAAAGTCCTCATCATCGGCAGCGGCGGACGTGAACATGCGCTGGCCTGGAAGTGCGCGCAGTCCACGCGCGTCAAACAAGTCTATGTGGCGCCCGGCAATGCGGGCACCGCCACCGAACCCAAAGTGAAAAACGTGCCGATTAGCGTGGATGACATCCCTGCGCTGGTGAGCTTCGCGCAGCGCCAGCAAATTGCGGTCACCATCGTGGGGCCCGAGGCGCCGCTGGTGGCGGGCATCGTGGACGCCTTCGAATTTGCCGAACTGAAATGCTTCGGGCCGCGCGCCAACGCGGCGATCCTTGAAGCCTCCAAAGCTTTCAGTAAAGACTTCTTCAAGCGCCACAAAATCCCTACCGCGCGCTACGAAAACTTCACCGACATTACCGCCGCCGAGGCCTATATCGCCACGCACGCCTTGCCCGTGGTGGTGAAGGCTTCGGGTCTCGCCGCCGGTAAGGGCGTGGTGATTGCGCACACCACCGACGAGGCGCTGAGTGCTGCGCGCGAGATGTTAAGCGGCAACGCCTTCGGCGCGGCGGGCGCGGAAATCGTGGTCGAAGAATTCCTCGTCGGCGAGGAAGCCAGCTTCATCGTGATGACCGACGGCAAAACGGCCTGGCCGTTCGCGCCGGCGCAGGACCACAAGGCGGCCTTCGACGGTGACCAAGGCCCTAACACCGGCGGCATGGGCGCGTATTCGCCGGCGCCCATTGTTGATATGGCGCTGCGTGAGCGCGTGCTGCGCGAAGTGATTTATCCCACCTTGAAAGGCATGGCGGCCGAAGGGCGACCCTACGTGGGCTTTCTGTTCGCGGGGCTGATGATCACCACCGACGGCACGCCGAAGGTGCTGGAATACAACTGCCGGTTTGGCGATCCGGAAACCCAGCCGCTGATGGTGCGGCTCAAAACCGACCTTGCCGAAGCGTGTCTGGCCATTCTCAAAGACGACACGCGTCGCCTGCGGCTTGATTTTGACCCGCGCGCCGCAGTCGGCGTGGTGCTGGCGGCCGGCGGCTATCCGGGCGAGTACGCCAAGGGTTCGCGCATTACCGGGCTGGCGCAGGACCTTGCTGATACCAAAGTCTTTCATGCCGGAACCGTGCTGACCGATGGCGAGTACTCCACCAACGGCGGCCGCGTGCTGTGCGTGGTGGGCTTGGGCAAATCGGTGCGCGGCGCGCAGGAGCGCGCTTACGCCCGCATCGCGCAAATCGAGTGGGACGGGATGCAGTACCGGAAAGATATTGGCTATCGCGCGGTGGCGCGCGAGGCCGCCGTCAAACCTTGAGCCTTAACGTTGAGAATTTGAGGGAACGCGCATGCTGTCGACGAGCACCACCTTTGAAATTCCGGGCCACCACACGGTGAAAAGCCTCGGCATCGTGCGCGGTCTTACGGTGCGCACGCGTTCCTTGCCGATGAGCTTTATCGGCGCACTGCGAACCTTGTTCGGCGGGCGCGTGGGAATCTTCGCCGAGCTGTGTGAGCAGGCCCGTGAGGAATCCTTTCAGCTGATGATTGCCCATGCGCGTCGCCTCGGCGCCAACGCGGTGATTGGCGTGCGCTACGACACCGGCCCGATGGTCGGCGCGGCGGAGGTGCTGTGCTACGGCACCGCGGTGGTGGTGGAACGCGCAACGCTCTGAGTAGCGAGTTTGAGTTCAAGCGCAGCTGCGGCCGTTGAGCCTGAACGGGTCGGCACAGCATCAACTACCCACCTTCGCTCCCGCCCTTCGACAAGCGCAGGGCGAACGGTGGTGCCAAGCCCGAGAGTTTGGGGTCAAGAGTTTGGGGTCAGGGTAAGAATTCAAAAGAGTTTGGGGTCAGGGTAAGAATTCAAGAGAGTTTGGGGTCAGGGTAAGAATTCGGAGTTTGGGGTCAGAGTTTGGGGTCAGAGTAAGAATTCAAAGAGACAGTCGGGGTCAGTCCAAGACCCAATAGTTTTTACTCTGACCCCAAACTCGAGCCTGTCCGTATTTTTGTGGGCGAGGCGGTTAAACATTTGAACCGCTCTGTCAGCCTCGGGCGAGCGTGAAGCGCTCGTCGAACAGTATTGCAAACTGATTCATCGCGCGTTTCCAGTCGA
>Ga0114967_10002109_pt1 | contig 16697 bp, 11 predicted proteins | sample M_130628_MF_Meta_FD_92639 | JGI IMG/M metagenome (GOLD analysis project Ga0114967, IMG submission 92639) | Freshwater microbial communities from Lake Montjoie, Canada to study carbon cycling - M_130628_MF_MetaG | ecosystem: Environmental > Aquatic > Freshwater > Lake | place: Lake Montjoie... | reverse complement strand
TCTGGTGATGCCAAAGGCCCAGTCCTCGATCAGATGGCCGCCGGTGTGCCAGACGTCGGTCCATGAAAAGACGAACGTTCCGGCCAGCCCGAGCAATGCCGCCTCCCGCAGGTGGCCTCCCAGGAAAGCCGCCTGCGCTTCGTCACCATGACGAAGCGTGTCCATGCCGAGTTCTCCCAGCACGAGCGGCGTGTCTCCCACGATGTTTTGCAGCCGCAACAGGTAGCGGTGAAAGGCCTCCACATCGTGGAGGTAGACGTTGAACGTGGCAAAGTCGAGAAACGAGAGATCGAGGTATTCGGTGGGCGGGAAGTTGGCGTAGGTCACGAGGCCGGCGGGGTCGGTCTGCTTCACTTCGGCGGCAAGCGTGCCCAGGAAAGCGCTCACACGGTCAGCGCCATGCCAGCGAATAACGTCGGCAGGAATCTCGTTACCGATCGAATAGCCCAGAACGCTCCTGAATTGTCGGCCTACCTCCGCAGCTCTGTGAACGGCCTGCCTCGCCTCGGATCGCGCCCGTCTACTGTCGAGAAAGCAGAGGTGCTTCGACCAAGGGATATCGACGAACAGGCCGATCCCGCAATCCTGCGCGAGTTCGAAAAACCAGTCCGGCGGCACCCAGTAGGTGCGGACACAGTCGATGCCTGCCTGTCGCATCAGGTTGAAATCTGCCCGCACCTGTTGTGGAGAAGGAAACGGTTCGCCGGCGGCATTGGGCGGGAATGGGCCATAGGTCACGCCGCGGGGCACCCGCTTGACGCCGTCGCGAGCCAGGTACTTGCCATCGACCTGCCACCGCGTGGCGGCTCCAGCCGCCCCGGACACTCGCGAATCTCGAGTCTCCGCCTCGCCGGTCGTGCTGATGCCGACCAGTGGGGGCGCGATATTCCGGCCTCCGTCCAGGACGGAGGGGAAGACGCCAACGCGATCAGTTGTGATGACAAGCTCACCAGGCGTCATGCCACTCGCGTTTTCCATGTATGGATCGCCAGATGCGATCATTGCGGTCAGGAGCGACCCGGAGCCAGGCTCCGAGGTCACGACTGACAGAAATCCAAAACCCGATCGTACCTAGAATCGAGAAAATTGCAGGATTTCGGCACTTCGATGGGGATTTCCCCGTCTCTCGACGACCATGCCTAGACGGGTTTTTCTTGCCAAATCGATTGAAAAGTCAGCCCGATGGGGGGCGATACGAGGTGGGAGCGGGTCGCGTGGCTCACTGGGGCGGGGCTGCAGACGCCTTCGGTTCGGACTTTTCCCCCGGCCTCGTCACCGGGCCGGCGCCCGGCACTCCTTCGTTCACGCGGACCAAGAGCATCTGCTCCACCTTGCCGTCAGCCTTGTGTACAAGAATTGTCAGTTGATCCTTGGTGAGATTCGAGATGCCCGCTTCGTAGACAGGCTCCTTCTTGTCGCCGATCGTCCACGCCGCCCGCTGTGTCTTCTTGTCGACCTTCCCCGTCACGTGGGAATTCTCGTCCGACACGGCGTTGTAATAGCTGCCACGCAGGATCCCGTTCTTGTCGATCGCGAGCGAGAGAAAATTGCTCGCATCGGTCTCCTGCGACCGCGCCATCGCAAACACGCCGAGCGACCGCCACTGATCGTCCTCGTCAATCTTGGCATCGGAGCCGCCCTGCGAGGCGATCGTGGATGCCTGCTGGGCGTATTCAGTCGCCGTGCCCACGCGGCTGCCCTGCACGTAGACGCCGTCGTCCTGATAGACCACCGTCGAGCCGTAGTCGTAGGGAATCGTCGAGGTCGCAGTGCCCGAACCGCCGCCACCACCTCCACCGTACGCGCCGTAGCCGCCCCATGCGAAGAGGTCGGCCCAGAGCAGTCCGGACATCATGCCCCCCGCGAACCACCAGCCACCCGGCCACCAACGATTGAAATGGTTGCCATACCAGGCACGATTTCCGTACCAGTTGCTGGCGCGAAAGTTGTTGCGGACGACGTCGCCGCGGGCTGCCAGCGTGTTCATCGAGTAGGGACGGATTCCGCGGTCGCCGACGGCGGCAGCCCGCGCCAGACTGGCATCGCCGGCAAAGCGGCCCGCGCCATCAAGGCGGGCACCGCCGTCGAGTCTGGCGCCGCCGTCGAGTCGCGCTCCCCCGTCCAATGCTCGGCCGCCGTCGAAATCGCGGAACCCGCGGCCGTCATCCAGTCCGCGACCGCCGTCGAGTCCGCGGTCTCCATCGAAGCCACGTCCACCATCGAGTCCACGTCCACCATCGAGTCCACGTCCACCATCGAGTCCACGGCCATCGTCGAGTCCGCGACCGCCGTCGAGCCCACCGCGGCCACCATCGAAGCCTCCACGGCCGCCGTCAAAACCACCGCGACCGCCGGCACCACCGCTGAAGCCACCCATGTGGCCGCCACCGCCACCGTGGCCACCACCACCGCCATGGCCGCAGACGATCGCGGACGATCCAACAACCTGTGCGAACAGCATGACAACGGCCGTGGCCGTGTGAACAGATCGACTACGGCAGGAGCGGGATCGAGACATGAGCAGACTCCAGCAGGCGGAATGAAGTGGTGAAGTGAAAGTAAATGCGTGTGAAGGATTCGTTTTGCAGAGCCGTCAGCGGATCCTGCGAAGGTGCACTGGCTCTGTGTCTGGCTGCGCGTGGCCGTCGATCGTTCGCTCGATTGAGTGCCAGAGCAGCATGTCCCGGCCCAGCGGGGAGAGCACCTGCATCCATTCAGCACGGTTTCCCAGGTCAGGATTGCCAGGTGTGCCGACCATTTTCCGTTCAAACGATGTGCCGTCGCTCGTAAACGTGCCCTCCGCACGGGCACCGTTGGAATCGAAGCTGCATGACCGCACCTGGCCGGTGAGCCTGTCGGCATGGATCACATCGAGTGATTCGACGGTCGCCCCGTCCTTCTGCTTGACCTTGATGCGGCCGACGAGGGCATTGCCCTCGAGGCTCTTTTCGTAGGTAGCATCGACGGTGGTGCCGGTCTTCGCGTCTGTCGACTGCCAGGTGCCGAGCATCCAGGAAAGGTCTGCCAGGGCCGTCCGCGGCGTCGGCACCACCCTCGATTCGGCGATCCGCCAGCTGCCCTGTTCAAGCACGCGAAGGCTGTCGAATCGAGATACCGCAGGCTCGGCGTCCGATTGCCCGGTAAATGAGAGCGTGCCCTGCACCCGAGCGACGCCCTCACCCAGCGTCTGCACATCGGTGACCTCGATCTTCAGGGCAGCCTTTGGATGGCTGGCCCGCCATTGCTTGAGAGAGGCCACGATGGCGTCGCGGCCTTTGAGCATGCCGCCCCCCTCCTCCAACTCCGCGCCCAGCGTCCACTGGTCCCCGATGGCCTTGTCGTCGCCCGCATTGAAAGCGGCTGCGTAGGCATCGGCCGCACGCCGCACCGCCGCGATGACATCCGTCGCCGACATCGCTGCGGTCGCGGCAGTGGTTGTGGCCGGCTCGGCGGCAGAGGCGGGGGAAGCGGCCAGCAGCCCGCACGAGAGCAGCGTCGTGCGAACCAGACGGGCTGACAAACGGAGGCGAATCGGAAGGTGCATATGGCAAATTTCCGGCGAATGGAGGGTCGGTCAAGAGGCACTGGGAGGCGTGCATCGGCCAGTCACGTAGACATCGTCGAAGTTCGTAAATGTAGCGGCTGGCCCGGCCGACATGCCAGCAACGGGTAGGTGAATCCCGTCCCACCGCGAGATTTGCGTGCCTGTATTCCCGACTGCGGCCCGCTCAGGCTACTGTGAGGGGCCCTCCTTTGGACACTTGCCATGGCCGTGCTGCTCGACATCAAAAACGCTTCCAAACGCTACGGCGATCAGGTGCTTCTCGACGAAGCCAACGCCACGATCACCGACGACGGCAAGGTGGGGTTCATCGGGCGGAACGGCGCCGGGAAGAGCACGCTTCTCCGGGTGATCCTTGGCGAGGAGGAACTCGACTCCGGCGAGGTGATCCGGCATCCGCGGCTGCGGCTCGGCTATCTCAGGCAGCACGATCCCTTCGAGCCCGGCGAGACGGCTCTGGCCTTCTTGATGCGGGACAGCGGCCAGCCCGACTGGAAGTGCGGCGAGGTGGCCGGCCGGTTCGAACTCAAGGGCTCTCTGCTGACCGGCCCAGTGAAGGAACTCTCTGGCGGCTGGCAGACCCGAGTCAAGCTGGCCGCCCTGCTCCTGCACGAGCCCACGCTGCTCCTGCTCGACGAACCGACGAATTTCCTCGACCTGCGGACGCAGATTCTGCTGGAGCACTTTCTTCGCGACTACCGCGAGAGCTGCCTGATCGTGTCACATGACCGGGCCTTTCTTGGGGCCACCTGCGACCGGACGCTCGATCTCTCCGGCGGCAAGCTGACAATTTTTCCGGGTAAGGTCGATGCCTTCCTCGATTATCAACGGGATCAGCGAGAGCATCTCGAGCGGACCAACGCCGCCGTGCTCTCCAAGCGGCGGCAACTGGAAGACTTTATTGCCCGCAACAAGGCGAGAGCCTCTACCGCCTCCCGCGCGAAGTCGAAGAGCAAGCAGCTTGAAAAACTCGAGGTGGAGGAGATCGCCGCCGACTCTCCGACCGCGGCCATCCGCTGCCCCGAGGTGTCACCTCGTCAGGGGCCGGCCGTGCGGTGCCGTGGGCTGGCCATCGGCTATGCCGATCGAAAGGTAGCGGAGTCGATCGACGTCGAGATCGTGCACGGGACGCGGGCCGCGATCGTCGGCGACAACGGACAGGGCAAGACGACGTTTCTGCGGACGCTCGTGCGGTCGCTCACGCCGCTGGCCGGCGAAGTGAAGTGGGGGCATGGCTGCGAACTCGGCATCTATGCGCAGCACGTCTACACGAGCCTCGACGAGAACGACACCGTGCTCTCCTACCTGGAGCGGGCGGCGGCTATCGGCACGAAGTCGCAGCGGATTCTCGACCTGGCCGGTGCGATGCTCTTCCGCGGCAAGGCGGTTGAAAAGCGTGTGCCGGTGCTCTCCGGCGGCGAGCGGGCCCGGCTCTGCCTGGCTGGCCTGCTGCTCGGCTCCTTCAACATTCTCATCCTCGATGAGCCGGGTAACCATCTCGACGTGGAGACAGTCGACGCGCTCGCCCAGGCGCTCCTCGATTATCGCGGCACCGTCATCTTCACGAGCCACGACCGGTCCTTCGTGGAGACGGTGGCGACCAATGTGGTGGAGGTCGGTAACGGCCGCGTCATCAACTACGGCGGCAGCTACAAGCAGTATCTCGCCGCCATGAATAGTGAGATCGACGCCGAGGAGGAAGCGGCGGGCGGTGGGAAGCCCTCTCCATCCAAGAAGCCCAGTGGACCGGGTAAGCCTGCCGGCAAGTCGGGCCCGGGCAAGCAGGACGGAGCCGGCCGTGCGGGGAATGACGCCCGGTCGGACCGCGACGTTCGCCGAGAGATCGGCACGCTCGAGCGATCGATCGCCAAACTCGACGCGGAAAAGCGGGCCGCGAACGAGGCGATGCTCGCGACCACCGATCCCGCCGAGGCCCTACGGCACCACACCGCGATGACGGCGGCCGCAGAAAAACTGGCTGCGGCCGAGGAGCGGTGGCTGGAGCTACAGGAGCAGGTCGGCACGGACTCATCGCCCTGATCGCAGCACGGTGGTTTCTCAAGCCCAACCCCGCGGTGCATTCCCGGGTATTCTGGCGGGCTCTGTTGCATCGTTCTCTGTCTTGCCGGGATCGCCATGGACTCCATCAGCCGCCACGAACAGTTGCTGCGGGTGTTTCACCTGATCGACATTCTGTTTAGCGCCCGTCAGCCGCTCACCACCGCGGAGCTGAAGGACCGCCTGCGCGACCGCGGCGTCATCGACGCGATGTCCGACAAGAACGTCCGTCGCGACATCGAGTTTCTCGAGAAGTATGGCTATGCGGTGAAGCAGACGAAGAAACGCTCCGCCCGCGGCACCATCTGTCAGGCCTGGTCGATCGAGCCGGGCAAGGGCGCCGGTGAGCTCACCATCCCGGCCATCTCGCTGCCGGAACTGCTCTCGCTGGCCGTGGCCCGAGATTTTCTTGCACCACTGGCTGGGACCTTCTACTGGCGCGGCATCGGCCAGTTGATCGCGAAGCTCGAGCGGGTGGCAACACCCCAACTCTTGGAATACGTCGAGGCTCACAAGGAGGGCCTGCTCATTCATCCACGGCCCGCTGCTGCCAAGTATCGCTCCCGCACGCTCAACGCGATCAATCGGGCCATCCGCAACACCGTGGAACTGGAGATCCGCTACACGAGCCTCGCCGACGAGAAGCCAAAGCGATACACCATCCGGCCGGAGGCGCTCGTGCTCTACGACGGCAGCGTGTACATCGCCGGCTACCGTGTCGGGCCGCCCGCGGCCAAGCCTGTCCGTTTGGGAAAGAGCGGGAAGGCGACGGCAGCCGACACGACGCTGCGTTTCTTCAAGCTCGACCGTGTCGCCGAGGCGAAGCCGACATCACGTAGTTTTGTGCGATCGACCGAGCCGGTGGAGGAACTCCTTGCCGACAGCATCACGATCTTCCGCTCGGCCGATCCTCCCCGCCGGTATCGGATTCGCGTGCAGGCGCCTCGGGCCCGCTGGGCCTGTGAGAAGCCGTTTCACCCCGGGCAAAGAGTCAGCCCGCAGGCCGACGGCAGTGTGATTCTCGACATCGAGCGGGCCTGGGACGACGAAATGGTTCCGCAACTGCTGGGCCTGGCCGACATGGTCGAGGTGCTGGAGCCCGACGACATCCGTGACCGGCTGCTCGAGGCCGCACAGCGGATCGCCGCCCTCTACATGTGCCGTCATATCCGTGAATTCGAGGCACTGCGCGTTGGCGGCTGATCCACCTCCTCTGCCCCATCGCCTGCGGTTGCCGGAGCGGTGCCGACAGATCAAGCTATAGGTTTCACAGCACTGGTTCCACAACATTGGAGTGACATCGCTCATGCGTTGGTTCTGGATCGATCGATACATCGAGTTTGTCCGCTGCCGTCGGGCCCGGGCAGTCAAGGCGGTGACCCTGGCCGAGGAGCATCTGCACGACCACTTCCCTGGTGCAGCGATGATGCCGGCAACACTCGTGCTGGAGGGGATGGCCCAGACGGCAGGCCTGCTTGTTGCCGACGCTCTCGACTACCGGCGGCAGGTCGTGCTCGCCAAGGTCGGGGGCATGCGGCTGGCGTTTGAGGCAGTGCCCGGCGACACGATCGAGTATCTCGCCGAGATCGTGGAGCTCTCAGAGTTGGGATCCGTAGTGAAGGTGACCAGCCGGATCGGCGATCGCGAGCACGGCGAAGCGGAACTCTATTACGGTCATCTCGAGGCGGGCACGACGGTGCCGAAACTATTCAAGAACGATGAGGTAATGCGCTGGCTCGATTCCCTGCGGATCTTCGACGTGGCGGTCAACGAGGACGGCACGCGGGTCATCCGAGGTTCCGGGCCGCCTTAGGCTGCGGCCTCCTCGACGGCGGCCAGGGGGACGTCGATCCAGTCGGGGCGGTTGTTCAATTCGTAGGCGAGTTCATAGATCGCTTTGTCGAGCTTGAACGCCGCCAGCAGGGTGTCGGCAGTCGCGCGGTCAGCTGGCCACCAGGGCTGGTCAGCGGCCACCTCGCGGTAGGCATCGAGGTAGCAGGTCTCCAGCCGCTCGAGATCGTCCGTGGCGTACGGTCTGCCCGTCGACTTCGCCACGTGCCGCAGCAGATAGTCGAAGGAGCGGCACATGCCAGCCACATCCTTGGCGGCGGCAGTCTTGGAGCGGCGTTCGGCAAGCGATCGGCCCGGCTCTCCCTCGAAGTCGATCACGAGCACCTCCGAGTGCTCCGCCACGAGATGCTGGGTGTCGTGCTCCGCCACGAGGACCTGGCCGAGATGGTAGTCGCCGTGAACCCGGATGTTTGTGGTGGCGCCGACGATGCTCGGCAGACTGTCAAAGCGGCTCATCAGCCTCGACCGCGCCGAGAGCACTGCCGCAAGTCGCGATGCGATCGCCGGCTCGAACTGCGTGCGCCGTGATTCGATCAGCGTAAACACCTGCTCTGCATGCGCAGCCATCGCCATCGCGGTGGCCCGCCGGCCAGCCGGCACCGTCGACTCCGGCGCGAAGGCCGGGATGTCGGGCCGTGCGGCCAGGGCCCGATGCATCTGACCCGTGGCCCGGCCGAGGGCCGCCACGATCGCGAGGACCGTATCGCCGGTTGCACCCACCAGCTGTTCTTCACCCGAAGGTGAAGTTAAGAGCAGGCCGACGAGCCGATCCCAGCCGGTCGTGTAGCCTGCCGCAAATTCGTGCACCGTGGCAATCGCGGTCGAGGCGGCGGCACGATGGCCGTCTGGGGCAACGTATTCCAGCCAGCCGCAGAGCCGGGGCGTGCCCGGCCACGGCGATGCGGCGGCGAAGAAGTCGCCGAGTTCCACCTCCGGCTGGATGCCCTCGCGGCAGTGGCGAAACAGCTTCACGATCCAGCCGGCTGAATTGTTGCGCACGACGAACGACGTGTTGGAGGCGTCGCCCCCAATCGGCATCACGGTCAGGGCATCGGTCGCATGAAAAGCCCCTGCCCTTGTTTCTATGCCGCCGACGCGGTGGCCGATGATGTTCCCATTCCGTCCGGCCAGCGAACTCCCTGTAATCGTCATCTCTACCAGCCGGCCTGCCGCGGCCGGCGTGGCTGCGGCGTCGACTCCATCTGGACCGATTACCGTGACATACCTGGGCGCTGGATCGCGGTCGGCGAGGTGAACGTCGGCCAGCACCAGTTCGACCGGGCCATCAGCCGCAACCATGACCCGCTCTCGCAGGATCACACTCTTGATCGTCGCCGCCTTGTCGGCAAACCACCGCGCGGTCGGCAGCGACCGGGCCAGGCGGGCCGCGATCGTGGCGTCATCGAGCGTCATGCGGCTGGTGTCTCAGGAGTTGTGATGGCCACCGGTGAGAGCCGAAACACCCGCACCGGCTCGTCGGGAGTGCACGTGATCCGGATGGCGTCGATCGCCCACGCCTGCTCGGTATCGTCGAGCAGGTCGTGTGCGGTGAGGGCTGTGACCTCCTCGAGATCGAGTGAGGTGCGTCCGAGCGTGAGCCTGGCCTGCCGTGACACGTCGGGCTGCATGTTGACCACCACGAGCACGCAGTTGCCGCTGAGCGGATCGTGTCGGCACCAGGCCAGCAGGTGCGGGTCGTCGATCTCCTGAATGAGCGGCGGCCGCACGCGGGCCAGGCTCGGCTCAGCACGGCGGATCTCGTTGAGGCAGCGGATGAAGGGGGCCAGGCTGTCGGGGCTGTCGAGGTTCCATCGCTTGATCTCGTATTTCTCGGAGTCGAGATATTCCTCACTGCCGGGCTCCCGCGGAGTCGCCTCGAGCAGTTCCATCGCTGGCCCGTAGATGCCCCAGTTGCCGACGGAGAGCGCCGCCAGCGCGAGCCGCACGAGAAACATCGGGCGGCGACCCTGCTGAAGCGTCTCATGGAGGATGTCGGGGGTGTTTGGCCAGAAATTCGGCCGGAAGAAATCCGCGATCGGTGGCGTGGTCACCTCGGCCAGATAGTCGGCGGTCTCCTGCTTCTCGGTACGCCAGGTGAAGTAGGTGTAGGACTGCGTGAAGCCGAGCTTGCCGAGCCGATACATCGTCTTCGGTCGGGTGAAGGCTTCCGCCAGAAAGAGCACGTCGGGGTGCGTGCGATGAATGTCGGCGATCAGCCACTCCCAGAAGGCGAACGGCTTCGTGTGTGGGTTGTCGACGCGAAAGATCCGCACGCCCTTTTCCACCCAGAACCGCACGACGCCCCCGAGCGCCTCCCAGAGCTGCCGCCACTGCTCGCACTGGAAGTCGAAGGGAACGATGTCCTGGTATTTCTTGGGAGGGTTCTCCGCGTATTGGATCGTGCCGTCGGCACGGTGACGAAACCATTCAGGGTGTTCCCTCACCCATGGATGGTCTGGCGAGCACTGCACCGCGAGGTCGATGGCCAGTTCGATGCCGAACGTTTCGGCCCGTTGTCTGAGCCGCTCGAAATCCTCAAACGAGCCGAGCTGTGGATGGATCGAGGTGTGGCCGCCGTCGACACTGCCGATGCCCCATGGACTGCCAACGTCGTCGCTTGCGGCGTCGAGGCTGTTGTTGCGTCCCTTGCGAAAGGCCTGGCCGATCGGGTGGATCGGCGTCATGTAGAGCACATCGAAGCCGAGCCAGCGGATGTAGTCGAGACGATCAGCCAGATCGGAGAGCGTGCCATGTTCTCCGGCAACGCGGCCCCATGATCTGGGAAACACCTCGTACCAGCTGCTGAACCGGGCACGGGCACGGTCGACCCAGATGGGCCGTGGCTGGTCGAGCCGTGTTTCGTCACGCCGGTCGGCGTAGAGCGTCATGAGCTCCCGCAAGCGGTCGCTATGAACGACGTCCTTCCAGGACGGCAAGCGGAGCTTGATGGCGAACTGCTCGATCTCCACGGCGATCCCCGCGGGGGCGGAATGGGCCGCAGCGGCCACGATCTGACTGCCGGCGATGAGTTCGACCTGCAGGTTGTCTCCTGCCTGCTCTCGGCGGCCGAGATCGCGAAGCCACGTGGCGAATGTGTCGATGCGGGCTGTGATAAAAAAGTGCCAGAGTCCGATCCGATCGGCGATAAACGATGCCTTCCAGAGATCGTTACCCTCGCACGCCATCGGCATCACAGTCCACTGGCCCGTCTCGCCATGCCGCACGTGCAACCGACAGTCGAGTTCCTCATGGCCATCGCAGATGATGTCGGCCTCGACCACCACCTCGTCGCCCCGGACCCGCTTGACGGCGAAGCGACCACCATCGACCTCGGGGCCCACGCGATCGATCGCCACGCGGCGTCTGAGTTGGTTGGAGAGTTCCATGAATCCTTCCGGCTGGGTTACTCATGCTGTTGTTCTGTGTCGCGAAAGTGTAGGAATGACGGCGTAAAAACGCGACAGCAGCGACTGCCATGACCGACCGACAGCCGATGTTCAGCACGATTGCCTGCGATGTCCCGGTGGGGGCGCGGCAGCGCACAGCCACAGCCTGCGTGCCAGAGGTGCCGCCGCCGCCGGGGGGCTGGCCGCTCGTGCTCGCGTTCCACGGCGGTCAGAGCCATCCGGAGCTGATGCGGCGGTTTTCGGGGCTCGACGCGTTGGCAGCCTCCGGTCGTGCGGTGGTCGTTTTTCCCGCCGGGACCGGCTCCCGGGAGGGACTCTTCACCTGGAACGGCGGCAACTGCTGCGGCGAGGCGCGGGCCGATGACTCGGATGACGTGGGGTTTGTCGCCGCGCTTGTCGATGCAATCGCAGCCCGCCTGCCGATTGATTCGCACCGGGTGCATGCCACGGGCATGTCGAACGGGGCGATGATGGCCTACCGCGTGGGGGCGGAACTCGCCGACCGGATCGCGTCGATCGCACCGGTGGCCGGCCCACTGGCGTTGGCCTCGATCACGCCCTCGCGACCGGTGCCGGTGCTGCACTTCCACGGCACGCTCGACCAGTTCACGCCATTGGACGGGGGCGTTGGACGGCGAAGCATCACCCGGGTGTCGCATCGGCCTGTGCTCGAGGGGCTCCTCGAATGGGTGCACGCGAATGGGTGCGATTCGGAGCATGCACGCGCATCCATCCCCTGCTCCGACGAGGGGATCACGGTCGAGCGTCTGCACTGGGGCCGCAGCGGATCAGATTTGGCCGCGGCGGTCGGTGAGGTCGTCTTCTACCGGATCGCCGGCGGTGGCCATACCTGGCCCGGTCGGCGGCCTGATTCGTTTTTCCTGGGCCCCTCGGCCCTCTCGCTCGACGCCAATGCGATCATCTGGGACTTCTTCGAGCGGCATCCGCGCCGCCTGTTGCGGGATCGGTGATAGCAACGTCATCCTGTGGTTCGGTCGCTCAAGAAAGGTCACGGAGGAATCAGCCTGTGAAGCTCATTCGGTTTGGAACACGCGGTGCCGAGAAGCCGGGCCTTGTCGCGACGGATGGCACCATCAGGGACTGCTCGGCCCATGTGACCGACTACGACCATGCGTTCTTCGCCGGCGGCGGACTGGAGCGACTTCGGGCCGTGGCGGCACGCGCCGACATGCTGCCCGCTGCCCCCGCCGGCGTGCGGATCGGTGCGCCGATCGCCCGGCCTAGAAACGTGTTTGCCATCGGTCTCAACTACTCAGACCACGCCAAGGAGACGGGGGCCGCAGTGCCGGCCGAGCCGATCCTGTTCATGAAGGCCACCAGTGCCGTCTGCGGCCCCTATGATCCGATTCTCATTCCTCGCGGCAGCGAGAAGACCGACTGGGAGGTGGAACTGGGCATCGTGATCGGCCGCGACGCCCGCTACCTGCCCTCGAAGGAGGCCGCCCATGGCGTCATCGCGGGCTACTGCGTGGCCAACGACGTCTCGGAGCGGGCATTTCAGATCGAGCGGGGCGGCCAGTGGAGCAAGGGCAAGTCGAGTGAAAACTTTCTCCCGCTGGGGCCCTGGCTCGTGACCGCCGACGAAATTCCCCAGCCGCAGAGCCTCGGGCTCACGCTCGATGTCAACGGCCGACGTCGTCAGACCGGCAACTCATCCACGATGATCTTCGATGTCTGGCAGATCGTGCACTACCTCTCGCAATTTCTCCTGCTTGAAGCAGGCGATCTCATCATCACCGGCACGCCGCCTGGCGTTGGCATGGGCTGCAGGCCACCGGAATATCTGAAGGTGGGAGATGTCGTCGAGTTGAGCATCGACGGCCTTGGCTGCCAGCAGAGCGTCTGCCAGCAGGGATGAGGCATCGTGCCGCGAGGCGATGGCCTTAGGCTGCGGCCCGCATGAGTGCCGGTGATGCGGTCGGTTCGGCAGAGGTGTCGCAGCCACAGTCGCGGATCACGTCCATCATTGTCAGCAGCACCTCCTCGCGGATGGCGAGGTGCTCGTCGTCGTCGCTGGTCAGAGCGACGGCCGAGACATCGACGCTGATCGCGCTGGGCGTAGCCGATGACAGCCGGGCGTTGGCGGGCTCGTTGGCCAGCCGTTTGTGATCCACAAGCACCCGCTGCAGGCGCTCGAGTAGCTTCCGCAATGTTCGCGGCGCGATGTTGGGCTGCAACGTGAGCGTGAAGGCGAGCGGGATGTGGTCGCGCTGCGTGTAGTTCACGAGTTGCATCTTCGCAAACTCCGCATTGGGTACGGAGATCACCGAGCGGTCGGCGCCGCGGATCCGCGTCGAGCGCAGGCCGATTCTCTCCACATGACCGCGAACCGAGCCAAACTGGCAGTCGTCGCCTATCCGCACGGGCTTGTCGGTGAAGATCACGATTCCGGCGATGAGGTTTTCGATCGTGTATTGCGAGGCGAGCGCCACCGCGAGGCCGCCCGCGCCAAGCCCGGCCATCAGCGGCGTCACGGGGATGCCGATCGAGTCTGCGGCGTTGAGGAGGATCCAGGCAATCAAGATGAACGTCGAGACCTTGCCGGCCAGCCGAATGAGCTGGCTGTCGACGGCCTCCGGCCGTAGTCCCTTGGCGTTGATCAGCAGATCACACAGCCATGACATCGCCACCAGCACGCCGCCAAGCACGCCGACCAGCATCAAGACATGCAGCCCGATCTTGATCGCGAGCAGTTTGTCGCCGGTGATGCGGATCTGGTAGGTCAGAAGCGTGTCGCTGGCCACGCTGACGGCGACGAGCACCGCCGGGAATAGGAGCCGGCTTGCGACATCGCGGGTCCTCACGCCATCGGCGTGCGAGCGTCGTCTCCAGGCACGCCGCACCAGCGAGAACGACGCGAGAAACAAGAGTGCGGTCGCGATCCATTGCCAGACCGTCTCGCCGAGGATGCGCACATGGGCCCAGGCAGGCAATCCGCGAATCAGCGACTCGGGGATCATCCAGCCGCCGAGCGTGACGTAGGCCTCGTGCAGGCCGGGGCTGCCGGCATCGGCACGATACGGCAGGCTGCGAACGAGGTCGTAGAATCGCTCAGCTTGAGCCACGGTTTCCGCGCTGAAGATGAAGTCGCCCTCACGCGGGCCGTCTGCGATTCGAGTGAGCGTGATCTCGGTGCCGGGGAGCCGCCAACGTTTGAGTCCGGCGGCCTTGACGGCGGCGGCATCGGGAATCTCTTCCACGGGCGGCAGAGGAACGCGGTCGAGGACTTCCTTCAGGCAGACGATCGCCTGACGGCTCTCGGAATCGACCAACGACGAGGCGATGCCCGAGAGGTCGAGACAGGTCACCGTCTGCATGAGCAGGCGTCGGGTCTCCAGCCGTTCCTTGAGTGTGTGGGCCTTGGCGGTGAAGTTGGCGTTGATGCGGTCGACGGTGTCACAGAAGCTTTGCAGCGTGGCTCGGGGGCTGGACGTGTCGAGTGGAGCCAGCGGGTTGCTGGCGACCGCGGCGGTCGGTCCGGCGTTGATCTCGCCGTCGGCCCTGACCACCCCTCGGTGCAGCGACAGCACGACCAGCAGTGTCAGGACCATGATCCTGAACCAATCCGGGAGGCGATGTCTCGGCGGGAGTGACAGCACGGCGGGCTCTGTGGGGGATGGGGCTCCTGCGGGCGGGAGAAATATCAGGAGCCTGTTTTTCGGGCAAGCCCGTTCACGCCCGGCCTGACGCGCCTGTGGCTATCGGAAGGGCCCAGGCTGCCGCCGCGGGCAGGGCTGCGGCCAGTTGAACCGCCCCCGACACAAGGTGCGGGTGACGGACCCCGCGGGCCACCCAGCGGCAGCGGGTGTGGTGGGCATTGAATAGCCGCTTGTGGAGGAGCGGATAGCTCTCGGCTGCCGCGACGATGTCGGTCGCGGTGAGCGGTTTGCCCGTGGCTCGATCGCCGAGCAGCGATTCGGCCAGGAGCCGGCCGCTGGCCAGCGCCCAGCCGATGCCTTCGCCTGTGAATGGCTCCACGTAGCCGGCGGCATCCCCCACGCGGAAGATCCGCTGTGCTCGGCCTGCGATTCTGGGCGAGTGATGCGTGAGCGGAGGGGTGGCCCGGAACGTGGCTGCAGCAACGGCTTCGAGCGGGCCGTCGAACGCGGTGGTGGTCCGGCGGTCGCCACCAGCTAAGCGGAGCAGGTCGACAATCGCGGCCGCCGGTCCACCCGCAGCCGCAAGCACATGTCGGTCGACCGCGGCGGCCAGGTCGAGCCGGCCGTCCTCCAGCCGCACGAGGCCGCAATAGCCATGGCGAGCGACCGCCATCATGAGTTCGCCGGGCGCGAGATCGATCGCTGGGGGCAGACTCGCGGCAGACGCGGCGCTCAGTGTCGTTCCCACTCCGATGCGACTGCCCGGCGCCACGCGGCGTTCACGCGGCGCGTGGGCCTGCGAGTTGGCGGTGACCAAGCCGCGATCGTCGGCCGGGACGACGTGGATCGTGTCGGCGAGGCCTGCGGCGATCACCACTATGCGACTTCGCAACTGCGCGGCTTCCTGATGCTGTAACGTCGTGGCCCGAGCCACGACCGTGAGGGATTCGACGTCGTGACCCGCCGGGGGCTCGTGAATGGCGTCTACCGTCAGGTTCGGCAGCCAGTCCGCTCCGGCAGCGATCGCCTGCCGCACGAGTGCCGTATCGAGTGACTCTCGCGACAAAACGCCGCCGCCCGGCATCGGGATATTGGCCGACCTGCCTGCTGATACGAGCCGCACGGTCGTCAGCGGCAGCGCCGCGGAGAGCGAATGAGGCGGACAGATGGCGGCGAGTTCGGCCCGTGCCAAGGGAGACAGGCAGCAGCCACAGACCTTTGGCCGGGGCATTTTCGACCGGTCGACCAACAGCACGCGCAGGCCCTGGCGGGCCAAGCGAATCGCGACTGCCGAGCCCGCTGGACCTGCGCCGATGACGACGCAGTGCCAGTCAATCAGTGTGGCGGCCACCGGCGTGATCGTCGGCAGCACCGCGGTGGGCTCGCTTGAAGAGCCGAGGGCAGCGGGAGCGGTCATGCAGTTCCCGCTATGGTGGACAGCGCCGGCTCGATGTTGGGTCGCGTCCAGACGATGATCGCTCGCTCCGGCCATGCCCAGCGGATCGTAGCACCGTGGAGGCCGGCGCGGTCGAGCAGCGTGCGGTATTCGCGGGGTGTGCGGGCGGCCCGTACGGAAAGTGGTCCATCCACGCGGGCCACCCGCGACCGCGACAGCACCGCCGTGCCCACCACGGCGAGTGCGAGCCCTGCCGCGGTCCGTAGAAGGTCTGACACGACGATCCCGATCCTGGCCGCACGGGACAGCGACGCGAGCACATGGACCGCATCATCGTCGTCGAGGTGATGCAGGAAGAGCGAGACCGTGGCGATGTCGCAGGGCGGACAGGCGTCGGCCAGGATGTCGTGCACGGTGAAAGACACGTGCGCTGAACCGGTCCGCCGATGCGAATGACGCTCCGCTCGCGCGACGGCGCGGGGGCTCTTGTCGAGGCCCGTCACATGTACCGCCGGCCTACCCACTGCTGCGGATGTCAGTCGTCGGCTGAGCCTGCGGGCGACCGCTGTGGTCACATCGCCGCCACCACAGGCGACATCGACAACATGGAATGGCTGGTGCTCACGACGGGCATGGCGTGTTGCCGACAGGGGCGGGCGGTGGCTGGCCTTCATGCGGGCAATCGCCCGGACCACCTGTGACGATGTCAGCGACAGCATGTTGATGCGGGCCAGGGCATCGAGAGCATGCATGTGGTCTGCCGCCGGCAGCGCCGGGTCGTCCATCAATTCAGACTGTCGAGT
>Ga0114967_10002108_pt1 | contig 16698 bp, 10 predicted proteins | sample M_130628_MF_Meta_FD_92639 | JGI IMG/M metagenome (GOLD analysis project Ga0114967, IMG submission 92639) | Freshwater microbial communities from Lake Montjoie, Canada to study carbon cycling - M_130628_MF_MetaG | ecosystem: Environmental > Aquatic > Freshwater > Lake | place: Lake Montjoie... | reverse complement strand
GCCCTGGCGGCGCGGCAGATGCGCCTCGACGGGCAGCCCACGGGCGGCGGCATGATCACCGCGTACCTCACGGGCGGCATCGACGAGAGCCGGCGCTTCCTGGAGAACGTGCACATCTTCGCCCTGGCCGAGAGCCTGGGCGGCGTGGAGAGCCTGATCGAGCACCCCGCCATCATGACCCACGCGAGCGTGCCCGCCGAGCAGCGCAAGGAGCTCGGGATCAGCGACTCGCTGGTGCGCCTGAGCGTGGGCATCGAGCACACCGACGACCTGCAGCAGGATCTGGAACAGGCGCTCGCGAAGGCCTGAGCCGCGGACTGGACCACGGCCGATAAAGCGGCACGGCCAACTGGCGAACTCGCCCGCCACGGCTCGCAATGCATGGCGGCTGACGAGCGTTCGTTCACCATGCCAAGCCTTGCAATCATCGGACTGTGCTCCTGCATTGCGTCTGCACCCCCCGCCGCCGCACCGCCGGCCGGGGTGTCCGCACCGGCCACTGCACCTGCGGCCCCGGCCCCCACGGGCGTGCTGGCAGGACCGACGGTCAACGCCACCGCGCAACCGGCCAAGGCCACCATCGTCTCCCGCGGATTCGACGGCATGCTCGAACCGCTCGACATGGAGCCGGCCGCAGCGGCGGTGTTCCGGCTGAACCTCGATGAAGAGGCCCTCCGCGCCGTCGAGGTGCACGCGGCTGCGCGCAGCAAGGCGTTCTCGGAGTTCGTCACCGCGCACTACGACCAGCTCATCGACGCCTTTGCCGACCTCCAGGCAATGCGCACCATGGAACCCACCGCGCGCGCCGCCGCGTTCGGCCGCATCCGGACGCTCTTCGCCGACATGAAGCCGTTCACCGCGCGCGGGACGTTCATCGACGAATGCGCCGACGCGCTGACCGCCGAGCAGGTGACCGAGGCCCGCCGCATGGCGGACGAATGGATTGCCACGCGCAAGGCGGAACTGCGCCGGGAGGTCTTCCCCGAGACCACCGGCGAACTCGACCCGGCGGCGAACGAACGCCTGGAATTCCGGATGCGCCTCGAGGAGATAGGTGCAATGGTGAAGCGCACCATCGCCCAGCGCGCCGAATCGCGCAAGGCGCAGTTCGAGGACGTGACCAAGCGACTCGACCTCACGCCCGAGCAGACCGAGAAGTTGCGCGCCCTCTTCATGGAGATCGGCGTGCAGGAGATCCAGGGAAAGCGCGAGCCAGGCGCCTATTCCATGCGCGAGCAGCAGCACATCTTCGGTGAGCTTGCAAAGATCCTCGACGAATCGCAGCGCGCCAAGCTCCGCGACATGATCATCGAGCGCGGGGCTTCACGGCCGGCGAAGTGACCTTCGCCGGCGCCGCGGGTCGTGGCGTCCACGCCTTGCCGTCCCAGACCGAGAGCTCCGGGTCTACGCCGAAAAGCGAACGGGGATCGTCCAGATCAACCTCGGGAAGCGGCGCCGGACCGATGCGCGCGAGCGATTCGCTCCAGCTGCGCGGCGCGCCGGCGATCGAGCCGGACGCCAGCGCGTGGAGCGCCTCCACCTGGAGCTCGGACATGGCGGGCACGCCGCTTGAACGCATGGCATCGCAGTCGGCGCGGAACCGGGCACTGCCGCCCTTCAGTATGTCGGGATGCCGATCGAGGAGCGCCGCGGCATCGTTGCGTCCGAGCGCTTCCTTGGCGCGGATGCCATCGCCGCGGCGGTAGAACGAGAACGCCCGCACGAGGGCGAGCACCGATTCCGTCCGCTCCGCGGCCTCCACGCGCACGTCGGCGGCGGGATCGAGAAGCGCAGCCACCGCCAGCATGCGCGAACGCTGGGCATCGTTGGAGGAATTCTCCACCAGGAAGAGGGCTGCGCTGCGACCCATGCCCTGGACGTCGATGGCGCCGGCAAGCGATGCAAGCGTCCGCGCCATGGCGCGGTCCGCATCGGCAGCACCTCCGTTGGACGCGCGGTCCACCAGGTCCTCGGCAAGCGCCAGGTACTCGGCGGGGCGTTCCGGGCGCAGCGCCGCCAGGCGACGGGCGATCTCATCGCGCCAGCCCTCGGACATGCTGCCGAGGCCCACCATGGAGGCCAATGAGAGCAGCACACCGGCCAACAGCACCAGGCGAGCGACCGGGACACGCGCATGGGTCTTTCGACGCATCACGGCACGCCTCCTTCCGGCGCGATCCCGAGGATCGCCATCTCGAGCAGCGCGCGCGCGGTGCAATCGAGCTGCGCGTAGACGTCCGGCGCGGCGCTTCGCTCCGAGGCACACTGCACCTTGATGCGCTCCACCGCGGCCCGGCGGCGCGGCAGGCGCTCGTCGATCACCGCGGCATCGATCTCCAGGAGACCCACCAGTTCCGCCACCGCGGCCTGCGGACCCGGGGCCGCCAGCCGGCGACGTTCCTCCGCGCGACGGAGGATCTGCTCCATGGCGTCGGGGCGGATCACGGGACGCGACTCCGCCACGCGGGCGTCGAACCAGGCGCGAAGGGCGACCTCCGGCGAAGCATCCGCGGGCTCCGGACGGCCCGCCAGGGCGCGCGTGGCGGAGTTGCCGGAATAGGTGAATTCCTGCGCCACGGAATCGATGCGATGGCGATCCGAGGGAACGAGCGATGCATGGTGGTCCAGGAGGAGGAGCATCGCCGCGGCGCGACGGCGGTCGTCCGGCCCGCGGGGAACCGCCTGCCCCGAGACCATTCCCGCAAGCGATGCAGCCTCGCCGACATCGACCGCGGCCGGCACCTCCGCAGCGAGTGCAGCAATCACGTTCGGCCCCGAAGCAAAGACGTCGGCAATCACGCCCTGCGCCACCGACCGCAGCTGCAGCGACGGTCCGGTGAGCGCCTCGCGAGCGATGGTGGCGGCGTCCGCCGGGCCGAGGTCGCCGATCGCGCGCGTACGCAGCGCGCGGAGGGCGGCGCCGCGATCGTCCGCGGAGGTCCGGGCACGCAGTTCCTGGTCGAGCTTTCCGTCGCCCGCCGGCGCGCGTCCCACGATGCGTTCGGTGCGGCCCTTCCAGCGGTCGAGCGCATCGGGCGCGATGCCCTGCGGGTCTTCCACCTGGGAGATCCGGGCCTCGGCGTCGCTGGTGCGGCCGCGTTCCAGGAGACGGGCGCACTCCACCATGGCCACCAGTTCGGCGGCGTGCGCGATGCGGAACGCCGGATCGTCCCCCGGCGTGCGCCCGAGCGCCAGCTGCGAGGTCCGCACCCAGCGGTCGACCAGCTCCGGGCGCACGCCGCGGATGCGCGGCGATTCGACCGCTGCCGCGGCTTCGCCCGCCGTTGCCGCCAGCGCGGCGTCGAAGTGCTCCGCCGTGCGCGTGCGGGACGCCAGGTCGGCGCGTGCGTCGGACACCAGCCACGGCTCCCACCACGCACCCGGCCGACGCGCGGCCAGCACGCTCGTGAGGCCATGCAGCGCGGTGGCGGTCACGGCGGGATCCTCGAACCACGCGCGGAACGTGCCCGCAAGCTTGCTCCGGCGCGCGGCATCGGCGGTCCAGCCGAGCGAATCGAGCAACGTTCCGGCGGCGTCGGCGGCGGTGCCGGGGCGGTCCATGGGCGCGTTGCGGCGCAGCAGGATGTCGAGGAGCGATGCCACGCGCGCGTCGCGGTCGTCGCGGAGCGTTCCGGAGGAAGTGGCGCCCTCGGTGGCCTGGAGCCACGCATCCACGGCATCTGCGGCGACGGCCGGGTCGCCAGCGAGGGTCGCATCCGCAACGGCAGCGGTGCGCGGGGCGAGCCACTCGAGCGCTGCTTCGGCGAAGGCCTGCGGGGCGTCACCCGCGGAACGCCGGTCGAGCGCGGACAGGATGCCCGCCGCACCGCTGCCGCGCCACAGCGCCTCGGGCTCGGAGGACTGCGAACGCTGCGCCTCGTCCAGCGGCCCGCGCAGGCCCGTGCGCTGCTCGGCGGAACCAAGCCGCGGCTGGACCGCAGCCATCGCCGCGATCAGCGCGTCGCGGCGTCGCGCATCCAGCAGCGGCCACGATCCGCAGAACGCGTCGGCGGTGCGCTGCCAGGCCGCACGGTCGGCGTCGGACGACCCACCGCCGGCCACCAGCCGCGCCTGCATGGCAAGGAGTTCCTGCTCGACGGCGGCCACCGATTCCAGCGCATTGCGCGCCCAGGCAGGCGAGCCCGCGGTGCGCAGGACCGGCGGCCGCGCGTAGATGGCGGGCACGGGGGGCGTGTCGCGCGCGCTCGGCGCGGGGACGGCGGCCGTGGTTCGTGCCTCGACGCCGCGCGGGGCGCTCGGTGCCGCGCGGGGCGCAGCGTCGGGACGCCCCGATCGCGGTGCATCGGGTGCCGAACTCGCCGAATCCGCGCCGGCACCACGCACGGCCTGCGCCGCCGTCTGGTCAGCACGATCGATCGCAAACAGCGTCAGCCCGACGCTCACGGCAAGTGCCATCAGGAGGAGCGCGATGCCGACAAGGATCTCCACGGCGCGGTTGGGCGCAGCGCGTGCATTCCGCGACACCGGCCCACCCATCGCGGCAGGTGCGGTCGACGTACCGGACACATTCGCCGCCGACGCCACGGATCCTCCCGCGGAACTCCCCACGGCCGCGGGCTGTTCGCCCACTCCCGCAGGCGCCGCCGCGCCGCCCGTCGAGGCCGCACGCATGGCGCTCGCCACCACCACCCGCACGTCCACGCCCGCACGCTTGGCGAGCGATGCCAGACGGGCGCGCGTACGCGCATTCCATCCGCCGCCCGATCGCAGGATGGCCAGCACCTGCTGGTCCAGGAGGCGCTGTCGCTCGCTCGGTGGCTGCGGAGGGATCAACGCGCGCCCCCTTCGCTCTTCTGCGATGCGGGAAGCCGCGCATCGAGGGCTGCCAGGCGCATCGACGCCTCGCCCTGGCCGAAACCGCCCGCGAGCTGACGCACTTGCTCGAGGAGGGCGCGGGCCTGGGCGCCATCGCGCGCGGCCACCGATTCGATCTGCATGGCCTTCGCCTCGAACCACTGCTCGGTGCCGGCCTTGCTGGCGGCGAGCACGGTGCGGAGCCGCTCCGCAGCGCCCGCAGCATCCCCCGCAGCGGTCCGCAGGTCCGCATCGGCCAGGAGCAGGAACGCCGAGCGCGGCGAAGCCTCGAGCGCAGCGGCCCCGGCACGCTCCGCGCCGGCCCGATCGACCGCCGGCTTGCCGGCGCGCAGGAGCTCCGCCTCGGCACGCATCCACATCACCACTTCCGTCGGCCCCGGGTGTTCCTGTCCGGTGACGACGGCCTTCGCAACCGCCGCACGCACGTCGGCACCGCAGGCGGGATTGCGGGCCACGGCCCCGAGGAGCGTCTGCGCAGCCACGCGGCCCCAGGGAGAGGCAGGGTCCAGCATGGACGCTGCGTCGCGCGCATCGTCCAGACGACCATCCAGCGCCGCGATCTGTGAGCGACGCGCCGCCAGTTCCGGCGCAAGTGCCGCCGCATCCGCGCCCACCGCGCGCGGCTCGAGCGCCGCCAGCGCATCGGCGGCGCGCGTGCGATCGTCGAGCGCCACGGCCATCTCGAGCCTCCGGCGGAGTTCGAGCGTTCCTTCCTCGCCACCGCCGGCAGCGATGTCATCGCCGGCCGCAAGTGCACGGCGCGCGGCCACGCGGCGGTCATCGCCTGCCAGCGAACGGAAGCGCCGGTACAGGCCATCGAGCGCGGCGCGCCGCGCAGCGGGCGCCAGTTCCACCGGCACCGTGTCGCCGAGCAGCGCATCCACGTCCGCCACGGTGGGCACGTCCGCGTGCACCACGCGCCACGCACGCGCGCGCACGGCGGCGGCCGATTCGGGGAACTGCGCCACCACCGCGTCCACTTCCTTCGAAACGCGTGCGCCCAGCTCGGACGCACCCGGCTTGCGCGAGGCCTCGTCGAAGGAAAGCACCGCCATCCAACGCGTGTCGGCCGCGCGTTCACCCTGCATCTCGCGCGATGCAGCCAGGAACGCCTCGCCCGCCTCGGCCATGCGCCCCGCACCACGCAGCACGTAGCCGTTGAGGGAACGCGCGCCTGCCGCCACCGCGGCCGGGGCGCCCGGGGCGAGCGCACCGGCCAGTTCGTCCGCCGCGCGCTGCCACGCCGCGGTGGCCTCGGCCGACTTGCCGGCTTCCTTGAGCCGATTGGCGTCCGCCGCGGCGCGCACCGCCGCAAAGAGCCGCGCACCGGCGCCCGCCGGTTCGGCACCGGGCGCAAGCGAGATCACCGAGAGTTCGCGCAGCTTTCCGGCGGAGACCAAGCGTCCCACGGACTCCGTCAGCAATTCCGCAGCGCCGGTCGCATCCGGATGCCGCCCCGCGCGCGCCGCGGCGATGAGCGACATCGGCACGCCTTGCGGACCGTCGCCATCCTTGCGGAGGAGGTCGAGCGCCTTCATCAGGTCGCCGCGGTCGAGATACGACGCCATCCGCCACGAAGGAAGCTTGAGGCGGATCGCGCCATGGGTCCGCGGCGAATCGAGGAGCGCGAGCCACGCGTCGGCCGTGGCGCCCGTCTGCACCAGGCTCGCCGCGAGGCCGGAGCCGAGGATCGCGCTCGCGAAGCCCTCGCTGCCACGCAGGTCCACCGAGACATCGCTCGGGTCGATCGCCGCCTTGCCCGGCTCGATGAGCTGCGCGAACCAGCGCATGGAGTCATCGGCGCGCTCGCGCCAGTCCGGGTTCCTGAGCTCGCGACCGAGCCACGCGGCGTAGTACGCGGCCCAGGCACGGAAGAACTGCGCGTTGCGCGCGATCTCCTCGTCGCGGTTCGACTCCTGCACAAGCTGCTCGGCGGTGATTCCCACCTGCGCACCGGCCGCGCGCGAGGCATCGTCCTTCGCGCGGTCGGCGCGGCTTGCGAGGACGCCGAGCGCCTTGATGAGCGACTCGAACTGCTGGCGCGCGGCCTCGCATTCGCCGTCCGTCCCGCGGCCTGCGCGCCGGTCCTCGGCGGTGCGCTGCGCCGCGCGATGCTGCGCGCGCAGGATCACCAGGCGAAGCGGCTCGGAACCCTGGTCGTAGCGCTTGACGAGCGACATGGCGCGCGCCATGAGTGCGTCGCGGCGCGACTCGTCGTCCTCGCGCTCCAGCCTCGCGGCCATGATGGACGCAAGGCGCCCGACGAGGACGGCGCGGCCGTCGCCGTCGAGCTCCGCATCGAGCTGCGCTTCCAGGTGCGCGATCACCAGGTCGATCTCGCCACGCGCCTCGAGCCACGCAACCGTGGCGTCGGAGATTTCGCGTGGCACCGACATGTCCGGCTTCGGCTGGCTGCCCGCGATGAACGGCGCGATGGTCGGCGCTGCCTCGTCGCGCACGGCCAGGCGCTTGGACTCGGCCGCGGCGCGCGCCGCAAGGAGCGGCTGCGAAACCGCGTCGGCCGCCTGCAGGCTTGCGAGGAGCACCATGCCGCGATCGTGGATGCCGGCATCGGAATCGGACGCGAGCGCCACCGCGGTGGCCAGGCGCGCGGACGGCTCGAACCACGCGGGGAGCGGACGGCGCACACGCGCAAGCGCCACCAGGGCAGTGGCACGGCAGCGCGCATCGGCGGAGCGAACGTCGCGCACCGCCTCGAGCGCCACGGCCGCGGCCTTGGCGGGGGCATCGATCTTGGGCGTGGCGGGCGCGGCAGCATCGGCGGCGGGCGAGTCGGCGAGCGCACCCAGGTACGCGACCACCACCACCGCCAGGCCCGCGTCGTCGCCGGCGTCGAAGCCGTCCATTGCCGCGCGCACTTCCTTGGCACCGTCGGCATCGAATGCCGCGGGCGAAAGCGAAGCAGGAATCGGCATCCGTGCGTCGAAGATCCGGCTTTCGGCGTCCGCGATCCGCGCCTCCGCGGCACCGGCGGCGATGCCCGCGCGCGCCACGCGGATGGCCTCGAACGCGGGGCGCACGGCCTCGGCGGCACGACCGGCGCGCCGCAGCGCTTCGGCACACGCGCTCTCGGCGGCCAGGCCGTCCGCGCTCGGTGCGGCTCCGGCCCACGCACGCGCGGCGCGCTCGAGCGGTTCGAGCGCCAGCTGCCAGTCGCCGCGCGCCACGCGCGTGCGTCCGCGCCAGAGCGCCTCGCCCGCGGTGAGCCACTGGTCTGCGTCCTTCGGAACACCCGCGCCGCGCACCGCGCGAACCTGGCTCCACGGGACATTCTGCACCTGCTCGAGCCCCGCGCGGCGCGTGCGGACCTCGATTCCCGCCGGACCGGAGCGCACCGTGTCGCCGTCGATCGGCGCGGCGCTGCCGCGAAGCTCGATGATGTCCGCGCGGCACGGCGCGGGCGCAAGCGCCAACACGAACACGGCCGCGCATGCCGCACGATGCACCAGGCCCGCGTGCATGCTCACGGCGCACCGCCCCGCCCGGCGGCACTGGGCGTGACCTCGCGGAATTCGCCGTCGGACTCCTGCGCAACCTGTCGCAGCTGCTGGCTGCCGGCCTCATCGCCGAAGGCAATGGAATTGATGATCACGCGCTTGCCGCGCGAATTCATCTGCCGGATCTGCGCAATCGATTCCGGCGGAATCTCGCCGTCGGAGAGGAAGAAGATCACGTCTGGGCGCACGTCCAGGCCGAACACCGCGCGGAACGCAGGAGTCGGCTCGGTGCCGCCGGAAGGGCCCACGTCGTTCAGCCATTTCTTGAGCTTCTGCACGGTGCTCGAACGCACGCGCTCCCATCGATCGCTGAACGGCCAGGGATCGGAACTGTCGTAGAAGATCACGTAGACGGACGCGAAGTCGGGAAGCCCCACGATCGACTTGTAGAGCTCGGCCTTGGCTTCCGCGATGCGTCCGCGCATCGACGCGCTCTTGTCCACGATGTACGCAAACCGCGTGCCGCGCCCGCCGACGCCGAAGAAGCTGGTGCCGCCGGCGCCGCCGCCGAGACCGCCACCGCCACCACCACCACCGCCCGACCCTCCGCCGCCGCCGAATCCATCGCCTCCGCCGCCGCCCGGACCGAAGCCGCCGAAACCCTCCGCGCCGCCTTCGCCGAGCCCCGTGCCTTCGCCGGGCCCGCCGGCAAGCGGATCGTCGATCGGGTTCGGCGCCGCCGGCGCGCGCGCCGCGGAGATCTCCGGGCTCTGCGTCGACTCGGGTCCCTGCGCTGACTGCGCGGAGTCGAGGTCACCCGCGTCCTCCGGGAGTACGGAGAGCTCGATGGACGCCTCGCCCGCGCGCGGTGCGCCGATGCGTTCCACGTTCGTCACGGCCAGCCACACCAGGAGTGCCGCGTGCACCGGCAGGCTGAGCGCCAGCCCGAGCAGCATCCAGCGAATCCCCGACGTCCACGCCCGCGCCCGTCGGGAACGCGCGTCGGAGTCTCGGATGGGCGCAGCCTCGGCCATGCATGCATGGTAGGTGGAGCGCGCTGCCGCACCGCGTTTCAACGGCCTCGCGGACGGGTTCCGCCCCCTACCATGCACCCCCCGGCGTGTGCGCGCCGGACCAACTGGAGGAACCGTGGTCAAGCGCTTCGAACGAGTCGTCCTGAAGGTGAGCGGCGAGAGCCTCTCCAAGCCCGGCGTTCTGGGCATCGACCCCGAAGAGCTCACGCTCCTCGCCGAGGAGATCGCCGATGCCTACCGCAAGGCCAGCCCGCTGCAACTGGCAGTGGTGGTGGGCGGCGGCAACATCATCCGCGGCGCGCGGCTGGCGGCCACCGGCAAGGTGGACCAGTCGACCGCCGACTACATGGGCATGCTGGGCACCGTGATCAACGGCTTGGCGCTCAAGGAAGCGCTGCTGCACGTGGGCGTGGAGGCGCGCGTCATGAGCGCCATCAACCTGCCCTCGGTCGCCGAGCCCTTCATCCGCGCCCGCGCGCTGCGGCACATGGAGAAGGGCCGCGTGGTCATCCTGACCGCGGGCACCGGCAACCCGTTCTTCACCACCGACACCTGCGCCAGCCTCCGCGGCATCGAGCTCGGCGCCCAGGCCGTGCTCAAGGCCACCAAGGTGGACGGCATCTACACCGCCGACCCGAACAAGGACCCGAAGGCCACGCGCTACGAGAAGCTGACCTTCGCCGAGGCCATCGAGAAGCAGCTGGCCGTCATGGACCTCACCGCGCTCACCATGTGCATGGAGCACGAGCTGCCGGTGGTGGTCTTCGACTTCCGCAGGAAGGGCAACATCCAGCGCGTCCTCGAGGGCGATTCGTCCGTCGGGACCGTGGTCACCAACTGAAAGGCATGACAATGGACATCGATACCGCACTGCTCGAGGCCGAGGAACGCATGACCACCACGGTGGATTACTTCCAGCGCGAACTGCGCGGCGTACGCACCGGCCGCGCCACCACCGCGCTGCTCGAGTACGTCAAGGTGGACTACTACGGCTCCAGCACCGACCTCCGCGAGCTGGCCGCCATCAACGTGGCCGACGCCACCACGCTCCTCGTGAAGCCGTTCGACCCGAGCTCCAAGGGCGAGATCGTGAAGTCGATCGAGTCCGCGGGCATCGGCGTGCGCGCCGTGGCGGAAGGCAACGCGGTGCGCGTCAGCGTGCCGGCGCCCAGCTCCGACCGCCGCAAGCAGCTCGTCACCCAGGTGAAGAAGATGGCCGAGGAGTCCAAGGTGGTCATCCGCAACGAGCGCCGCGATGCCAACAAGTCCATCGACGCGCTGCTCGCCGACAAGAAGGCGGGCGTCACCGAGGACCAGGCCGAGAGCGCCAAGGAAGCGGTCGACAAGCTGACCAAGGAATACACGGCCAAGCTCGACACCCTGCTCGAGAAGAAGGTGGCCGAGATCGAGGAGATCTGAGCGCCGCCGCGCGCCCACAGGCACACACCGCATGCACTGCCCCTACTGCAACCGCGACAAGGACAAGGTGATCGACAGCCGCCCGAGCGACTCGGGCGACGCGATCCGCCGCCGTCGCGAGTGCCTGGCGTGCAACAAGCGCTTCACCACCTACGAGCGCGTGGAGCGCACCGAGAAGCTGATGGTGGTGAAGCGGGACGGCACGCGGGTTCCCTTCAACACCGAGAACATCATGCGCGGCATCGTCTCCGCCTGCGGCAAGCGCCCGGTGGCGGCCAGCCAGAAGGAACGCGTGGTGCGCGAGGTGGAGGAGGAGATGCACCGCGAGTACGAGCGCGAGGTCCCGAGCCGCGCCATCGGCAAGCGGGTGGCGGACAAGCTCCGCGCGGTGGACCACGTGGCCTACATCCGCTTCGCGAGCGAGTACTACCAGTTCAGCACGGTGGGAGAGTTCCAGCGGGAACTCGACGACCTGGCCGAGCGCCCGACGCCGGCACCGGGGCACCCCGACCTCTTCGGAGGCTAAATAGGTGTCGTATGCATGTGGCACCTATTTCTGTCTAAATAGGTGCCACATGCATACGACACCTATTTAGTACCCTGCCCGCTCAATGCCCCGGATCACGCTCCCCGACGGAACTGTCAAGGAATTCGCCGCCCCCGTCACCGCCGCGGAGGTGGCTGCGTCGATCGGCGCAGGCCTCGCCAAGGCCGCCATCGGCGCCAAGGTGAACGGTGAACTGAGCGACCTCGCCACGGTCCTCGACAGCGACTGCTCGCTCGCCATCGTCACGCCGAAGAAGCGCGAGGGCGGCGCCGACGCCGACGCACTCTTCCTGATCCGCCACAGCACCGCGCACGTGATGGCCGAGGCCATCCAGCGCCTCTTCCCGCACGTCAAGCTGGTCTACGGCCCGCCGCTCGAGACGGGCTTCTACTACGACATCAGCTTCGAGGGCGGCAAGGCGATCAGCACCGAGGACTTCCCGGCCATCGAGGCGGAGATGGCGAAGATCGTGGCGGAGAACCGACCGTTCACGCGCTACGAGATGCCGATCGACGCCGGCCTGGCGAAGCTCAAGGGCGAAGGCTCCAAGTTCAAGCTCGACAACGCCGAGCGCGCCACCGCAGCCGGTAGCACCGCGCTCAGCTGGTACGCCACCGGCACCCCGGGCACCAACTGGGAAGACCTCTGCCGCGGCCCGCACGTCCCGGCCACCGGCAAGATCGGCGCCTTCAAGGTGACGAGCCTCGCCTCGAGCTACTGGAAGGGCGACGAGAACCTCGACCGCCTCACCCGCGTCTACGGCACCGCCTTTGCCACCAAGGAGGAGCTTGCCGCGCACATGGCGCAGCTCGACGAGGCCAAGAAGCGCGACCACCGCGTGCTCGGCAAGCAGCTGCGCCTCTTCCACATCGACGAGATGGTCGGCCAGGGCCTGGTCCTCTGGACCCCCAACGGCGGCGTCGTCCGCCAGGAGCTGCAGACCTTCATCAGCGAGGAACTGCGCAAGCAGGGCTACCACCAGGTCTTCACGCCGCACATCGGCAAGCTCGACCTCTACCGCACCAGCGGCCACTTCCCCTACTACCGCGAGAGCCAGTACCCGCCGCTCGTGGAGCACGAGCAGCTCAGCATGCTCGCCAAGGAAGGCTGCAGCTGCGGCGACCTGGTCAACCGCATGGAGAAGGGCGAGATCGACGGCTACCTGCTGAAGCCGATGAACTGCCCGCACCACATCCGTATCTTCGCCAGCAGCCCCCACAGCTACCGCGACATGCCGGTGCGCCTGGCCGAGTTCGGCACCGTCTACCGCTGGGAGCAGTCGGGCGAGATCGGCGGCATGACCCGCGTCCGCGGCTTCACGCAGGATGACGCGCACCTCTTCGTCCGCGAGGACCAGGTGGCGGAGGAAGTCCTCGGATGCCTCAGCCTGGTCAAGCTCATCTTCGGCACGCTCGGCATGAGCGACTACCGCGTCCGCGTCGGCCTGCGCGACCCCGACAGCGCCAAGTACGTGGGCGATCCGAAGAACTGGGACAAGGCCGAGGAGGCCTGCCGCGCCGCGGCGAAGACGCTCGGCGTGCCCTTCAGCGAAGAGCCCGGCGAGGCCGCGTTCTACGGCCCGAAGATCGACTTCGTGGTGAAGGACGTGATCGGCCGCAGCTGGCAGCTGGGCACCGTGCAGGTCGACTACAACCTCCCGATCCGCTTCGACCTGAGCTACATCGGCGCCGACAACCAGCCGCACCGCCCGGTGATGATCCACCGCGCGCCGTTCGGCAGCATGGAGCGCTTCGTCGGCTGCCTGATCGAGCACTTCGCCGGTGCGTTCCCGCTGTGGCTCGCGCCCGAACAGGTGCGCGTGCTGCCCATCAGCGAGAAGAGCGCCGACTACGCGCGCGAGCTGCACTCGGCGCTCCGCGCCCAGGGCATCCGAGCCACCCTCGACGAGTCGAACGACCGCATCCAGGGCAAGATCAAGGACGCCAGCGACATGAAGGTGCCCTACTGCGCCGTCGTCGGCCCCCGCGACGCCGAGGGCCGCAAGGTCAGCGTCCGCGCCTTCGGCACGGAGGCCAACCTGGGCGAGATCGGCTTCGACGCGTTCGTCGATGGCATCGCGCGCGAGTACCGCACGCGCGGCGCGGAGACGGTCAAGGGCTCGATGGCGAAGTGAGCCTGCCAGCCGGCCCCTCGGCGTCCCCGCCCGAGGTCACGACCCGCTCGTGAAGTTCCCGAGCAGGATCGCCAGGTCGACCCCGTCCACCGAGCCGTCGTTGTTCAGGTCGCACGGCGAACCATTTGCCGGCCCCCAGGCACCGAGGAGGATGCCGAGGTCGCGGCCGCCGACCGTCCCGTCCCCGTCGAGGTCGCCGGAGGGCGCGCAGCCGTCGGAAATCACCTCGATGTCGGGGAAGAAACCGGCGTAAGAGAGGTTGGAGAGGCCGCTGGCGGCGGGAAGCTGCGCATCGCCGATTCCGAACCATCCGCGGTCCCTCAGCGGGTCACCCCTCCCCGCCCCACCCGTCGGGACAGCACGGATCCCCGCGGTCGGACCGCTGCCGGACACGCTGCCGAACACACCCGAGGGAAAGGTGTAGCACACCACGAAGCCCGGCGGCTGCAGGACGATGGGAGGAGTCGACACACCGTTCACCTCGCCGCTGCCGTACACCCCCGCGCCCGACCACGCGATGCGGGACGCGGAGACCGGCTGCGACAGGCTCAGCGACTGCAGCACCAGCACGTTGAACGGACGCCCAACGGGCGCATTCGTACTCGTCGGGTCGGGTCCGGGGTTGACGCGGAAGCGCACCGCGTCGATCCTCGTCGGAGCGTCGATCGGGAAGTATCCGGCAACCATCCCGAACTGACCGGAGGCAGCCGTCCAGGAGCCGGCGATGTAGTAGAAAAGGATGGAGCCGGGGTCCGCGAGCGACTCGCCGCTGATCCCGAAGGACGGGGTCCCGTTCGGGATGCCGTTGCCATCGCAATCGGGCGCACCCGCGGCCACTTCCACGAAGTCCGGAATGCCGTTGCGGTTGCGATCCGGCTGGCATTCGTCGGGCGTGCCGTCCTGATCCAGGTCGGCCGCGCCATCCGCGATCGCGCAGGTGGCCAGCCGCAGCGAGCCGCTGCAGGTGGCCGGCTCGCCGTCCCGGAGCTGACCGAGGTCCGACCTGCCGTTGGCATCGCAGTCCTCGGCGCAGGCGTCCGGCACTCCGTTGCCATCGGCATCGGCGAGGATGCCACGCCCGATGTCCGCGGCATCGGGGACGCCGTTGCGGTTGCAGTCCGTCACCGCGCCGGTCCGGATGTCCTCGTCGTCGCGACGACCGTTCGCGTCGAGGTCCCACGGTGACCGCCAGATGCGGAGCCACCCACCGGTACCGTCCGTCTCGACGGTCGCGATGTCGCCATCGGTCCCGTCGATGACCAGGCTCGACGCGTTGCCCCGCACCCAGAGCGGCGTGCTCCACTCGCCGGCCGACCGGCGCGCGGAGACCCAACCGTTCCCCACGAGCGAGCCGGCAGCGGTCATGGCCCGCGGCACGTCCCAGGTCGACAGGGACACCCACCTGGTCCGCTCGAGGAGCTCGCCCTCCGCGGAGAGCTCCAGGACCCGGTTGGTCGCTCCACGCACCCCGGTCGAGGAATCGACCAGCCACAGCAGCGAGCCGCCGGCGACCGCGTCCGCGCTCCGGACGACGTTCGCTGCCGTCGGGACCTTGATCGGGGGACGGTCCGGGTGCCGCAGATCGACCACCACCGTTCGCGTGGCACCCGCCACGACCCCCCACTCGGACGCGATCGCCGGTCCCGAGACCGACGCGAACGTCCCCCCGACTCTCCAGCGGACATCGGTCCCCAAGATGGACGAGAGCCCGAACTCGCTCGCGGCGTGCGTCGCGGCAACGACCCACGCTCCGTCGACGAAACGCCGGATAGTGACCTGCGAACTCGCCAGCGACAGCGACCGCAGCTCGCCGTCGACGTCCACGACGCCCCAGGCATCGGGCAGCCGCACCCAGCCCGACGGCACCGCACGCAGCAGCGCGTAGTAGTTCGTGTAGGTGTTCGGTGCGGTCTCGAGCTTGTAATTCAACTCGACGATCTGGTCGTTGATCCGGCGGAGACCGCCGATGCCGTTGGCCTCGGCAGGGAGGACTTCGGCGGGCAACGGGCCCACCTCGTACCACGCACCTGCGTCGTTGCGCCGGTACTCGATCACGGAGCCGGGGGAGAACGGGGGATTCGGGTTCCACGCCAGGAGCAGGCGATCGCCAACGAATGCGCAGGAATTGCCGGAGGCTGCCGAGGGGATCGGAATGGTCTGGTCGTCGTGCGGGAGCCGCTCCTCCCACGGAATCGCCAGACCGACCGGAGCGGACCCCTGGCCTCCTGCGGAGGCGCAGATCGCGAGCATCGCGGACGCAACGAAGGAAACGTTCATCGGCTGCTCCAGTTCGAGAGGAGGATGGCCAGGTCGCCGCCGGCGACGATGCCGTTGCGGTCGAGGTCGAACAGCGGATCCTGCGAACCCCACGCGCCGATCAACGCGCCGAGGTCGCGCCCGCCAACCGCGCCGTCGCGGTCGAAGTCTCCGGGTCGGACGCACTGCTGCGCCACCACCGAGAGCGCGGGATAGCGACCCTGCGTCGGCGCGGTGAGGGTTCCCGTGCGGAACCATGCGGCGGCATCCGGCACCACGGTGGGGAAGAACATGCGGCCATAGGCGCCGCCCTCGCCGGGAAGCTGGGCCACCGGCGTCGCCAGCGAAACGCCCTCGAGCACCACCCAGAACGCGGGGGAATCACCGACCGGGATCGCCGGGATCTGCACGGTCACCGGATCGAGGGTTCCGTCGCCGCGCACCGGGCATGTGAACACCGGCGTGCGCGCGAAGTAGAGGACATCGCCCTGGGTCACCTGGCTCCGGTCGCCAAGACCTCCACGATCACGGATCACCATCACGCGGCGGCCGGATGCGAAGGTCCCCTTGCCGGCCACGCGGAGGCCGGTGATGGCGCCCACGGACGGTTCCGTGCGCTGCCAGAGCGACACGGTGTCCAGTCCGGCCGTGGCCGTCTCGATCGACGGGCTCGGGTATCCCTCGCACGCATCGAGCGTGCCGTCCTGGTCGCAGTCCTCGGCGATGCCGGCCGCCACGTCGAGGTCATCGAGCTGGCCATTGCCGTTGCAGTCTCCGGAGCACGCATCGAGGCGTCCGTTGCCGTCGATGTCCGTGCCGGCGACGGCCAGGTCGCACGGCGAGTCGGGGATCCCGTTTCCGTCGCAATCGGCCACGCCCGCGCGGATCGCCGCCAAGTCGGCGATCCCGTCGCCATCGCAGTCGGCCGCGCACGCATCCGGCGTGCCGTCGGCGTCGGCATCGATGGCGGCGCCGAGGGCGATGTCGGCCGCGTCGGGAACGCCATTGCCGTTG
>Ga0114967_10002105_pt1 | contig 16701 bp, 15 predicted proteins | sample M_130628_MF_Meta_FD_92639 | JGI IMG/M metagenome (GOLD analysis project Ga0114967, IMG submission 92639) | Freshwater microbial communities from Lake Montjoie, Canada to study carbon cycling - M_130628_MF_MetaG | ecosystem: Environmental > Aquatic > Freshwater > Lake | place: Lake Montjoie... | reverse complement strand
TGGGGCAAAACTGACTCAAAATTTAGATATTATTTTTGAAAGAATTACTCAAGACATTTTCAATGAATCGTTAGCAAAATGGTAATCAACTGATTATTTAAAATGAATATAACCGAATACTTAACTTTAATAAATAACCCTAACGCTATCAATGACAAGCAGACTTCGTCATTGGAAAAAATAGTTGAGGAGTTTCCTTATTTTCAAAGTGCGAGAGCATTGCGATTAAAAGGTTTGTACAATGAAGAGAGTTTCCGTTATAATTATGAATTAAAAAATACTGCTGCTCATACAACAGATCGTAGCATTTTATTCGATTTTATAATTTCAGACACATTTACAAGAATTGATAAAAATCAATACAAGCAAAAATTAGCGGAAATAAATGAAATTGAGGTTGATGCAACCGAATTGATCTTTAAGGAAGAGAAAATTGGTTCAAGAGAGAATTCATTGGAGCAATCTATATTAACTTCCATAAAAGAGGCTTCTTTGACAGAAGAAACCAGTTCAGATTCATCAATTGAAGAAAAATTAAACATTGGAAAACCATTGGTTTTTTCATTGACAGAGAAATATTCATTTGAAGAATGGTTGCAATTATCAAAAATTCACCCAATTGTTAGAGGAGATTCTACTCCAAAAGAAGAAAAAACTACTCCAATTGACCCTGAAAAACAGAAAAAATTAGCATTAATTGATAAATTTATTGAGGCAAATCCAAAAATTCCGCCAATAAAAAAAGATGCCCAACCAAACTTTAAATTAGAGTCAAGTTCAGAGAATAGTCAGTATTTAATGACCGAAACCTTAGCGAGGGTGTATTTAGAGCAAAATAAATATGACAAAGCAATACAAGCTTATGAAATATTAATTTTGAAATATCCAGAAAAAAGTAGTTTCTTTGCAAACCGTATTTCGGATATTAAGATTTTACAACAAAATAATAAATAACAATGAGTACATTTTCAATTTTTTTAGTATTAATAACAATAGTATGTTTTTTACTAATTGTAGTAATTATGGTTCAAAACCCTAAAGGTGGTGGATTATCTTCTTCATTAGGTGGTTCACAAATGATGGGCGGCGTTCAAAAAACAACAGATTTTTTAGATAAAAGCACTTGGTTCTTAGCAATGATTCTGACAGTTTTGGTATTATTTTCTTACTTAAGTTTTACGGATTCATTCGGTGATTCTGATTCTAAAATCATAGATACAACTCAAAAAGCTGCTCCAGTACCTGCAACTCCTTTAGCACCAGCTGCTCCCGCACCAGTTGCTCCTAAGCCTGCAGTTCCAACAAATAAATAATTATTTTTTTAAAATATATAATGCCAGCCTGACAATGCTGGCATTTTTTTTAGGTAAAATTGTCATAATTAATACATTGGCATAATTTCTGAAATTAAGTTTTTATAAAAATTAAAATAACATATTAAATAGATCATTATGAGTTTAAATATCAAACCTCTTTCAGACCGTGTTCTAATTGAACCCGTAGCGGCAGAAACAAAAACAGCTTCTGGAATTTTTATTCCAGATACAGCGAAAGAAAAACCTCAAAAAGGGACTGTAGTTGCTGTAGGAAATGGAACAAAAGACCATACAATGACCGTTAAAGTAGGTGACTCTGTATTGTACGGAAAATATGCAGGAACCGAATTAAAATTAGAAGGTAAAGATTATTTGATTATGCGTGAGGACGATATATTGGCAATAATATAATCCCCTACTGACCTCCCAAAAGGGGAGGAGAAAAAATAAAATAAAAAAATATTAATTTAATAAGAGGATGAGATTGCTTCGTTCCTCGCAATGACAAAAATGGCAAAAGATATAAAATTTGATATTGAAGCACGTGACGGACTAAAACGTGGTGTTGATGCATTGGCAAATGCTGTAAAAGTTACTTTAGGACCTAAAGGTCGTAATGTAATTATTGGGAAATCTTTTGGAGGACCAACCGTTACCAAAGATGGAGTAACTGTAGCTAAAGAAATTGAATTACAAGATCCTTTAGAAAATATGGGAGCTCAAATGGTAAAAGAAGTAGCGTCTAAAACCAACGATTTAGCTGGTGACGGGACTACAACTGCGACTGTATTAGCGCAAGCGATTGTAAAAGAAGGCTTGAAAAATGTTGCTGCTGGAGCAAATCCAATGGACTTAAAACGAGGAATCGATAAAGCGGTTGAGGCTATTGTTGCTGATTTAGCAAAACAAGCAAAAGTGGTAGGAAGTGATTCTGAAAAAATCAAACAAATTGCTTCTATTTCCGCTAATAATGATGAAGTAATTGGCGAGTTGATTGCTAATGCTTTTGCAAAAGTTGGAAAAGAAGGTGTAATTACTGTTGAAGAAGCAAAAGGAACAGAAACTTATGTTGATGTTGTGGAAGGAATGCAATTTGATAGAGGTTATTTATCTCCGTATTTTGTTACCAATCCTGAAAAAATGGAAGCGGAGTTAGAAAATCCTTACATTCTTTTATACGATAAAAAAGTGTCTTCCTTAAAAGAATTATTACCGGTTTTAGAGCCAGTAGCGCAATTAGGAAAGCCTTTGTTAATTATAGCTGAAGATGTGGATGGTGAAGCATTATCGACATTGGTAGTAAATAAATTACGTGGTGCCTTGAAAATTGCAGCTGTAAAAGCTCCTGGATTTGGTGACAGAAGAAAAGCAATGTTGGAAGATATAGCCATCTTAACTGGAGGAACAGTAATTTCAGAAGAAAGAGGATATACTTTAGAAAACACAACGATTGAAATGTTGGGAACAGCAAAAAGAGTAACTATCGACAAAGACAATACCACCCTAGTAAGTGGTGCTGGCGAAGCCGATATGATCAAAAATCGTGTGAACCAAATTAAAGGTCAAATGGAAACTACAACCTCTGATTATGACAAAGAAAAATTGCAAGAACGTTTGGCTAAATTAGCTGGCGGAGTTGCAGTTCTTTATGTTGGTGCTGCTTCTGAAGTGGAAATGAAAGAGAAAAAAGACAGGGTTGATGACGCTTTACACGCAACTCGTGCTGCTGTTGAAGAAGGAATTGTTGCTGGTGGAGGAGTTGCATTATTAAGAGCTAAAGATTCTTTAAAAACTCTAAAAGCTGACAATGCAGATGAAGCTACAGGAATTCAAATTATATCTCGTGCAGTGGAATCGCCATTGAGAACTATTGTTGAAAACGCTGGCCTTGAAGGATCAGTTGTGGTTGCAAAAGTAGCAGAAGGTAAAGGAGATTTTGGATATAATGCCAAAACTGACGAATATGTAGATATGCTAAAAGCAGGTATTATTGACCCTAAAAAAGTAACTAGGGTAGCGTTAGAAAATGCTGCATCTGTGGCTGGAATGATCTTGACAACCGAATGTGCTTTAGTAGAAATAAAAGAAGAAAATGCAGGAGGAAACCACGCTGGTGGAGGAATGCCAGGAATGATGTAAAAATTTTCCTAAAATAAAAAATCCGCTTCAATGAAGCGGATTTTTTATTTTATATAAACTATTCTAAATTATTTAACTACTGATTTTTTTAAAAGTTTAATTAGAACCGGTAATGTTGAAATTAGAATAATTCCGATTACAATATACTCGATATAATTTTTCAAATTAATTCCATAATTTAAGAAAATTCCAAATAAATAATGACCCGAAAATATTAAAACAGAAGCCCATAAGAACGAACTTAAGATGTTGAAAAACATAAACTTTTTTCTGTCCATTTGTACAATTCCCGCTATTATAGGGGCAAAAGTTCTGAATATTGGTAAAAACCTAGCGTAGATTATCGCTTTACCTCCATACTTCTCAAAGAAATCTTTCGATTGAACCAAGTATTTTTTCTTAAACCAAAAGGAATCTTCTTTCTTAAAAAGATAGTACCCACTTTTAGCTCCAAACCAATATCCTACCATATTTCCTAGAATTCCTGCGATTGAAATAAAGCAAACCAATATAAGCACATTTAAAAAATCGTTGTTGATATGAACAAATTGATCTACTAAACCCGGATGATAAACCCCATCCACAACTGAACCGGAAGCATAAATTCCAGATAAAAATAAAAGACTATCGCCTGGCAGGAAAAAACCAGCAAAAAGTCCAGTTTCAGCAAAAACAATAAATAAGACAATGTAAAGTCCAACCTGGATTCCTGCAACTTGAAGGGTAATATAAAACTCAGGATTTACTAATTGAGTCCAATCAAAATCATTCATAGATAATTTGGTTTACTTTGTCAAAAAACAAAATTTGTATAGGGTGTGAAAGTAACTATAATTTAATTTAGACACAATAAAATACTGTGATTTAAAATTAAATTAACGCAATAATAACCCCTTATTTCCTATCGTATTGGCAACAACCAGGTAATTTATCATAATTTTCATTAGTTGCTTTTACCTCATCAGTATCATAGCCTGCTTTGGCAACCGCTTTTTTAATATCCAATATAGTAGCTTTTTCTTCGTTTAAAATTAAATTCAATTTGTGTGTGTCTGGACTCCAATTCGCCGATTTGACACCTTGAACCGAAAATGCAGCTTTTTGAATTCGGCCTTGACACATATCGCAATTGCCATTTACCTCGATTTCATACTTGGCATTTTTGTTTAATTTCTCTTGTGCTTGGATTGAAAATCCACCTAAAATAAATACTGTTGCTAAAATTAATTTTTTCATAATTGTTGTTTTAATTGTTACTATAATTTGTTATTTGATTTTAAATCGTAATCCTGCATAAAACATTTGCCCAAATATTGGCGCGTATATAATTGAAGTGTCAAAAGAAGTGCCAAAAGGATTGCTACTTCCTAAAATTGCCTTTTCTTGTTTGTAATTTCCAATGTTTTCTCCTCCAACATAAATTTCAAAGATACTAGAAAAAATTCTTGAAATTTGCATATTCATAACTGAAAATGAAGGAGAATAATCTGGCATTGAATCGATACCAGAGTTGGAAATGGTATTTGGTAATCTTTGTTTTCCAAGCCAATTAATTGTAAAATCAAACTTCCATTGTTTTCCATCATCCAATAAATGAGTTTGAAATTCCAAATTTCCAAAAAAACGATGTTTGGCTTGCAAAGGTCGTTCTTGAGTAACATATTGATAATCTGTTTGAATATCATAATATTTATAAGCCGTTCTCAAATTAAAGTGTTTCGCCAATTCATAATTAAACTCTATTTGCAAACTATTTGCAAAGGACTTGCCATTCAAGTTATAAAATACTACTTGTTGCGGTCCTTGATATAGATCCACCACCACTTGGTTTTGAAAATCAGTTCTGTAGAAATCAAATCCGAAATCTCCATTTTTATTCAAAAGTATAAATTTTTGAGAAAAACTAAGTCCATAATTCCAAGCTATTTCAGGATTTAATCCATATATTTTTCCATTTGAATTCAAAATTTCGAAGTTTCTTGAACTTCCAAATAGTTGTTGGTTTTCTGCAAAAATATTAGCACTTCGAATCCCGCGACCTGCAGATAAACGAAATACTCCTTTTTCCCAAGGATTGTATCGAACATGCAATCGAGGGGTGAAAAAGGTACCTATCCTATTGTGGTTGTCAAATCTACCACCTAATATAACACTAAAATTACTAGTGTTATCATAGGTATATTCAAAAAATGCTCCAATAGAATTATCTGTTCTACTATGATCAAATAGGTTTACAAACTCCTCATATTTATCATAAGCAAAATTTATTCCTGTTGAAAATTTATTCATTGTATTGTCAATAATTGAATTGAAAATCAAATTGGAATAATAGCTTTTTTGTTTAATGTTATAACGGCTTAATCCAAAATATGACTCCTGATCATGGCTATTAAATGCATTTTGAAAGCCGATACTTTGAAAAGGCATGTCCGGAAAAACGTACCCTAATTTAGTGGAAACATCTATTCTTTCAGTATTGATTTCCGAGCCCCAAAAATTGGTTGTAAATCGATCTCGATTTGGAACAAACTCCAATTGACCCGTTTGTTTTTTATCATTCATATATCGGAAATTAACAAAACTAACCCACCCTTTTTCGGCATTTGTGTATTGCCAACGATTTAAAATGTTGATTTGTTTCCCCAATGGATTGTCTAGAAATCCATCATTGTTCATGTCATTTTTGGCGATTCTAGTATTGCCATGAAGGAACAAACTGGAACTCCATTTATCCGATATTTTTTTATTAAAATGAGTATTTAAATCGAATCGTGAATCAGAAGATCCGTAAGCATTTACAAAAAATGGAATGTCTTTATTGGGCTTGATTAATTCGGTATTTATTTGACCTGAAACACTTTCATAACCGTTCACAACACTCCCTGCACCTTTGGTAATTTGGATACTTTCCACCCATGTTCCGGGGGTAAATGACAACCCGTAAGCTTGAGAAGCACCTCGAACTGATGGAATGTTTTCCTCAGTAATCATTAAATACGGACTTGTTAAACCAAGCATTTTTATTTGTTTGGTTCCCGTTAACGCATCTGAAAAATTGACGTCTATTGACGGATTGGTTTCAAAACTCTCGGCCAAATTACAGCAGGCCGCCTTCAATAATTCTTTACTTGAAAGTAGGGTGGTATTGGTAGTTAGTTTTAAAGATTTTTGCAAACTTTTACTAAAATTTTGAACTTTTATTTCCTTTAAAGTATCTTGTGAAAAGGAACTAAAAGAATAAAAAAACAGCAATAATAGTATTGAAATTTTTTTTTGCATTTTATAATTTTTATATTAATAATGATTTATAACCACGTGAAAAGTGATTAATTTTCAAAACATAAAAATTAAGCGTAGAATATATATTGGGAATACAACTTAAAATAAGGCGGTGCATTGGCATCACAAAAATAAGTTGCGATTGAATTTATTTTAAAATTCGAAATTGTAACTGAAGAATTTAGTTTCCAATCATAATTAGGTAATTGAAAATCGGCTATTTGAAAAAATAAATGTGATAATGACGTTTCCGATTTTTTTTGAAAATGGAGTACCTTATTGTCGCAACAATTGGATTTTTTTTCTATTTCGCCACAACAATTTTTCTCTGTGTTTTCTGATAAAAATGAGGTTTTTATTGAAACAGAAGCAATTTCATCGCCACAGTAATGTACATTAAATGCAAATCCGATGTTGGAAACCAACAATAAGAAAGCTAAAGTTATACAAATGTGTTTTCTGAAATTCATAATGCAAAGGTAAACGATATAATAAAATGAAAATAAATATTATGATAAAATTAATTTACTCTTTTTTGAATTAAATAGCCCGGAATAAATAATAGTAAAAATAGTGGCTGGATTAAAAACCTTCGGATATAAAACAATTCCATTTTACTTTCATCGGCAAAAAATGCTAACACAACATAAAAGACTATTATTAAAATGACAAATAAAATTCCATATAAAACGGAAGCAAATTTGGTGAAATTAATGTCATTGAACGCTATTTGAATGAATGCAATTGAAACAATTGAATTTAATGAATATCTAAAAACCAAGCTTAAAAACAAACTCAACTTATCTACAACAGGCATTGGAAAATTAGTGAAATCGGTCTTGAAATAATCCAAATAAGGATCGTAGAAAAGCGATTCCTCGAATATTCTGATTGATGCTAAAACGAGCACCAATAAAAACAAAACAAAAACTTTGATTTTATTATTTAGCAGGTTCTTTAGCATAGAATGAAAATTTATTTACCCAGATTATCCATAAAATAAAAACAGTTCCATAAATAACTAATGGAAATAAAATATCATGTAAAATAAAATTGGCTTCAGGGAAATTATAAAAGGCAACCATTAAAAGCGCAATTCTTGTAATATTTAAAATATGAATGATAAAACTACCTGCTACAATAAAGTAAATCGTGTTTTTGATTTTTCCTGAAAAGGCAATCACAAAAGAGATAAATAAAATAATTACACTTAAAGCATTACAACCTTCAATAATTCTTGAAACAAATTTTCCATTATAAAAAACCTTATAACTAGGTTCAGTAGTATGAAGTTGGATGTGGGCATCACAATTAAAGAATAAAAGTACTTGTTCCACTTGGGAGGCAACTAACTTGGTAATGCCGTCAACTTCATTGTTTTTAATATCAAATTGATTTAAATAATATTGATAGGCAATGGTTAAAACCAAATAGGAAAAAATAAATTTAACTAAGAAAAGTAAAAAAGGTTTGTATTGAATCCAATAATTCTTCACAATTATAATTTTTAACAAATTTATATAAAAAAAGATGAGTGCAATTAAATACTTTTGTAAAAATAAAAATTATGACTTTTTCCGAAATACAACCTTTAGTTATTGAAATTGTAAACGCTGAAAATGCTTCTCGAGAGGAGAAGTTATTGCAAATCTGTGCGCTTTTAGAGGCAAATATTGCGCATTACAACTGGGTTGGATTTTATTTTGCAAATCCTACAACTCAAACTTTACATTTAGGACCCTATGTGGGAGCTCCAACGGATCATACCATAATTCCATTTGGAAAAGGAATTTGCGGTCAAGTGGCGGTATCTAATAATAATTTTGTAGTTCCTGATGTTGCTGCCCAAGACAATTATATCGCCTGTAGTTTTACTGTAAAATCGGAAATCGTTGTTCCACTATTTGTAAATGGTGAGAATATCGGGCAAATAGATATTGATTCTAATGTTTTAGATCCTTTTACTGCTGCCGATGAAAGGTTTTTAGAGTTTGTGAATAATGAAATTGCAAAGTTATTTTAGTTGTTTAGACTATTTAGGAGCAAATTTAAAAATAGAAAAAAAATGATTTTTAATTCTTAATTTTTCAAAAAAAATTATTAAACTATGAATAATCCCAAATCAAAAGTAGTACTTCAATTAACACTGTTAATATCAATGCTATTTTCTTCATGCAGTAAATCTCAAACCACAGATCCTACGCCAATTATTACAAATACTTTTGCCAAAGGAGCAGATGTGGGTTGGTTGTCACAAATGGAAGCAACAGGTTACCGATTTTACGATGCTGACGGAACTGAAAAAAACGGTTTACAGTTGTTAAAAGACCGTGGAATGAATACCATTCGATTGCGTGTTTTTGTAAATCCATCTAATGACCGAATTAACGGACATTGTAGCAAAGACGAAACCGTAGCGATGGCGGTGAGAGCTAAAAACTTGGGAATGCGCATTATGATTGACTTTCATTATAGCGATACTTGGGCAGATCCAGCACATCAAACAAAACCAGCAGCTTGGGCAAATCACACTTTTTCAACATTATTGACTGATGTTTACAACCACACATTTGAAGTATTAACCGCATTAAAAACTGCGGGTGTAACTCCGGAATGGGTTCAAATTGGTAATGAAATTCCAGGTGGAATGTTATGGCCAGAAGGAAATTATACCAATTTTGGGCAACTTGCTCAACTTTTAAATAAAGGTTATGATGCAACAAAAGCGATTGATCCAACGATTAAAGTAATAATTCATATTGATCAAGGTAATAACAATTCTCGTTTTAGGTGGTTTTTTGATAATGCAAGAACTAACAATGTGAAATATGATGTTATTGGTCTTTCCTACTATCCTTATTGGTTAAATAGCGATTACACAGTTACAATTGCCGATCTACAAAATAACCTAAACGATATGGTTACTCGCTACAATAAAGAAGTTATGGTGGTAGAAGTTGGTGGCGATTATACCTTAGTTCAAAACACAAAAGACATGCTTACGGCAACTATTAATGCGGTTAGAAATGTGCCTAATCAAAAAGGGCTTGGGGTAATTTATTGGGAACCTGAAGGTGAAAAAACGTGGAGCGGATACCAATTAAACTGTTGGCAATCAAACGGAAAGCCTTCCACTGCTTTGGATGCTTTTAGAAATTAATATCATAAAATGATAAAAATTATGTTGCAATCCATCAGTAAAATAGCTTTTTTTATTTCCATTTTATTTATAAGTTATACTTCATTTGCTCAAAATAAAATTAGCCTTGATGAAGATTGGAGATTTCATTTTGGAAATTCTGCAGATCCAAGTAAAGATTTCAATTATGGAAATGTACTTTTATTTCATAAATCGAATGTTTATGATACTACTATTGTAAATCCAAAATTTGTAGATTCTACCTGGAGTAAAATTAATGTGCCTCACGACTGGGTTGTCTCGCTGCCATTTGAAAAATCAGATACTCCTATTATGGATAGCCACGGCTACAAACCTGTTGGCGGAGCTTATCCTGAAACTAGTATTGGTTGGTATAGAAAACATTTTACCATTGATAAATCAAATAGTAATACCCGTTTTGAATTACAATTTGACGGTATTTATAGAAATGCTGCCATTTGGATTAATGGTTTTTATATTGGCACTAATTTTAGCGGTTATATTGGAAGTTCATATGATGTAACTGATTATATGAATTTCGAAACTGAAAATGTAATTGTTATTCGCGTTGATGCCACTCAAAATGAAGGTTGGTTTTATGAAGGCGCGGGAATTTATAGACACGTTTGGTTAAATATGACAGAGAAAATTTTTATTCCTGAAAATGGCGTTTACATAACTACCCAATTAAAAGACAAGACTGCTACGGTAACTATTGAAACTACCATCGAAAACAGCAATATTATTACATCAAATTGCATCACTTATTCTTACATTACCGATAGAAATGGAAAAATTATTGCGAAAACAACTGAAACCAATGTTCGCTTGAATGCAAATAAAAATACCGTAATCAAACAAAAATTAAGGGTTCTAAATTCTCGTCTTTGGTCGATAGAAGATCCCTATTTATACAAAGTAATTTCAGTTATAAAGGTTGGAAACAAAATTGTCCAACAATCAAAAACAAGATTTGGGATACGAACATTTAAATTTGATGCTGCCGAAGGATTTTTTCTTAATGGCAAATCAGTAAAAATTAAGGGTACCAATAACCACCAAGATCATGCTGGAATTGGAAGTGCACTCCCTGATTATCTTCAATATTACAGAATAAAATTATTGAAAGAAATGGGTTCGAATGCCTACAGAGCGAGTCACAATGCTCCTACTCCAGAACTTTTAGAAGCTTGTGATAGCTTGGGAATGCTAGTACTAGACGAACACAGATTACTTAACAGCAGTCCCGAATACAAAGATCAATTTAAACGGTTACTAATTCGTGATCGAAACCATACCTCGGTATTTTTATGGTCCATTGGAAATGAAGAACAAAACATTCAAGGAAATGAATACGGTAAAAAAATCGCTCAATCGCTATTGGCAATCCAAAAAGAAATTGATCCTTCTCGAACAAGTACCTATGCTGCCGATATGGGAAATGATTTTAATGGGGTTAACGAAGTTATCCCAATTCGTGGTTTCAACTACCGACAATATGCCGTTTCAGATTACCATAGAGACCATCCAAACCAACCCATATTGGGAACAGAAATGGGAAGCACGGTAACTACAAGAGGAATTTATGTAACCGATTCCATAAAAGCTTATGTTCCAGACCAAGATATCACCGCGCCATGGTGGGCAAGTAAAGCAGAGACTTGGTGGAAATTGGCTGCCGAAAATAAGTATTGGTTGGGCGGTTTTGTATGGACCGGTTTTGATTATCGCGGGGAGCCAACGCCTTTTAAATGGCCTAATATTAATTCTCATTTTGGAATAATGGATGTATGTGGATTCCCAAAAAACATCTATTATTATTATCAAAGTTGGTGGACCGATAAAGATGTTTTACATGTTTCACCACATTGGAATTGGCCCGATAAAATCGGTAAACCAATTGATGTTTGGGTGAATACCAATGCTGATGATGTAGAATTATTTTTGAATGGAAAAAGTCTAGGTAAAAAAGCGATGCCAAGAAATAGTCATTTGCAATGGGAAGTAAATTATGAACCGGGAATTTTAGAAGCAATAGCTTATAAAAAAGGAAAGAAATTAACAACCAAGCTAGAAACTACTGGTCAAGCCACAAAAGTAATTCTTTCGCCAGATAAAACGATGCTACTTGCCGATGGAAAAGATGCTACTGTTGTAACTATTTCTTTGGAAGATGAGCAAGGGAGAGCGGTTCCAGACGCTAATAATTTAATCGAGTTTGCCCTAAGTGGAAATGCTAAAATTATCGGCGTGGGCAACGGAGATCCCAGTTCTCACGAACAGGACAAATGCCAAGAAGGTGAATGGAAAAGAAGCGCTTTCAATGGCAAGTGCCAGATTATTATTCAATCAGGAAAAAATAGGGGAGCAATAAAATTAGAAGCAAAATCACCTGGATTACAATCGGCGACAACTACTTTTAAACTCCAATAATTTGAAATGAAATTTCAAAAATGAAATGAAAACTTGTGTCAATTGTGGTATCGATAATTGCTGTTTTATATACTATTTTTTGGTAGGAATTTTAGCAACTGATTATCAGATAATTATAAATTAGCAATAGAGATTGATTTTTATTTGGTAATTAAAAAATAAATAGTACTTTTGCCCGGTCTTATAATAGCTGTAAGACATACATAAAAATCATTAAACAAATATTGGAATGTATTTAACTAAAGAGATTAAAGAAGAGATCTTCGCTAAACACGGAGAAAAAACTAACACTGGTAAATCGGAAGCGCAAATCGCACTTTTCACTTACAGAATTAGTCATTTGACAGAGCATTTGAAAAAAAATCGTCACGATTACAATACGGAGCGTTCTCTAGTATTATTAGTAGGTAAAAGAAGAAGTTTATTAGACTACTTGAAGAAAACCGAAATTAATAGATATCGTGAGATTATCAAAGTATTGAATATTAGAAAATAATCAATAAAAAAGAGGTGCCCACGCGCCTCTTTTTGTTTTTAGCCTTAAGGCAAATAGAAGTTAAAAAAGTTTGGTTTTTCATTGGATTATTAGCAATCACTACAACAACACAACAACTCTGTCGACAGGCAGAAAAACCAATGTAAAATTAAAAAAGGAAAATTTATGATTCCACAATTATTTGTAGAAAGTATCGATTTAGGTGATGGAAGAAGCATCACAATCGAGACAGGAAGATTAGCAAAACAAGCTGATGGTTCTGTAGTAGTAAGAATTGGTAAAACTGTTATTTTAGGAACAGTAGTAGCCGCAAGAAAAGCAAGTCCAGGAATTGATTTTTTACCATTAACGGTAGATTATCGTGAAAAATTTGCAGCAGCAGGTCGTTTTCCTGGTGGTTTCTTCAAAAGAGAAGCGCGTCCAAGTGATAATGAAGTGCTAACAATGAGATTAGTTGACCGTGTATTACGTCCGCTTTTCCCAAGTGATTATCACGCAGAAGTGCAAGTGATGATCCAATTAATGTCTCATGATGATGATGTTATGCCGGATGCATTAGCAGGATTAGCCGCTTCAGCAGCATTAGCATTGTCTGACATCCCATTTGAAACTTTAATTTCAGAAGCTAGAGTGGGAAGAATTGATGGTAAATTCATCATTAACCCAAGTCGTGCACAATTAGAATTATCAGATATCGATATGATGATTGGAGCTTCAACAGATTCTATCGCGATGGTAGAAGGTGAAATGAAAGAAATTTCAGAAGCAGAAATGGTCAGCGCAATTAAATTTGCTCACGAACATATTAAAGTACAAATTGCAGCTCAAGAAAGATTAGCAAAAGCATTCGGGAAAAAAGAAGTTCGTGCTTACGAGCAAGAAAAATCTGACGATGCCATTTATGCTAAAGTTAAAGCTGCAGCATATGATAAAATCTATGCTATTGCAAGTAAAGGTTCAGCAAAACATGAACGTTCAGCTGCATTTGACGCAGTAAAAGAAGAAGTAAAAGCGTTGTTTACAGAAGAAGAATTAGCAGAAAATGGCGATTTAGTATCTAAATATTTTTATAAAACGAATAAAGAAGCGGTTCGTAACGTAACCTTAGATTTAGGAACTCGTTTAGACGGTAGAAAAACAACTGAAATCAGACCAATTTGGTGTGAAGTTGATTATTTACCATCGGTTCACGGATCGGCATTGTTTACTCGTGGAGAAACTCAAGCCTTAGCAACAGCTACATTGGGAACTTCAAGAGAAGCCAACCAAATCGATTCTCCATCTGAACAAGGAGAAGAAAAATTCTACTTGCACTATAATTTCCCTCCATTTTCTACAGGAGAAGCTCGTCCTTTAAGAGGAACTTCAAGAAGAGAAGTGGGTCACGGAAACTTGGCACAAAGAGCGTTAAAAAATATGATTCCTGCAGATTGTCCTTATACAATTCGTGTCGTTTCTGAAGTATTAGAATCGAATGGTTCTTCTTCAATGGCTACCGTTTGTGCGGGAACATTATCATTAATGGATGCCGGAATTCAAATGATACGTCCTGTATCTGGGATTGCAATGGGATTAATTACTGACGGAGAACGTTTCGCAGTATTATCTGATATTTTAGGAGATGAAGATCACCTAGGAGATATGGATTTCAAAGTAACTGGTACTTCAGAAGGAATTACAGCTTGTCAAATGGACATCAAAATTGACGGATTGAAATATGAAATCATGGAAGCGGCATTAGCACAAGCTCGTGATGGACGTTTACATATTCTTGATATTTTAACAGCTACTTTACCAGCTCCAAAAGAAGATGTTAAAGAGTATGCTCCAAAAATTATTACAAGAACAATTCCTGGTAACTTTATCGGTGCGTTGATTGGACCTGGAGGAAAAGTGATTCAAGAATTACAAAAAGCTACTGGAACTACCATCGTAATTAACGAGGTTAATGAAGAAGGGGTAATTGAAATTTTAGGAACTGATCCTGCAGGAATTGCTGCGGTATTGGCTAAAATTGAATCCATCACTTTCAAACCACAAATGAACGAAGCATACGAAGTGAAAGTAATTAAAATGCTAGATTTTGGTGCTGTTGTAGAATATACGGCAGTTCCTGGAAACGAAGTATTACTTCACGTTTCTGAGTTGGCTTGGGAACGTACAGAAAATGTTTCTGATGTAGTAAATATGGGTGATGTATTCCAAGTGAAATACCTAGGAATTGACCCTAAAACTAGAAAAGAAAAAGTTTCTAGAAAAGCTTTATTACCAAGACCTCCTAGAGAATCTTAATAAAATAGCAAATTGATTTGCATAACAAAACCCCAATTTATTGATTTAAATTGGGGTTTTTAATTTTGTGCAAACAGCTATTTTAATTTTTTTATTCGTTTTTATTTATAGGATTTTTTTAACTTTTGTTGTACTATTATGCTTTTATAAAAAATTAATTTTGCATGACCATTTAATTGAAAAAAAATGACAAAAACCGTTGGTATAATTGGAGCTGGAATTGGAGGTCTTGCACTATCCATTCGACTTGCCAATCAAGGGTTTAAGGTAACCATTTTTGAAAAAAATAGTTACCCTGGAGGCAAATTGAGTGAACTAAACACCAATGGATTCCGATTTGATAAAGGACCGTCCTTATTTACAATGCCTTCTTTAATAGATGAATTAACCAATTTGCAAGGAAGCTCCCTTCCTTTTGAATACCAGAAATTAGAAACAATAACTAACTATTTTTATTCGGATGGAACGCAACTAAAAGCTTCCGCCAATATAGAAGAATTTGCAGAGGAAGTTCATTTAAAATTAAATGAAAAAAGAGAAACTGTTTTAAAACACATCAAGCGCAACGCTTTTTATTTTAAAACCACCGAAGATTTATTTTTAAAGCAATCGCTTCACCAACTGAAAAATTTTATTAATTTTAAGACTTTAAAAGGTATATTATTTTCCCCATTCTTAGGATTATTCAGTACGATGCACGAAAAAAATTCAAGAACGTTTTCCAATCCAAAAACGGTTCAACTTTTTAATCGATTTGCGACCTATAACGGTTCAAATCCATATAAAGCACCTGCGTTAATGAATATGATTTCGCATTTAGAGTTTAATCTTGGGGCTTATTTACCTAAGAAAGGCATGCATCAAATTACAACTCATTTGGTCAAACTAGCAGAAGAAGCTGATGTGGAAATTAAATACAATGCCGCCGTTGAAACCTTAGAAGTTGGATCTAATAACCAGATTACTTCCATTAAAAGTAATGGGATTAATTATCCATTTGATATCGTGGCAAGCGATGTAGATCTGCATGTGCTTTACAAATATCTGTTGCCAAAATCTTTTACCCCTCAAAAGTTAATTCAACAAGAAAAATCAAGTAGTGCCTATGTATTTTATTGGGGAATAAACAAAGAATTTGCATCATTAGGACTACATAATATTTTGTTTAGTGATGATTATAAAAAGGAATTTGATCATTTATTTTCAAAACAATTTCCAACTGACGACCCAACGATTTATATCAATATTACTTCCAAATATTGCAAAGACGATGCGCCAGAAGGTTGTGAAAACTGGTTTGTAATGGTAAATGTGCCGCACAATAAAAACGAAAGTATACCCTATGAAGCTGCTATACGAAAGAATGTGATTGACAAAATTAATACGATGTTAAAGACAAACATTGAAAAACACATCATTTCAGAAAGTACGCTTAGTCCAATTGATCTTGAAAACCAAACTTCATCTTTTGGCGGATCACTTTATGGAAACTCTAGTAACAATAAATTTTCTGCATTTTTGCGACACGCCAATTTCTCCTCAACCATTAAAAATTTGTTTCTTGTAGGAGGAAGTGTGCATCCTGG
>Ga0114967_10002104_pt1 | contig 16706 bp, 20 predicted proteins | sample M_130628_MF_Meta_FD_92639 | JGI IMG/M metagenome (GOLD analysis project Ga0114967, IMG submission 92639) | Freshwater microbial communities from Lake Montjoie, Canada to study carbon cycling - M_130628_MF_MetaG | ecosystem: Environmental > Aquatic > Freshwater > Lake | place: Lake Montjoie... | reverse complement strand
GCCGCGGTCGCGGCGTCTGCGATTTGCAACGTCGTAGCGCCGGGTTCGGTGAGCAGGGTGAGGTTCGCGCGATCCAGTTCGAGGATGCGATTCATCTTCACGGTGCAAAGCACGATGCAGTTAGGGCAGGGGAGACTGCCGCCACTTAAGCCCGTGCCCGAACCGCGCGTAACGATGGGCGTCCGGTTGGTGTTCGCCAGTTTGAGGATTTGCGCGATGTGATACGTCGTCAGCGCGAACACGACGCAGCTGGGCATAGATTGCATCGCTGCTGTACCGTCGAAGGAATAAGCGATGAGGTCTTCCTTGGAAGAGAGCACATTTTCTCCGCCGACGATGTCGCGGAGTTTGGCGAGCGTGTCGTTGGGTAGAGCCATAAATAGGAAGTGGCGGAGAGAGTGAGATTTGAACTCACGGTAGTGTTACCTACGCACGCTTTCCAGGCGTGTGCCTTAAACCACTCAGCCATCTCTCCACCAAGCGAGACTAGTCTGACTTTGCGGCGCGGTGCGGGCAATCTTTTTCCGTGAATGATGATCGCTTAGCTATGGAACGAATTCTGATAAGTCGGGAGCAGTCGTCGGAATGGGAAGTCCGTGTTTCTGAGTTCTTGAACATTTTCCGGTTGGTTCTGTCAATTTATGTAAGCGACTCGAAACCAAAAATGAAATAAAGGTGTTGAAAATAATGCGAGTCGCAAACAGTTATTAAATATGAACGTAAGATTTGTGTCATCAATTTGGGTCGCGCGGCGGGCAGGTTTGCTGGTTGGGGTGGGTTTGTCCTCGCTCGCCGCGCTGACCCTGTGTGCGAAGGATGCGCCGAAGTTGTCGGTGTCGGACCGCTCTGTGGATCGCTCTGCGCGCGGTGCGAGTTACTCGGCGGTCATCAAACGTGTTCAGCCCAGCGTGGTGACGATCTATTCAACGCGAACGACCCGCACTCAACAGATACAGCAGTGGCATCCGTTCATGGACGACCCGACGTTCCGCCAGTTTTTCGGCGAGGAAGGTGATTCGAATCCACGTTCTCGCAAGCGCATCGAGCAAAGTCTCGGCTCCGGTGTCATCGTGTCGGAAGACGGTTATATCCTGACGAATAATCACGTTGTGGACGGTGCGGATGCGGACGGCATCAAGATTTCTCTAGCTGATGGTAAAACGAAGTTGGAAGCGAAAGTCATCGGCAAGGACCCGCGCACCGATCTCGCCGTGTTGAAAGTTGATGGCGCGAAGTTGACCGCGATATCGCTGGCCGATAGTGACAAGATCGAGGTCGGCGATGTGGTTTTCGCCATCGGGAATCCATTTGGCGTAGGGCAGAGCGTTTCGATGGGCATCGTGAGCGCGATGGGGCGCGGCGAGATGCCATTCGGTCGTATGGCCGAGTATGAAGATTTCATCCAGACAGACGCTGCGATCAATCAAGGCAACTCCGGCGGCGCGCTGGTTGACGCGGAAGGCCGGCTCATCGGCATCAACCAATCCATAGTGAGTCGCAGTGGCGGTAGCGCGGGAGTTGGGTTTGCGATCCCATCAAATCTGGCGCGGACGGTGGTGGAAGGTTTAGGCGCGAACGGAAAGATGGCTCGAGGTTATTTGGGTGTTGAAATGCAACCGGAGATTACGCCCGAATTAGCGAAGGAATTTCACTTGCCGGACACTAGTGGTGTATTGGTCATCGACGTTCGCCCGGAATCTCCCGCAGTTCGTGCGGGTGTGGAACGTGATGACGTCATCGTAGAATTTAACGGCAAGAAAGTATCAGATTCGCGTCATCTGAGATTGATGGTTTCGCAAGTAGCACCGGAAGCCAGAGCGACGATGAAAGTCATCCGAGACGGGAAAGAAAAGGGTTTGAGCGTAACGGTGGGGGCGCAGCCCAAAGAATTGGCGGGTGAACCAATTGAGGAATCGTCGGCACCTGTCGTCGAGAAAGCGGATAAATTCCTAGACGGCGTGGAAATCGCCGATTTGGATCGTTCGACACGCCGACAGTCGGGCTTGCCGCCCACCATGCGCGGCGTGGTGGTCACGAAAGTTGAGCCTAATTCCAAGGCTGCCGGTGCGGAATTGAGCGAGGGCGATCTGATTGCCGAGATCAACCGTCGCCCGGTTCGCAATGTTGAAGAAGCGATGGAGGCGATCAGCTTAGCCAAAGGGGGAAGAGTTTTATTGCGGGTCTATGCGCGCAACGCCAGTGGCGGTGGATCGACTTACTACATCTCGGTTGAAACAGGGAAAAAATAATCGCGACAGTAGTCCCTGAGAATCAGGTCGAAGAATGCAAGGCGGGCAGGGATTTCTCATTTTCTGAGAAAGTATCCTCGTTCAAAATCAATGAGAGGCAAATCCTCGTCCGAGCATAATCATGGAATTTTAGCCAACCCAGAAAACACTCAATTGATTCGATGTAATATTTTTTAAAAAAACTATTGCACGGTGTTCTACCTTTGCTAATCTCTGAGTCCCTTTCGCCTGAAAAACGGAAGGGCCAGTAAAGATCGCAAGCCGATAACTGTTCTCCACAGCGGAGACGGGAATGATGGTTTGCCAGCTCCAAGAGTTGCTCCTAACTGGAATCGTTAAATTTTTTATGCCAGTCAAAACATTTAGACCGCTAACGCCGTCCCTGCGCTACGTCTCGTTCGCTGATTTCAGCGACATCACGAAGTTCAAGCCGGAAAAAAGCTTGGTTGAAATCCGCAAAAAAACCGGCGGCCGCAATCACTTTGGTCGTGCCACGGCGCGCGGTATTGGTGGTGGTCACAAGCAAAAAATCCGCTCTGTTGATTTCAAGCGCAACAAGCACGGCATCGAGGCGGTGGTGGTTGCGATTGAGTATGATCCGATCCGGACGGCTCGTCTTGCTTTGTTGGAGTACAAGGACGGCGATAAGCGTTACATTATTGCTCCTGTTGGGGTTGTTGTTGGTGCTAAGTTGATGAGCGGTCCGTCAGCTCCTCCTGAAATAGGAAACTGTCTTCCGCTCCGCGCAATCCCTCTCGCTTCTTCCATTCATAATATTGAGATGACTCCTGGCCGTGGGGGTCAGATGGTTCGATCGGCTGGTGGGGCTGCTGTGTTGATGTCGCGTGACGATGAGTTCGCGCTGGTTAAGTTGCCCTCCGGCGAAATCCGCCGTGCTAATCTGGATTGCTACGCAACGATTGGCCAGGTTGGCAATACGGAGCATGAGAATGTTGTGCTCGGTAAGGCGGGTCGGTCTCGTCATCGCGGAATTCGCCCTATCAGCCGTGGTGTGGCTCGCAATCCGGTTGACCATCCAAACGGTGGTGGTCAGGGCAAGAGTAAGGGTGGTGGTGGTTGGCAGCAATTGACTTCACCGTGGGGTTTGCAAGCCAAGGGTTATCGCACTCGCGACAAGCAGAAAATTTCCAATCGCTTCATCGTGGTGCGCCGCGATGGTGTTCCGATGAAGCTTAAGTAAAAGATTATGGGACGTTCGATTAAAAAAGGTCCGTTCGTAGAGAGTCACCTTCTTGAAAAAGTTCAGAAGGCCAAGGCTGCTAATTCCAAGACGCCTATCAAAACGTGGTCGCGCCGCTCGATGATTACTCCTGAGTTCGTGGGTGTCACTTTCGCCGTGCACAATGGAAAGGTATTTAACCCCGTCTTTGTGACGGATAACATGGTGGGCCATAGGCTTGGTGAGTTTTCGCTCACTCGCACCTTCAAGAAGCACGGCGCACACACGGCCAAGGCGGAAGCTAAATAGTATGCAAACTTTTGCGATTATGAAAAACGTCCCGATGTCTCCGCAGAAAATGCGAGAGGTCGTGCGCCAGATTCAAGGCTTGCCTGCATTGCAGGCGCAGGCTGTTTTGAAAGTTGTATCCCGCAAGTCAGCGCGCTTTGTCGCCAAGACTTTGGACTCAGCTATCGCGAATGCTGAACACAATAACAAGGTTAAGCCTGAAACACTTTTGGTGAAGGAAGCCGTGGCTGGTGCGGCAGCTTCATTGAGGCGATTCACGCCGAAAGCGCGCGGATCGGCCGGCCCGATCATCAAACGCCGTTGCCACATCAAAATCACAGTTTCCGACGAGATGAATTAGTATGGGACAAAAATCCAATCCAATCGGCCTCCGACTTGCAGTCAATAAAGACTGGCGTTCTAAATGGTACTCACCGAAAAAGGAATTCGGTAACCTGTTGGCTGAAGACCGTCAGATCCGCGAGATTCTCAAGAAGAAACTGGAGACGGCCTCCGTTCCGAAAATTTTGATCGAGCGAGCAGCCAGTCGCTGCCGCATCACCATCCTTACCGCTCGTCCCGGAGTTGTCATCGGTCGTAAGGGTTCTGAAATTGACAAGATCAAGGAAGACCTCAGCAAGATGACGGGTAAGGAAATCTACGTTGACATTCAGGAAGTGAAGTCACCGGAAATAGACGCCCAGCTCGTCGCTGAAAACGTCGCACTCCAATTGGAACGTCGTGTTTCTTTCCGTAGGGCCATGAAAAAGGTTTTGCAGACTGCAAAAGATTTCGGTGCTGACGGTATCAAGATTCGTTGCGCGGGTCGTCTTGGTGGTGCGGAAATCGCCCGGGTTGAGAAATACCACTGGGGACGCGTTCCGCTGCATACGTTGCGGGCGAATATTGATTACGGCTTTGCGGAAGCCAATACCGTTTATGGCAAGCTCGGCATCAAATGCTGGATTTGCAAAGGTGAAAATAAACCGCAAAAGGCGAACAAGCCTGAAGCAGCGGCAGTCGTCGCCAGCTAATTTTACAAAAGGGAATTTGATATGGCAATGCAACCGGCAAGAGTAAAGTTTCGCAAGATGCAGCGCGGTAACCGCGCTGGTCTCGCCTATCGCGGCAGCAGCATCTCCTTTGGTCAGTTTGGCTTGATGGCGCTCGAACGCTGCTGGATGGATAGTAAGCAAATAGAATCCGCCCGTGTTGCCATCTCCCGCGAGATGAAACGTCACGGAAAATTGTGGATTCGGATATTTCCTCAGCAATCCTTTACCAAGAAGCCTCTCGAAACCCGTATGGGTAAGGGAAAAGCTCCTCTCGAAGGTTGGGTGGCTGTGGTTCGCCCCGCAAATATTTTGTTTGAGGTGGACGGAGTGACTGAAGCCGTTGCGCGCAATTGCATGCGCTTGGCTGCTTCTAAACTGCCGATTAAAACCAAGTTTATTTCACGTCACGCGCATGCTGCGTCGTAAGGAAAAAAGTTTATGAAGTTTTCGGAAATAAAAGACATGACGCAGGTTGAGCTCGCGGCCAAGGGCCGGGACTTGCGAACGGAAATGTTCAACCTCCGTTTGCAGCAGGCGAGTGCGCAATTGGAAAAGCCTGCGAGTTTGCGTACCTTGCGTCGTGATATCGCACGTCTTGAAACCAGGGCGTCACAACTCCGCAGTAAAAAGTCAGCCTAATTTCATTGTATGGATCAAACAGCGAATCAAACGGTTGAAAAACGCGGCACTCGGAAAGAACGCACCGGCGACGTCATCTCCAACAAGATGTCTAAGACTATTGTGGTGCGAGTCGAACGACGTTTCCCGCATCCTAAGTTCAAGAAGGTCGTCACTGCCTTCACCAAATTTTACGCGCACGACGAGAAGTCCGAAGCCAAAGTTGGCGATAAGGTGCGCATCGAAGAAACCCGCCCACTTTCCAAGCTTAAACGGTGGCGACTCGTCGAAGTCGTTGTCAAGAACACCGATTTGGATCGCGTGACAGCCTGATAAAATTTTATGTTACAAATTCGTTCAAGCCTTGATGTAGCCGATAACACGGGCGCGAAAGTGGCCTGGAATATCGGTGTGTTGGGTCGCAACCAACGTTACGCCGGGATCGGTGATGTGATCAAAGATCACATCAAATCCGCCGCGCCGGATGGCACGGTCAAGAAGGGTGAAGTGCACAACGCGGTCGTCGTGCGCACCCGCCAGATTACCCGCCGTTCCGACGGATCGTATCTCCGCTTTGATAACAACGCCTGCGTCATAATTGATGCAGAAGAAAACCCCAAGGGCACACGAATCTTTGGACCTGTCGCACGCGAATTGCGCGACAAAAAGTTCATGAAGATCATCTCGCTGGCCCCGGAAGTGATTTGAAGCTATGAAAAATTTGCACGTCAAGAAAAACGAAGAGGTTGTGGTGCTTTCCGGCTCCAACAAAGGCAAACGGGGTCGCATTATCTCGGTTCTACCCAGGAAGGATCGCGTCGTTGTTGAAGGTGTTGCGATGATGAAACGTCACACACGCAAGAGCCAACAACATCCTCAGGGAGCAATCATCGAACGAGAAGGAACCGTTCACGTCTCCAACGTGATGTCTGCTGTCCAGTTTGATGCGCGTGCAGCTAAACGCACCACGAAGCCTTCCAAAGCCTGATAGTAAATTATCTTTAATCAAGCCGGAGACATTATGTCTCCGGCTTTTTTGTTTGTTTGCCGCCTGCCAATTGGCTAGCGGCGGAACATCTGAAGTGAATTCGGCTAAAAGGCTGGGAATTAGTGATGATTCTGAAAAATCCCCAAAAACCACTATTGCATAGACTAACTCTTTACGTTTGGGTTGTTCAAACGCTATGGCACGTGCGATGGCGATTGCGTCAGATGTTTCAAAATTTAGGCCGCGCAATTCAAAAGTCTGTAAATTCACAGGTCAAAAAACTACGGGTTGCAGTGTCGTAAAATGGTGTCATTTTTATTTCACGATTCACCCAGAGCATCCCGTTCATGAGCGATTGCAAATTTGCATGTCCCGTCTGCGGCCAACACATCACATGTGATGCCGGCAGTATCAATTCGCAGATGGATTGCCCCACCTGTTTCCGTAAGCTCGTCGTGCCTCAAGCACCCATATCTGGGAACATACCTTTCATCCTCACTGCGTCAGAAGTTCACAGAAGAACAGTTCCCGACACCCGTAAAACTGTTGTTTCAACTATTACCCAGCCAAAAAGGTCCCCAGTCATTGCCATCTTCATGGGAAGTTTGATTTGCATTGGGGGCATATTGTGGGTTGCGAATTTCACCTGCTCAAATAATTCGCGGCGTAACCCCCAAAATAGGGGTAGTCAGATGAAGGAGCTAAAGACAATGGGTACTTTGACCAACGCACAACAGAACCTAATTCTTCCATCGTCATCCACCGAGGCGACGAATTGGACGCTGCAATTGGATGAGGCCATTATTCCTACCACGCCAGCCAGGGGCGCGGTGAATGGATTCGGTTTTAATTTAGAACGCGCGACGATCCAAGAAGGCAAGCTTGACCTCAGACAAGGCGCTAAGTGGCCGCCTGATGTTGGTGTGTCGATCCATCTGCTCGCGAAACGAATCGAGGATATATCTGGGAAAACTCTGATCATCGAGCAGACTCGCACCAATGCCCCTAAAGTCATCCTGCGTTGGAAAGATCAGCTTGGCAAAGGAGTCAGCAGAGAATTCAAATCAGGTTACGTGGCGCGATTGGAGTTTGGGGAAGTCAACGGAAAATGGTTGCCGGGCAAAATTTTCATGGCCACACCGGATGATCAGCAGAGTTATGTGGCTGGAACATTTAACGCAGAAATTAGAAAGACGTCTCTTTCCAAAAAGATCCCATGAGTTGATGTTCCCAACTGCTTCTAATCCTCGCAGCAGTAAACCTGAGTCGGCTTAAAGGTTTCTGTATCAAGCCTGCATTGCCAAAGTACTAAAGTAAGAGACGAATCACGTGGCTGCTGGTATTGAAATGGCTTCTCAGACTTCGATGCCATACGCCTTTATTTTGTTGTAGAGCGTCTGGCGTCCGATGCCGAGGCGTTTGGCAGCTTCAAGTTTGTTACCGTTGGTTTCTTTGAGCATGTTGACGATGGCGTTGCGTTCCACACCTTCGAGCAAGGTGAAGTTCGTATCCTGGGATTCAACACCTTCGGGTCTGGTGCGCGTGATGGAAAGATCTGCGCCGTCAATCATTTCGCCTTCGGACAGCAACACAGCTCGTTGAATCTCGTTCTGCAACTGGCGCACATTTCCGGGCCAATCAAAGCCTGTAAGCCGATCCACGGCGGATTGCGTAAAGCCTTTGATTGTGCGATTGGCCTGCCCCGCGAAGCGTTTCAGAAACGTGGTGGCTAGCGGCACGATGTCGTCACGACGTTCGCGTAATGCGGGAAGATTAACCGAGATAGCGCTGATGCGGTAGTATAAGTCCTCGCGCAATTTGCCGTCTTTGATGGCTTCCTCGGGGTTGCGGTTCGTGGCAGCGATGAGTCGGCAGTTTGTCTGATAATCAGATTTGCCGCCGACAGGGCGAACCTTTTGATCCTGCAAGACGCGCAGCAGTTTGCTCTGCGTATCAATGGGCATCTCAGAAATTTCGTCCAAGAACAGTGTGCCACCTTCAGCTTGGCGGAACAGACCTTCGCGGTCGGCATGAGCGCCGGTGAAAGCGCCTTTGACTGATCCGAACAATTCGCTCTCGATCAGTTCGCGAGGCAACGCGGCGCAATTGATCTTGATGATCCTGCCCTTGCTGCGGGAACTCATGGCATGCGTCAGGTCGGCGATGACTTCCTTACCTGTGCCGCTCTCTCCGCAGATGAGGATGGTGACATCGCTCGGTGCGACGCGCTCCACCGTGCGGACGACTTCCTTCATCTCCGCGCTGTTGAACACCGGCGAGGCATTGCCGCTCATGATCTCAATCGCGCCGCGAAGAGCCACGTTCTCCTGCTTCTTCTTCTTGCTCTCAAAAGCGCAACGCAGGTCCGACAGGAGTTTTTCCGTCTCGAACGGTTTGGTCAAAAACGTGAATGCGCCGAGCCGACCCGCTTCCATCGCCATCTCCATCGTGCCCATGCCGGTGAGCATGATGACTTCCGTATCAGGCCATTGCTTCTTGATCAGCGGCAGTAGTTCTAGTCCGGTGGCGTCGCGTAGCTTTTGATCCAGCAACACCACATCCGGCTGCGCATTCTCAGTAAATGCTTTTTTTAGCGCATCCCCGCTCTCGACCTCTGTCACCTGAAATTCGCGCTGCAAAACAGCTGCGATTAGATCGCGGATGTTAGGTTCGTCATCAACAAGTAGGATTTTGCCCTTCATAAATTATTTCTTTCGTCGTGCCACCGCGCAGGCTTTCGCAAACGCGGCAAATATGGCGTGGTGCTCCGCATGGCGATCCGCCAATCGTTCCGGGTGAAACTGCACACTCAACAGGAACGGAAGCAGGTGCTCCACTTCAGGTTTCAATTGTAGACTCTCGACCACCCCATCGGAACTGCTGGCGGATACAGTGAGGACATCCGCGAGGCGATTCACAGCTTGGTGATGCGTGCTGTTCACCCCTAGAACACGCTTTCGAGTTATCTTGGCCAGCAGCCCGCCCGGTGTCAAACCTACTTCATGCACTTTGGCGCCACGCTCATCCATCCGGCGATGGTTTATCGCGTCAGGCAACTGCGTCGGGATGTCCGCAAACAACGTCCCTCCCAACGCCACATTTAAAATTTGTTGCCCGCGACAGATCGCCAACAGTGGCTTGCGTTGACGGAACACCTCATCCACCAACATCAGCTCCCGCAAATCCCGGCAGCCGCCATCCGGTGTGAGAATGCACTTCTTCCGCAACCGCTGTGGCATCTTCTGATTGTAAAGCACCGGATGCACATCCTCCCCGCCGGTGAGCAACACACCATCTGCACGACGCACACACTCTGCAATCTCTTCACGCGACGTCAGCGAGATGATCGGCCATGGCAGCGCCCCCGCCGTCAGCAACGCGCGCTCATACGGCATCGACAGGCTGAGCGATATATCTTCAAACTCCGCGCCTTTGGTCTCGACGCTGGGGGAAACAAGGATCAACGGACGATCGCGCATGGCGTTGTAAGATTATACAATCCGTGACAGGCCGTAAGTGAAAAGTGAGAGATCAATCAAGTCTCTGACGATTCATCGCAGAAACATCTCCGCAGCGTTGTCGGCAAAGCGCAATCCCTGACTCGTCAGGTGAAATCGATCTGGCAAACGTTGCGCCCAACCGCGTTGAACAAGCGAATCCATGTCCTCAGACCATTCACTCCTCAGATCAAATCCCGTGGCGCGATTGAATTCCTCGAATGGCCAGCCCGCGTTCATCCTCAATCCAAACGCTGCTGTCTCCGCCGCTCGTTTGAGTGGGCTGAGATCCTCGCTGGATTCGATGGCGCGCCTTCCCTTCTCCAGTTGTTCGCAGTAGAGTTGCGTGTTAGACCAGTTTTTTGTTCGCAGACCCCGCACGTAGCCCGTGGCGCTCGGCCCCAGCCCGTGATAATCGCCGCCGCGCCAGTAGTTCATGTTGTGGCGGCAGGCGAATGCGGGGATAAGCGGGTCTTGCAGCGGAGAGAGGGTGCTTCCGTTGGAAGCAGATTTTTCAGAGCGCACCGAACGCGCAAAGTTAGCAACCTCGTATTGCTTGAAACCAGCCTTGGCCGAGCGCGTGATCAATTCCTCATACATGTCGCACGCGAGATCTTCATCCACATCGAACTCTCCCGCCTTCAATTGAGCGTAGAGCGGCGTGTCTTCCTCGTAGATCACTTCGTAGCTGGAAAGATGTTCGCTTCCAAGCGCAAGCGCTTCATCCAAAGTCGCCCTCCAGATGTCCATCGTCTGACCTGGAATGGCGAACATGAGATCGATATTCACATTGTCGAATCCCGCCTGACGCAGCGTGTCGAAAGATTTGAAAACCATCTCGCGCGAGTGAACACGACCAAGGCGATCCAGTAGCGTCTCGTCGAGGGATTGTACGCCCATCGAGATGCGGTTCACGCCGAGAGAGCGCAGCAATTTTGCTTTTTCAAGCGATACCGTTGCAGGATTGCATTCTACGGTGAATTCTTCCGCGCCGAGAAGATTGTGCCGCTGCATCGTGCCGAGCAGAGACTCCCACTGGCGCAGATTCAGGATCGAGGGCGTGCCACCGCCGAAGAAAATCGTCTGTGGCCTAAGATCATGCGCCACGAGGGCGATTTCACGTTCTAGAGCCCAGACGTAACGATTGATGAGTTCTCCGCTGGAGGCTTCGGAGAAAAAAGCACAGTACTCGCACTTCTGAGCGCAAAAGGGAACGTGAACATAGAGGTTTTTGATTGTCGCCGCTGGGGCTATAGACATGCCGACGAAATTAGCATTTCGTCGGCATGTGAGCGACGCAATTTTCCACCAGGGGCGGTGGGTGCGGGGAACGGCTGCGATTACTCGCCAGCGCGTTGAACGTTCTGAGCTTTCAAGCCCTTGTCGCTGGGCATGACTTCAAACGAAACCATCTCGCCTTCATTCAATGTCTTGAAGCCCCCACCCATTATGGACGTGTGATGTACAAATACATCGTTTCCCGTGTCCTGGGCGATAAAGCCAAAACCTTTTTTATTGTCGAACCACTTAACTTTACCACTTGCCATATTTATCTCTCCTGATGTCGCCATTTTTACCCACTTGCCCTTCAAGCAACAACGCTTCCGTGCGTGTTTGGAAACTGAAAGTTTTTGGGTGCGGCGACTGTCGCGAGAATAGGATTTGTTTTTATCCGGTCAAGACTTTGTTTGTTCAGGTAAATCCTAACTGCTAGCCTTGTATAATCTCAGTTTGAACAAATCCAGCAGCGCACACTTCGTCCGTCACCGTCACCAATCCTTGAGCTTCTTGTGTTGTCGCTTCGGGTCGGTTTCTGGCTTGAACAATAAAACTTGTTCATCGCCTTTTTGCGCGTCGAGCATCTGCTTGGCTTCTTGCGGCGTCATCGAGTGGGCTTCCATCTGCTTGGGATCTCCGGACTCCTTCTTTTCATCGGGCTTCGATTGTTGCTGGTCTTTCTTTTCCTGCTCTTTTTTGTCTTTGGCGTCCTGCTTTTTCTTTTCTTCGTCTTGTTTGTTCTGCTCGTTCTTGGACTGTTGATCTTTTTTCTCGTCCTGCTTTTTTTCGTCTTTCTTCTGATCCTGCTTCTGCTCGTCCTGCTTGTCTTGCTTGTCTTGCTTTTGATCTTTCTGGTCTTGTTGGTTTTGTTGCTGTTGATTTAGCAACTCAAACAACTTCTTTAACTTCTCGTCGCCCGGATAAAGTTGCAGCCCGTTTGTGACCGTCTGCAATGCGGCAGGGATGTTGTTGGAGAGATAATGCCGAGCACCGCCGTGGAAAAAATCCTCTGCCCGCATGATCTGTGCGTTCGTACCTGGCACGATCAACAGTAGCAAACTCAATGTAAGCCAAGCAGACAGATTTGTTTTCATTTCGGTGCAGGCTGAGGATTCGCGATTCCGTCAATGTCCTTAAGCTTCTTGGTGAACTCTTGAAATTGTTTCGCCGCGATCTGGTTTTGTATCAGCGCATCCATGATCTCCACGGCGCGGCGATAGTTCCGTTCGCGCACCGCCGAGTCCGCATCATTCTTCGCGCGCAGCATCGCTTCTTTGAATTGTTTGATCTGCTCGATGCCTTCGCGAACAAACGCCAGATTGTGCGCGGCATTCTCGTCCTTCTTATCAAGCTCCACAGCGTGTTCGTATTGTTTGACCGCTTCCTTCCACGCCTCCTCCAGTTTGTCCAAATCCTCCGACTGATTGCCGAGCCTGAAATGCGTGTTGCCGAGATTGTAGTAAGCGGATTGCTGGAGCTTGATGTCCTGCGCCGTCAGCACCGCATTGAAATGCTGGAGGGCGACTGAATAATTCGTCGCACGATACGCCGCCGTGCCAGCGTTGAAATGCAGGCGCGGATCTTCCGGCTTTTGTTTGGTTGATTGCTCATTCAGTAACCGCTCAAACTCCGTGAGCGCATTGGTGAAATTGCCTGACTTGTATTGCTTCAGCGCGTCGGCAGGAGAAGCCTTGCTTGCGCAGGGTGAGAGCAAGCCAGCCACGAGCAGCAGAACAACGGACACTGGGATGTTGGACGTCGAGCGTTGAGGTTTGAGCGTTTTCCGCTTTGTCCGCTCCGGCATCAACATCTCCGAGAGCAATAACACAATTGCCACACCCACCGGCCAGTGATAACGCTCGTGCATCCGCTTGATCAGTTTCTCCTGACCTTCCGACTTCGGTAGCGGTGCGAGCCCCTTTTCATAAAGCATATCAATCGTCTTCGCCCCACGCATTGGCAGATAGAAACCGCCATCGCTCGCGCCCGCGATCTGCTGCAACAAAGCTTCATTCAGACGCGACTTCACCACGTTGCCAGCATCGTCGCGTATATAATCCGTGCGCCCTTTCGCGTCTTTCACGCGCAAGAGCTCGCCATCCGCTGTCCCGATGCCGATGGTAAAGATCTTCATCCCTTCCTTCGCGGCTGCCGCTGCGGCCTCGACCGCATTTTCGTCGTTGTCTTCACCATCGGTGAACAGCACCAGCACTTTGAAATTATCACCTTCTTTGAAGGCGCCGAGAGCTGTGTTTATAGCCTCAGCTAGCGCAGTGCCGCCTTGCGGGATGATGTTCACGTCGAGCGTCTCCACGCTTTGCTTGAAGGCGTTGTCATCAATCGTCAGAGGGCATTGCAGAAACGCGCCGCCCGCAAACGCCACCAAGCCGAGCCGGTCTGACTTTGCTTGTTGCATCAGATCCAGCGCGGCGAGTTTGGCCCGCTGCAGACGATTCGGTGCGATGTCTTCCGCGAGCATCGACTTGGACGTGTCGATCGCAACTACGATGTCCAAACCTTTTTGCTTCGATTCTTGCCAATCGAACCCCCACTGAGGCCTCGCCAGCGCAATGAGCAACAAAGTCACCGCCACGGTGATTAAAACGAACCGCACTTTCATCCGCGTTTGCGAAACGCCGGAGATCAATCCAGGCAACAATCGCGCCTGAATGAACTGCGTCATCAAACGTTGCCGCTCGCGCATCGCCCACCAAAAGAACACCACGAGCGCAGGTGGAATCACCAGCAGAAGCCAGAGAAAATGTGCGTAAGCGAAAGTCATGGCAGCCTCCTTAGTGCCGTTTGCCCTAAGACAATTTCTGCTGTCAGCGCCACGATTCCCAGCGCGATGAGCCACGCAAAGAGTTCCGTATATTGCGCAAACTTCTTCACATCAGCCTCGGTCTTTTCCAGTTTATCAATCTCGGCATAGATCTTCTGGAAATTCTCCGCGTTGTCCGCACGAAAATATTTTCCGCCAGTCATGTCCGAGATTTTTGTCAGTGTGTCTTCATCAATGTCCACGGGGACCATCTGATAACCACGCCGCCCAAACATATCTGTCGCAGGCATCCGAGCTTCGCCTCGCGTGCCGACGCCGATGGTGTAGCATTTCACACCGAGTGCCTTTGCCGCTTCGGCAGCCGTGAGAGGATCAACCTTGCCCGCGTTGTTAACACCATCCGTCATCAGAATCACGATCTTGCTCTTGGACTTCAGTTCACGCAGACGATTCACAGCCGTGCTGAGAGCAGAGCCGATGGCAGTTTGATTCCCGTTAATTGTGTTGAGGTCCATCCGCTCGAGATTCTTTAGCAGGAAATCGTGATCCAACGTGATGGGCGATGCGATATAAGACTGTGTGCCAAAGGCGACGAGCCCGATGCGGTCGCTAGGGCGCTTAGCGACGAATTTTTCCAAAACGCTCTTGGCCATCTTAACGCGATTCACCCGTTCACCGCGGATTTCAAAATCCTCCGCCGCCATACTGCCGGACAAATCAAAGGCCACCACGATGTCTACGCCGCTAGCCGTCGCCTTTGTCGTGTCGAACTTCGTGAGGCGCGGTTGCGCCAGCGCGATGATGAAGAACACAAGCGACAGCCAACGCAACGCCGCGAGAAATCCGCCAGCGTTGGACTTGGTCACGTCCTGCACGCCGCGCAGCAGTTGCACCGACGAATAGACGAACGCCGGAGGCTTGCCTCGACGGCCTTTCAGCCATGCCGCGAGTGGGAGCAGCAAGAGCAATAGCAGTAGATAGGGATGACCAAATGTCATTTCGATTCAGGATTGGTGGCGACGGGTTCAGTTTCTTCAATGAGTCGCACGGCCGAGGAATGCAAGCCTCGCAACTCAGTCTCACCCGGTTCGTACTTGGCGAACTTCACGAGGTCACAGCTTGCGAGAAATTGGCTGAGGCTTTCCTTCTGCGACTTTGTGAGCAACTCGGTCGCGCTCAACTCGCGCAAAAATTCTTCGGTCGTCCGCTCTGGAGCGTGGAAATTGAAACGCTCCTCCAGATATAAACGCTCTGCATCAGAGACCGCAGTGACGAAAGGTTTCGGCTGCGCGATGAGTGTGAGCGCGTCTTGCAACTTTAGCTTAGCACGAACGTGCGGAGGAACAGCAGGGGCCGCCGGGACAAGTGACGCGCGTTTCTTTCGCCACTTCCACAAGGCGATTAACCCCAAAACGACTGCAATGCCCGCAAGCGTCCACCAAAGCCACGCCCACGGATCAGCGATCTCGACTGGCGGCGCGATGTCGCGGATGTCCGGCGCGTTGGCGAGCGGTGCTGTCGCATTGTTGTTTGTGGCACTCATCCGTGACGCCTCCGCTTCTCTCGCGTTTCAAAAAACTTTGCCAGTGCAACGCCGTAGGGTTGATCGGTGCGAAGTTGAATTGAATCAATCCCCGCCGAGCGGAATAGCCTCGCCGTATTGGTCTGAGCCTTGAGTTGTCGCTCCGCAAATCCCGCGCGCTTGCCCTCATCGCCCGTGTTGATCTCGATGACTTCGCCAGTCTCGGCATCACGCAGGACGAGGCGACCGAGTGCGGGCAGCTCCAGTTCGTAACGATCCGTGATCTGCACAGCCACCACGTCGTGGCGGCGGTTCACTTGCTTGAGCATGGTGAACGAGGCTTGCGCCAACGATTCCATCAACATCATCTGCGGCTTCAAGCTGCGTCCACCAGTTCGTTTGGTTTCTGCTGGAGAACCGATGAAATCCGACACCACCACAGCAACCGACTTATGCGATTGCACGCGAAGCAAAAATTCCAGCGCGGCATTCAAGTCCGTTCCGCGTCGCTTCGGCTCGAAGAACAGCACCTCGCGGATCACGCGCAGGACGTGGCTGCGGCCCTTGCGCGGCGGGATGAATTTTTCCACCTCGTCGCTGAAGAGGATGAGGCCCACCTTGTCGTTGTTTCGGATGGCGGAGAAGGCGAGCACGGAGGCGATCTCGGCGGCGAGTTCGCGCTTGGACTGGTCGCGCGAGCCGAACAGGCCCGACCCGCTCACGTCCACCACGAGCATGAGCGTAAGTTCGCGTTCCTCGACGAATTTCTTGATGAACGGATGATTCATCCGCGCGGTGACATTCCAGTCGATCGCGCGCACGTCGTCGCCGGGCTGGTATTCGCGCACCTCGTCGAAGTTCATGCCCTGGCCCTTGAAGACGGAATGGTATTGGCCCGCGAGCGTTTCGGTCACGATGCGGTTCGTGCGCAGCTCGATCTGCCGGATTTTTTTGAGAATCTCGCGGGGAATCATGGCTGATGGTATGCCGCTCGGCTGATTAAACGGCCATCTTTATCGAAATCTAATTGCTCCATTGAACAATAATCACATTCGGTCGCGTGAATGTTTGCAAGCTTGCTTGGCGTAGCAATTAATCGAAGGTAAACATTCGTTGCTACTGGGTCTGCCCAAGAACAAATATGATCAATGCCTGTGCCTTTCACATCTGGGGCTTTCAAGTGAACTCCGAACTTCTCGCCTTGCAATTTCAATAATGCGCGCACAACTTCATGCCGAGTTTCAACTGT
>Ga0114967_10002102_pt1 | contig 16707 bp, 14 predicted proteins | sample M_130628_MF_Meta_FD_92639 | JGI IMG/M metagenome (GOLD analysis project Ga0114967, IMG submission 92639) | Freshwater microbial communities from Lake Montjoie, Canada to study carbon cycling - M_130628_MF_MetaG | ecosystem: Environmental > Aquatic > Freshwater > Lake | place: Lake Montjoie... | reverse complement strand
CGCTGTCTTGACGATCGGTCACGCCCTGCACGATATGGATCACGTCCAGAAGGCCGAAATGCTGAAAAAAAACGGCTGAAAACAGCGTCAGCAGCACGTATCTGTCGTTTAGCTGCCGCATGAACATCAACGGACTGCTACAGATCGCGAACAGCAGCGTGAGATAAATCAAACGCCCGGTACTCACGTCGGTCACCGCACTGCCGGCGGCGAGCAAGAGTACGAAAAGAAAAATAGCGCCGACGTAGAGCCCTGTGAAGTTCACCCCTTAAACCCTCTCAGTGTCGGCATCCGCACTGCGCGGAGGCCGCGTCACCGCAGACCACCTTCCCCCAGAAGGGTTCAGCCGCGATGGACGTTCTGGCGCCCGGACAACTATTTTGAAAGAGCACGCTGTTTTGCGCCGCCCGGGCACTGCCCATCTGAATGGCGGTGGCGCGAGTGGCGCCCGGACGCCGACACCCCTTCAAGGGTTTGCTACGAGCCCCCACAATCACGTTGCCAAAAAGCATGGTGCCGCTCACGAGCGGCGAGGAAAGCTTGCTCGGTCCTGAATAGGACACCGATATGGAACCGCCGCCCTCTGCATCGGCCCGCGTAATTTGGTTGTGTGCGATCGACAAACCGTACGCCATGATGAGCGGCGGCTTAGCGCCTTTGGTGGTGCCAGCGGTCAAAGCGATACCCGACGGACTGCAGTCGTTGTTGGGGTCATACTCACCGTTGATTTGATTGCCCCGGATTTCCGACGAGTAGAGCGCATAGGAAGAGTGTTCGCAGTTCGCACACTCGGTGCCGCGCTCGGCGGTATAGGGATGCAGCAGGATGCCGTCGGTATCCATCTGCGTGTTGCCGGCGATAGCGCTGTCGGTGGCCTGTGCCCACAGACTGATGCCGCCTCCTTTGGCGTCGCTGGCATTGCCCTTGCGACACAGCGGCGTGCGATGGTCGACCGTATTACCCACGACATAGAGCTGCCAGAAGGTTCGGCCCACGTCGATGCGGCTGCTGTCCGCGACGGGTGTCACATCCCACTCGGGACTCACGGTGAAGTTCACCGCGCCGGACGCTTTGTCGAGGACATAGCTCGAGATCTTTCTTGCCTGACCCACACCCGGGCCATCCCCGACAAATATCCAATGGCCCACGTAGTAACGAGACACCTCCAGCTCACGGCTGGACTGCGTAGCGAGCAGTGGACCGGCAATCGTTACGGTGTTCTTGCTCGCCGCCGTCACCGTACGGGCCGCCTCTAGCGCGAAGGTGTTGCCATTGTTGTCGAAGGCAAAGGCTTCGCCGTCGCCGGCCTTATCACCGGTGCAGCTTGCCGTGTTGTCGGAGACCAGCACCATTTCCTGATTGTTGTTCAGGTGCCAGAAAAAAGCGGCCCGCCAACCCGGCGCGTCGGTGGGCGAATACTGGAATTCCTTGTTCGCGCCATCGGCGATATTGCCGCTGAAATCCACTCTGCGCGCCGCCCCGAACTGTGCGGCGATGGTGCCCTGACGAATGTGTGCATCCACGTAGCTGCCGGGTTTGAAGACGTTATTTCTGATCACCGAATCTTCAAGCCGGAAAACCTGATGCACCTGAAACCGGTTACCTCCCAGTTCCAGCGCGCTTGTAAATGCGCCAAACACGTTGTTGGCGAGCATCAGTTCGCGAATCGGTGCGCCGCTGTCGGCGATCGCGACATTGCTACGGTCGAACACGTTGTAGGCTATCACGACGTTATCAACCAAGCCTGCGTTTGGCGCGACTCCTCGAGGGCTCTCGCCGCGAAAGTAACCTAGACGCAGCACAGGGGCTGGGCGGTCGTTCGCTGCGTAGCGCCGCTGGTCAGCGAAGCGTATGCCCGAAATGACGTTATTTCCGAGCAATGTGAAGCTTGGGCGATCCTGACCCTCCCGGGGAGACCAGTCAGTTCCCCGCTCCAGCGTCGTGCTGGTCGCGTCGGCACCCATAAGACTTACCCCCTTGCCGATCACCAGACCATCGCCACCCAACCCTGTGGGATTGGTGAGCCGCCAGGTGCCGCGGGCGAGTTCGATCCTGCCCCCACCAGCGGTGGCAGCCGCCTTCAGGGCGGCTGCCATACAGGGGGTGTCGTCCCGCTCGTCGTTGGGCTTGCAGCCGCCAAACTGCGCGTCCGCAAGCGAGAAAGCGGCCGACCCGGCGCGGCTTGGCCGCACCTCGAACTTCTGTCCCTGGACTTCAACCCAGTGCTTGCCGTCACGACTGACGCTCACCCGGTATTTGCCGGGTGCAAGCTTTTCCGGCAGGGCAGACTCAGCGACAAATTCCGCTGTGCTAGCCACGCCGGCCGTAGCATCCAGAATGACTGTCTGCGGCCCAGCGAGTCTGATTTTCATTTTCGAATCAGGCGCGGCGCCAAGGTTGCGTCCAATCACTTTAATCGCACGCGGGAGGCCTGCGACTGCACCTGCATCCAACGCGTAAGAAGGGCTAAGCCATAATGGCCGGGCATCGTTGATGAATGCGGGTTCGCTCCAGGCCCCTTCCGCATTACGCGCCCAAATGGCGTAGGCCTGTCCAGCACGCATCTGCGCCGGGAGTTTGATAGTGAGTGCATTGGGCACATTTTCCGTGCTAACAAGCTCAGCGGTTCCCGAAGTGGCGCTCGATTGGGTCGGGACGTCGTCGGGATGTGTCACTTCATGAAGCGCCCCGTCTACTGCCAGGTAGACCACCACGTCCGTGGCCGACAGGCCGTATCCCGGCAGAAACAGCAATTCATCAGGTTCTCCCCGAACTGGGGCACCGTAACCGGGCGTGCTAAACAGTTGAGGCGTGCTGGCCGGCGCGGCAGAAAAGGCGGGCAGTGTGGCCAGCCAGAGCATTGTGAATAACAGAGCGCGAATACCGGGGGCGCTCCGGGGCAAACCTTGTAGCGTCGTCAGTAATGAGCGCAGACCGATCTGTCCATGGTCGGACCGGGAAGGAACGCCAAATGCGAGTAAGAACATGTTGACTGCCTTGAATTCTTGAGCGGGCTCATCGAGCACTATTCGTATAGCTGTACCTGAACGATTGCAGAGAATCACTGCGCCGCCACGCCCATTGATAAATCGGTATTCAGACCCCCGCAAGCGCGCCTGCCGACACGTTATCGAGCCTGAAGTTAAAGGTTTATATCACAAGCGCAAGACGGCTCATGAGCCTCTTTCGAGCCTAAGCATTCCCTCAAGCTTCCCGCACGCTGGCGGCCAAAAGCGACTCGTCGCTTGGGATCTGGCGTCGATTGGACGGGTACCTGAGGCGGTCACCTGGCGAGGGACACTCCAGCAATGCCGTCAGTCCCGGACCAAACGGTTGAGCGGCGCGAAATGTGATTGGACGGGGCGCAATCCCGGTCCCTCCCGCGACCGAATTGTTTTCAATTTCGCTGCCTATAATCCACGCTCCCTAACTACTCCGGCGGTCTGCTTGATCACAAGCACCCGTTCGACCGCGCAAAAAAACCGCCCCCCTCTGCGGGTCATCTTCATCAATCGCTATTTTTCTCCAGACATCTCTGCCACGAGCCAGATGTTGAGCGATCTTTGCTTTGCACTGGCACCGCGTGGATTCGAGATTATAGTGGTGGCGAGCCGCATGGCTTACGACTCGCCGGAGACCGAGTTACCCGCGCGCGAGCTTTGCCGGGGGGTAGACGTTCACCGCGTGTGGACCACGCGCTTCGGTCGTTCCACCTTGGCAGGGCGCGCCTGTGATTATCTGGCGTTCTATTGCAGCGCCTTTCTGGCACTGATGATGATAGTCCGCCGTGGGGACGTCGTGGTCGCTAAAACCGACCCGCCGCTGATTTCGGTGGTGGCTGCAGCTGTGGTCCGACTCAAGGGCGCGCGCCTCATCAATTGGCTGCAGGATCTCTTTCCGGAAGTCGCGCTTCGTTTGGGCGTCGTGCGGACGGGCGCAGTCGTTGGCTTGCTCCGCAAGCTACGGAACTGGTCATTGCGGGTCGCGAACGTCAATGTGGCGATAGGTTCGCGCATGGCGAAACTGCTGGTTGAGGAGGGCGCCACGCCGCAGTCGATCGCGGTCATTCATAATTGGGCCGATCCCGCTTTGATTACACCGACCCCAAGGGCTGATAACGCTTTGCGTCAGGCGTGGGCGCTGACCGATCGCTTTGTGGTGGGTTATTCCGGCAATCTCGGCCGGGCGCACGAGTTCGAGACCATGCTTGGCGCGGCGGAAATTCTCGCCCCAGATCCCTCCATCTCGTTTCTGTTTATCGGTGGTGGGCACGGCAATGGGCAGTTACGCGAGGCGACCGCGACTCGTGGGCTCAGCAACGTGCAGTTTCGTCCCTATCAGCCTCAGAGCATGTTGGCGCAAAGTCTGGCGGTGCCGGACGTCCATCTGGTGTCCCTGCTGCCGGCCATGGAAGGGCTCATTGTGCCCAGCAAGATCTATGGGATTGCGGCCGCCGGCCGACCCTGCATTTTTATCGGCGATGCGAGTGGCGAGCTCGCCGATCTGCTGAAACAAGGCGGGTTTGGGCTGGTGGTGACTCCCGGCGACTCACAAGCCTTGGCAGACGCTATCCGGAAGCTACAGGCCGATCCCGCACAACTGCAGGTGCAAATGTCGAGCGCCAGACAATACTTTGAAGACCATCACACCACCGAACATTCGGTGGCGCGATGGGAGGCGCTCCTGCGGGCCTTGGCGAACAAGGACTGAGTCAACGCTCAGGCGGTGTAGGACCGGGCTTAAGCCCTTTTGGACAGAATCCGCCGCGCCAGCGCATGCCGGTGCACTTCCGACGGGCCGTCGTAAATGCGGAAGCAGCGAATGTCGCGGTAGCAGCGTTCGATCACGGTGTCGCTGGTGATGCCAATGGCGCCCAGAATCTGCATGCAGCGGTCGACCACGCGGCCCAAGGCTTCGGAGCAGAAAACCTTGGCCATGCTGGTTTCGTTGCGCGCCTGCTGGTGCTGATCGAGTAGCCACGCGCAGTGCCAAATCGCGAGCCGGCACATATGCAGGTCAATTTCGTTGTCGGCCAGCATGAAGCCCACGCCCTGATGTTCGCCCAGGGTCTTGCCGAAGGAATGCCGCTTGGCGGCGTGTTCGGTGGCGATGGCGTGGCAGCGGCGCGCGATCCCCAGCCACCGCATGCAATGGGTGAGACGCGCCGGGGCAAGGCGCACCTGCGCTTGCGCAAAACCACGGCCTACTTCGCCCAACACGTCTTCGGGTTTCACGCGCACATTGTCGAACGAGACTTCCCAGTGACCGCCCGGGGTGTTGGAGTCGATCGTCTCGAGTTCGCGATCGAGTTTGAAGCCGGGGGCGTCGATGTCCACCAGAAACATCGACGCGCCGAGGTCGTGGCCGTGCACGTCGATCGTGCGCGCCATCACAATGTTGATGCCTGCGCCTTCCACGCCAGAAATCATGTATTTCTGGCCGGAAATCAGATAACCGTCGGCGTCTTGTTGGGCCACGGTCTGCAGCAGGGTGGGGTCGGATCCAGCGCCGTCGGTCACGGTTTCGGTCATAGAGAACACGGTGCGCAACTCGCCGGCGACCAAGGGCGGCAGCAGGCGCGCTTTATGTTCGGGCGAGGCGACGCGCATCAGCAGGTTCACGTTGCCTTCGTCCGGCGCCTGAATGTTGAGCGCCAAATGCCCCAGAGGACTCCAGGTGGCGGCCTCAAACACCACCGCGATGCCGCGATGATCGAGTCCTAAGCCGCCGTATTCCTTCGGCGCGTGCGGTGAGAGCAGGCCCGCCTCGCGCCCCAGCGCCACCAGTTCCTTGCGCAGCGATTCGTGAATATGCGGCTTCTGGCGCGGGTCGTGCTCAAACGGCACCACCTTGTCCTTGATGAATTCATCAACGCGCTGACGCAGTGCTTCGAGTTCGGCGGGTAATTCAAAATCGATCATGAGAATGCTCCGTGAGTGATTGAGGCGGCGGTCGTCAAATCAGCGACAGGCCGCGGGAGAACAAGGTGGCGATAGACGGCGCGAAGCGCTCCCACATGGGGTCGTGGCGTTTGCCGGTGCGATGCAGTTTCACGTTGAGGCAGGCAATCGAGCCCATGCGGTAGTTGGCCATGGCCTGATACCAGTCGGCGTCCGCAAAGGCGGGGCCACCGGCGGCGCGATAGGCGGCTTGAATGGCCTCGCGCGACGGCGGCGTGACGGGCTGGAAGTTGGCGTCCCAACCCTGCGGGTCAGACATCATCAACAGCCAGCCGAGGTCGAGCCCCTGTGCGCCGATGAGCGCGATTTCCCAATCGATCACGCCCGTAATCTGCCCGTCCTTGAACAACACATTGCCCGGCTGATAGTCGCCGTGCACCAGACCAACCCGCGGATTCGCCGGTTGGGTCGCCAACAATTTCTCACCGAGCGCGGTACCCGCTGCGAGCCATGCCGGGTCCTGCGCGTGCTTCAGCACGTTGGGCCAGATCGCAAGCTCCTCGCTCAGCGTGCGCGGTGCCTCCCAGTCGCGCAGCACGCGTTCGGCATCAACGTTATGAAAACGCGCGAGCAGCGCGGCGATGTCCAGCCAGCGGGTGGCGATTGCGGAGGGCGCGCGGTCGAAGTCCGGATGCGGATCCCACAGCAGGAACATGCGGCCCGGCAGCTTCTCCATGATGATGAACGGCGTGCCGAGCAGGTCTTCATCGGGCGAGGCCCAGGGCACGGCGGGTACCGGCAGCTGCTGGGCTTTGAGCGCGCGTAGGAGCGGCGCCTGTCGGTAAACGTCGGTGTTGCCTTTGCGCACCACGCCGAGTGGCGCGACCTTCAAGACATATTCACCGCGCGTGTGGCCTGCGGCGTCTGCCACCGCAAAGCCGAAGGTGAGGCCGGCGTGACCTTCTTCCATTGCGGACAGTTCAACGACTCTGGCACCGGCGCCGCACTCGCGCTCGATCAGCGGTTGCAGGCGGCGGGAGAGTTCTGCGGGAGCGAGTGGTGACAAGCGCGTTTCCTCAACAGTATCCGCGCGACGTGTGGCGCGTTGCATGCGGCGCGAGCGATTCCTTTGTAGGGCATTTGACCGCGTCACACCGGACTCGGTCCGGCCTCTGCCAGCGCTCGTCCGCCGTGCAGACTGCCACACAGGTACCGGGTGGCGAAAGCAGCGCCCGCCGGCGCTGGTGAGCCCGATCGAATTGCAAGACTATGGGACATCCCCTTCGTCGATCAGGAGCCCTTGATGAACGCATCCGGCATTCAATCCCTGTTTCATCGCAGCGCGCGCCACACCACGCACTACCTCGCGGCGGGTCCAGCGGACGGCCCCTTGTTGATCTTCGTGCACGGTTGGCCGGAACTCTCACGCAGCTGGCGCCATCAGCTGCCGGTGTTCGCGGCGCTGGGATTTCGCGTGGTCGCGCCGGATATGCGGGGCTATGGCGAGTCTTCTACTTACTCAACGCACGAGGCTTACGCGCAATCTGAAGTCGTCGCCGACATGCTGGAATTACTCGACAGCCTTGGCCGGGAGCGGGCGGTGTGGGTGGGACACGACTGGGGCAGCCCGACGGTGTGGAATCTGGCGCGCTTGCATCCCCAGCGCTGCGCGGGCGTGGCCAATCTTTGCGTGCCGTACTTTGTGCTGGAAAACGGCTTAGCCGCCGCCGTGGCGCTGGTTGACCGCGCGCTTTATCCGGCCGCCGACTATCCCTACGGGCAGTGGGATTACATGAAGTTCTACGAGGAGCATTTCGCGCGCGCGACCTCGGTGTTCGAAGCCAACCCCTATCTCACCGTGAGAATGCTGTTCCGCAAAGGCGACCCGGCCGATGCCGGCAAACCCGCGTTCACGTCCGCCGTGCGTCGGCAGGGCGGCTGGTTTGGGCCCTTGAACGCCGCGCCGGAATTCCCGCGCGACGCCGACGTCGTCACCGAAGAAGACCTTCAGGTCTATGCCGCGGCGCTCACCCGCAACGGGTTTTTCGGGCCGGATTCCTACTACATGAATCACGCGGCCAATACGGCCTTCGTGGCCGGCGCGCCGGAGCAACTGGATTTGCCGGTGCTATTCCTCCACGCCCGCTACGACTTTGTGTGCGAGACGGTGGAATCACCGCTCGCGCAGCCGATGCGCGCGCGCTGCCCACAGCTCACCGAGCGCATCATCAACAGCGGCCACTGGATGGCGCAGGAACAGCCGCAGGCGGTAAATGCAGCGCTCGCGCAGTGGCTGGCGAGCGCGCTGCCGGACTATTGGCCGATGCCGGCTACCGCGCGCGCTTGATGAATTGACTGGCCGTCGCGCTCGACAATCACGATCTCCACCGGCAGGCCAATCGCCACCTCATCCACCGGCATGTCGATCACATTGGTCAGGAGCTCCGGCCCCTCCGCCAGCGCGATCACCGCCACCACGTAGGGCAGGCGCGTCGCAAACCAGGGGTGATAGGGCTTGTCGAAAATCACGAAGGTTTTGATTTCGCCGTGCCCGCTGGCGGGCAGCCATTCCAGTTGCGAGGCGCTGCTGCCACAGTGCAGGCAGGCCTGACTGCGCGCATACCACGCGCCGCAAGGGCAGCGCGCGAGCCTGAACACGCCTTCGTCCAGCGCCTGCCAGAACGGCGCATCTTCAACGGCGGTCACTCGCCGTGGCGCGGCGATGTTGTCGGTATTCACGTTCATGCCAAGCTCCTTACGCGGCGCCGAGGATAAGGGCCGATTGCGCCTGACCGGCGCCGGTCAGACCGACGTTGGTGATGAGCGCGGTACGGGCCTGTGCGACCTGCGTGGCCCCGCCTTCGCCGCGCAGCTGGCGGATCCCTTCGGCCAGCGGCGTGAAGCCCTGCACATAGCCCCAGGAATGCAGCGTGCCGTTGGTATTGCAGGGCCGCGCCGAATCCCAGCGAAAGTTCCCGGCGCGCACCCAGTCGCCGGCTTCGCCCGGGCCGCATAAACCCCAGGCTTCCAGCTGCAGCGCGAGCAGAATGGTGAAGGCGTCGTAGAACTGAAAAACATCGATGTCCTGCAGTGATAAGCCCGCCGCACGGAACACACGGGAGCGCGCGGGCTCCACGTTCATGTTCGCATCGCCCAAGCGCATGCTGCTGCCGCAGTCGTAGCCTTGCCCGGCGTCGTGGCAGGCGCCCATGCCGAGTATCGACACAGGCTTGGGGCGGAGGTCGCGCGCGCGCTCGGCGGTGGTGACGATGAAGGCAATCGCGCCGTCGGTGACTAGGCAGTAATCGAAGAGGCGCAGCGGGCGCACGATAAAACGCGAGTTTTGATGCTGGTCGACGGTGAGCGGCGCGCCGTAGCGGAAGGCGTCCGGGCGCAGCGAGGCGTTATGCCGTAGCGCGACCGCAAGCTCGGCCAAATCCGCTGAGCTGGTGCCGTATTGATGGAACCAGCGCTGGGCCCTGAGCGCGTTTTGGGCGCCGGGTGAGAACAACCCGAACACCGCATGTTCGTTCTCTTCACCTTCGCCCACGGTAACCGCCTGCGAGCGCGCGTTGGTGGCATGCACGCACACCACGTAGTCGGCGGTACCGGCTTCGATGAGGCCAATCGCTGATGCGATCGACAGAATCCCGGTGGCACCGCTGGAATTCACTTGCAGGGTGACGTTAGTGCCCAGCGCCGCGCGGCTCGCAGCCATGCCGGTGGTGTTTTCCCCAAAACCGGGCTGAAAGAGGTAGCCGTTGAGCGCTTCGCGCGCGAGGCCGGAATCTGCAAGCGCGAGTTCGATGGCGTTCCAGGCGAGTTGTTCTGCGCTGGTGCCGCCGATGATGCCCTGAGGCGTGACGCCGAGACCGGCAATGGCGTATTTCGACATGAATGACCCCTGATGGCGCGGCTTGGGTCATTCTAGAGGTAATCTGCGACACCGCGTTCAGCGACTCTTCTTCGCTGAGCACACCCGTGCATCCCCCTACTCATCAGGAGATTTCCCATGCTGGTATCCCGATTTGGTCGCAGTGTCGTTGCGTTTGGACTTGGGCTCTTCGTCGCTCACGCGAGCGCCGCCCCCATGTCGATCGCTGAAGCCTTGGCGGATCCTGGTCGCCCCGCCGAACAGCGCGCGGTGGATGGCGTGCGCAAGCCGGCCGAGATCCTTGCGCTGACGTCGGCGAAAGCCGGCGACCGCGTGGCCGATGTGGGCCCCGGCGGCGGCTACTACACCCGACTTTTCAGTCGGATCGTCGGCGATAGCGGCAAGGTCTATGCGTTCAATCCCGACTGGGTGATCAAGATGTTTCCCAAGGCGGCTGATCTGGCAGGGGGCCTCGTGAAGGCAGGCTATGCCAACGTTGAAGCGCGCTCGCAGCCGATGGCGGAGATCGCCTTTGATGCGCCGCTGGATGTGGTGTTCATGAGCCAGCTCTATCACGACGAGCATTGGCAGAAGGTGGATATCGCGAAAATGAATGCGGCGATTTTTAGCGCCTTGAAGTCGGGCGGGGTGTTCGTGGTCATCGACCATATCGCGCCGGCGGGGACTACCGACGCGCAGATCGACAAGCTGCATCGCATCGATCCGGAAGTGGTGAAGCGCGAAGTGAAAGCGGCCGGTTTCACGCTGGAAGCCGAGAGCAATCTGCTGCTGAATCCGGCCGACCCGTTAAGCGCCAACGTCTTCGACGCGAGCATCAAAGGCCACACCTCGCAGTTCGTGCTGAAATTCCGCAAGCCTTAAGTCTGCTCTCAACCCAAAGGAGAACCCTTCGATGATCGTCTACGAAATGCGGACCTACACCCTGCAGGTGGGCAAGATGGCCGAGGCTGTGAAGCTCTACACCGAGATTGGCTATCCCGTGCTGGAGCGCGATGGTTTCGCGCAACATCTGGTGGGCTACTGGCAGGCGGATACGGGCACCATCAATCAGCTGGTGCATCTGTGGAAGTTCGCCAGCGATGAGGAACGGCGCGCGTTCTGGGCGCGGCTCTACGGCAACCAAGATTTCATCGAGAACTTCGCGCCGAAACTGCGCGGGCTGCTGGTGTCGCAGGAAGTGAAGTTACTGACCTCGGCACCGTGGGGGCCGCGGCCTTAAGGTCTGGAAGTGTCGTGAGTGCGGCAACCGCAACGGCCGCCGCACTCACGATTCAAGGCGGCTGACTTAACTCGCTTTCTGCTGGGCGTTGAACAGCTGGATGAAGTCTGGCGAGAGCTTGTCTACACCCTTGTTCGCCGCGTGTTCGGCAATCTTGGCGCCGACGGCAGACTTCAGTTCATTGCGGAAGCGATCGTTATCCACCCGCAACCAGGCCTCGGACGAAAACCGGTTGGCGTTGAGCTTGTTGATCTTGGGGATCGCATAGCGGGCGATGAGTTCGTAGGAGCGCTTGGTCTCCGCCCAGTCCGCCCAGTGGTTGTCGAGGTGCAGGAAGGCGCCGAAGCCGCCGGACTGTGCGGTGAGGCGTTCGATCTGCGCCACGTAGTCGTCGGGCGTACCGATCACGGCGAAGCCGGTTTCGATCATGTAGTCCACGGGATTTACACCCGGCGGGGTGCCGAGCGGCAGTGACGCGACCTTGGACATGTAATCGATCCACCGCTCCAGTCCAAACCGCACGTTTTCACGGGCTTTTTCGCGGGTTTCCGCGACATGCACCGGGCCCACCAAACGCCACGCCGAACGGTTCACCTGCTTGCCGTGTTCGGCGGCGGTTTCTTGGGCAATCGCCCAGTTGGCGGCCAGCATGTTGAAGGCGCCGGCAGAGGTGGCGCCGATCGACAACAGCCCCAGACCATGGCGACCCGCGGCCAGCGCGCCGGTGGGCGACACCTGACTCGCCACCGACATCTCCACGCCCTGATCGTTATAGGGCAGGAACTGGAGTTGGGCTTCGTTCACTTCGAACCAGTCGGTTTTCGCCGTAACTTTTTCGCCGGCCAGCAGCTTGAGCAGCACGGGAATCGCTTCTTCCATGCGGTCTCGGGCCTTGGCGGTCGGCACGCCCTGCATGTAGGCGTCGGACGGCAGCGAGCCCGGACCCACGCCAAACATGGTGCGGCCCCGCGTCATGTAATCGAGCTGGCGAATGCGATCGGCAAGGACGTACGGATGGTGATAGGGCAGGGACGACACGCCGGTGCCAAGGCGAATGGAGCGGGTGCGCTGGGCCGCGCCGGCGATGAAGAGTTCCGGGCTGGCGGTGATTTCCCAGCCGCCGGAGTGATGCTCGCCAATCCAGACTTCGTCGTAGTTGAGCTTGTCCATGTACTCGACAATTTCCATGTCGTGCTCAAGCGCGAGAATGGGATTTTCATCCGGCGGAATATGCGGGGCGACGAAAGCGCCGAAGCGCATTCTGGATTGCGTCATGAGGTCCTCCAAGCAGTCGTTTTTTGTTCGGGTTCAAAGGCACAGAAACCTGCGCCCGACACTACACCTAACTTGCAGAGGCGCAAACACCGGGGCGCAAGCCGGACTGTTCCAGCGCACGCCAGCGGTTAGAATTCGGCCACCTTACTCAGGACGAGCACTATGGCCAGCTTCGATCTGAAAGACCCCGACCTCTACCTCCACGGGGTGCCTTACGCCACTTTTGCGGCAATGAGTCAGCAAGCCTCTCTGCATTGGAATCCGGAAAGCGACGGCGCGGGTTTCTGGTCCGTACTGGGCTACGAAGACATCACCGCGATTTCCAAAGACCCCAAGACGTTTTCATCGGCCTATGCCAACGGCGGTCATCGCATCTTCAACGAGAACGAGCGCGGCGTGGGGGACTTGGGATCTAGCGCCATTGGCGTGCCGTTTATTTCCACCGATCCGCCGCTGCATCGGGCTTATCGTTCAGCGGTGCTGCCCGGTCTCAAGCTCACCCGCGTGCGTGAAATGGAAGACCGATTGAGGGCGCGCGTCAGCGCCGTGCTCGACAAGGTGGAGACGCTAGGCAGCGAGTTTGATTTCGTCCAACACATCGCCGCGCCGTTTCCGCTGATGACGCTGGCCGAACTTTTTGGCGTGCCGCTGAGCGACATCGACAAGCTCTACGAATGGTCGAACGCGCTGGTGGGCGAAGACGACCCTACGCTACGAATTTCGCCCGAGCAGGCGGCGGCCACGATGGGCGAGATGCTGGGCTATGCGAGCTATCTATTCGATCTCCGCCGCGCCACGCCGCAGGACGACATCCTGAGCATGCTGGCCAACGGCAAGCTCGACGGCGAACCCATCAGCCGCGCCGACTTCTTCGGCACTTTTATCCTGCTACTGGTGGGCGGCAACGAGACCACCCGCAATTCCATCTCGCACGGCATGGTGGCGTTTACTGAAAATCCCGAGCAATGGCAGCTACTGCGCGAGCAGCCCGCGCTGATGCCGCTCGCCGTGCGCGAAATCCTGCGCTTTGCGAGCCCGGTGTTTCACATGCGCCGCACCGCGACCTCAGACACCATGGTTAACGGTCAGGCCATCAAGCAAGGCGACAAAGTGGTGCTGTGGTACGCCGCCGGTAATCGGGATGAGTCGGTGTTCACCGACGCCGAGCGTTTCGATATCACCCGTAACCAGCGCCTGCATCTCGCGTTCGGCACGGGCCAACACACCTGCATTGGGAATCGCCTGGCTGAGATGCAGATTGCCTTGATGTTCGAGGCCTTGAGCCAGCGCTTTCCCAACTTACGCATCACGGGTGCCGGCCGCCGGCTGCGGTCAAATTTTATTAACGGGTTTTTGGCGTTGCCGGCGACGAGGGGCTGAGCGCCGCGCTGGCGGGATTAAAAAAACGCCATCACCCGCACTTCAATGCTCTCTCTGGGCGGAGCGTCCGGCGGCGTCGTGGGATCTTCAAACGCGCTGTGCCCCATAAAGCGGGCGCGGCCGTCGGTTTCCGAGTCGTAAGTCTTCAGCAACAGCGCCTGATCCGGCGTCATGCGCGGGAAATATAGCCAGCGATGTTTCGGCGAGTAGCGCATGGCGTAAATCTCGCCGGTGCGATCTGCGTACTTGAGATCCATCCGCAGCATGTCGCCGACGTCGTTGGTTTGGGCGTCGCACACCGCCAGCGGGAGTTCTTCAACCGGCGCGTAGAGCGGCTTCCACACGTTGAAGAACGCCACCCGCCGCGACAGCAAGTCGTCTGCCTCTTCTGGCAATAAATCGCGCACACGCTGCGGGCCGCTTTTTACCGTGTAGTCGCTGTGCACCAGCATCACCGCCGGACGCTGCACGGTGGTCTGCGCGGATAAATCGGCGGGCAGGCGTTTGCGGAGCGTGTGGTCGAACACCAGCGCGCGCTTGGCGCCGGTGTGCGCAATGACGAACCGGGTGACCTGCTGATAGAACGTAGCCTTGATGGCATCGTCATGGTCGAAGTCGCGAAAGCTGCCCTCGAAGCCATGAATCTCAAAGCCCTCGCGGTCGACGGAGAGTTGTGCCGCCACCGGCCAGCCGTTGTAGATCGGCATTTCATGGCTATCGGTGCCCGGCGGGTTGGGGACGACCGCGGTGTCGGGCTCGTAGAGGTAATAGTCGATCGGGCGGCCGTTATCGACGCTGTAGTTCAACATGGCGCGGACAGATTGCAGCTCGCTCATCGATGATTCCTCGCAGGATTTAGCTCAGGTTTAACTCACACCACGCGCCCGGCGCACGTGGCGGGTGGGTTCAAAGATACGCCCGGCCTCGGCGGCGATGCGGTCATAAATGGCATCGCACTCGGGATAACTGGGATTGCTCTCAAGCGCCCCGCGTTCGCTGCGGCGGATCCGTTGACTCGCGGCTGCCGCTAAGCGCGACCGCTCCAGCTCGGCCACCGTGCCCAGTGCCGCCAGCCAGCTGCCCGCCGGATCGGCGACCATTTCCTCGTAGCTGATGGCGCAACCCCCAAAGACTTTGAGCAGCTCAAAGCCCTGCCGGTAGATGCGGCTGTAGTCTGCTGCGATGGAATCGGGGCCTGCATGTTTGCGCCCCACCACATTGCTTAGCAGACAGTCCTGAAAGCGGCGGTAATTCAGGATGACTCGGGGCGAGTACCCCAGCGCAAAGGCGGACTGCACCAGCAGGTCGAGGTCGCCGATTTTCACGCACTCGGCGCGCAGCAGGCTTTGTTTCAAATATTTCCGCGCAAGGCCGCGGCGCAGCCGGGCTTCGATATGAGGAAACAGGACGTGGCGGCGCCCGTGATCGATATCAAAGGCTCTACGCATTTGATGCGCGGCCCGTTTGGCATCAGGGTCTTCCATTTCTCCGGCTCTAGGATCCCACTCCGCTGGGGCCGCGATACCAAACTGGGCACCGGCGTCCGCCATAATCGTGGCGAGCAGCGATGAGCCGCTGCGCCCTAAAGTTACGATCATCCAGCGCACCGATTTTCCAGTGGCGTCTTTCAAGGCTTTTATCCTCGCTTTAAACCGAAATCTGATTGGACTACAGAAAATGGCAGCGACGTTCTAGCGTCCGCCCGAGGCCTCGATAAACGTGGCGGTGACATAGGAGGCCTCCTCCGACAGCAGCCACAGAATGCTCGCCGCCACCTCCTCGGCGGTGCCGGCGCGCTGCATCGGCACCAGCGGGGCGACCCGCGCGGCGCGACCAATTTCGCCGCTACTGTCGTGGATGTCGGTGAGGATCACGCCAGGCCGCACGGCGTTCACGCGGATGCCTTCGGTCGCGACTTCCTTCGCGAGGCCCAGGGTAAAGGTGTCGAGCGCGCCTTTGCTCGCCGCGTAGTCGATGAACTCACCCGGCGCGCCGAGACGCGACGCCGCCGACGAGACATTCACGATTGCCCCGCCCTTACCGCCATGGCGAGTCGACATGCGCCGCACCGCTTCGCGGGCGCAGAGGAACGGCCCCACCACGTTGATGCCCAGAATGTGATGCAGACGCTCCGCGCTCATTTCGTCGACGCGGGACCGACGACTCAGGATGCCCGCATTGTTGACCAGCGCGGTGAGCGGCCCAAAGGCCTCATCGCAGGCGGCAAACAGGCGCTGGATGTGGGCCTCTATCGCCATATCCGCCTGCACCGCGAGCGCGCGCCCGCCCAAGCTTTCGATCTGTGTCACCACACTGGCGGCGGCAGCGGCGTCTTCCCGATAACTCAATGCCACGGCATAGCCGGCGCGCGCCGCGCCTAGGGCGGTGGCCGCCCCAATGCCGCGGCTGCCGCCGGTGATCAACAGCACTTTATTCATGGATAACCTCGCGTTTCCGACAAGCATTCAAGGCTGAAAACGCTGTGCAAACTGCACCGCGCGGGTGGGTCTCGAAGTGAGCGGCATCATCGCATGCCGGCAGCGGCAGCGGTCAGGCCGAGGGGGCAGGAATGACGCCGGTTTGGTGGGACTTGGGCAGGTAATCGCGGTGTGTCTGCGCGCCAAAGGGGTAGCGCCGGTGCATCCGCGTTAGTCTTGCCCCACAACAATAAAAGGGGGGAGGGGCTCGTATGAAAAAACTCGTGATTGCAGGCGGCGGTTTCGCTGGGATGTGGGCCGCGATGGTGGCGGCGCGCGAAGTGGCGTTGGCAGACGGTGCGGTGTCCATCACGCTGGTCTCGCGCGACGCGTTTCTCACCGTTCGCCCACGCCTGTATGAGGCGTTTGGCGAGCACTTGCGCGCGCCCTTGGCCTCGACCCTTGGGCCTTTGGGGGTGGCGATTGAAACGGCTGAGATTGCAGCGATTGATACCACCGCCCGTCACCTTACGGTGCAGACCACGAGCGGCGCCAAGGTCTTGTCCTACGACCGTTTGGTGCTCGCCACCGGCAGTCAGCAGCGACCCCTCGCCGTGTCTG
>Ga0114967_10002101_pt1 | contig 16712 bp, 15 predicted proteins | sample M_130628_MF_Meta_FD_92639 | JGI IMG/M metagenome (GOLD analysis project Ga0114967, IMG submission 92639) | Freshwater microbial communities from Lake Montjoie, Canada to study carbon cycling - M_130628_MF_MetaG | ecosystem: Environmental > Aquatic > Freshwater > Lake | place: Lake Montjoie... | reverse complement strand
GGGATTCTGATAAATCGGTTGGATACATTTTTTTGAAGTTTCGTCACAACAAAAAAGACTATTTCCAATCGCTTTTCAGGCCTATAATATTATTCCTTTTTCATTTTTAAACAGGCTCTTAAAGTTTATTTCGTTTTGCTAAAAAAAAATCTTTCAGTAGCGTACTACATTCTTCTGCTTTTATTCCTTGTACAACCTGTGTTTTAGGATGTAGGATACGTTGTTTGATTTGGCTAAATCCGCGTTGAGGGTCTTCGGATCCAAACACAATTCGGCTTATTTGTGCCCAATAAGATGCTCCTGCACACATGATGCAGGGCTCGATGGTAACGTATAATGTGCAGGTGTGCAAATACTTCCCTCCGATATAATTGGATGCTGCGGTAAAAGCTTGCATTTCGGCATGTGCCGTTACGTCATGAAGCTGCTCGGTGAGATTGTGTCCACGACCAATAATGCGTCCGTTGTGAACAATGATGGCACCAATGGGAACTTCATCAGCTTCCAATGCTTTTTGAGCCTCTTTAAAGGCTTCATTCATGAAAAATAAGTCAGTTGTTTGGGTGGAGGCTTCCTCGTCAAAATTAACGTACTTCATACTTCTAATTGTTGTTAAATTATTTTAGTGCCATTGGGGACTTCCTTGTCGGGCCTGGTCAAAACAACATCTCCCTGCTCGTCTACAAAGCCCGTTAGTAAAAACTCCGACATGAACGGTCCAATCTGCTTTTTGGGAAAATTAAGTACACCTACTACTTGTCGGCCAACGAGTTCTTCTTTGCTGTAATGCCTTGTGATTTGGGCACTACTCCATTTGGTGCCAAATTCTCCAAAATCTGCGTTTACTTTATATGCTGGCTTTCTCGCTTGTGGGAAGTCCAACACTTCGAGGATGGTCCCAACGCGTAATTCGATTTTTTCGAAATCATTCCATGTAATTTCCATGTGTTTAATTTGTTTGTTAGTTAGTGGTCATGATGGTTCCATGTGTTTAATTATTATAAATGGTGGTATAAAGAGGCAGTGTGTACGTTTCCTTGCCTCTTTATACCAATCGGATTGTCAAGAATAATGCCAGAACAGGAAGTAGGTAAATTTATTCTAGATAGATACTAAATTGAATATCTTGTATGAATAGCTTTTCAATGGGTGCCGAGTAAGGATGATCTTCTGGACGCAAAGTACTGTTGACCGTGTGTGAAAACTTGATTTCGGGAGAAAGTTTGAAATAATCAAAATATAATTGAAATCCGATCCCAGCCTCATACCATAATATACCTTTTTTATTTTTTACACTTCTGTCTGCGAGTGGTTTACTTGCATCGCCATTGATTTTATCTTCTGACAGTAAATCAATCGAGTACCGTGCTCCTGCGATGAGGTATGCCCTGAAATTTCTTTTTCGATCAGATTTTACGCGTATTCCTAAGGGAAGGTTCATAATTGAAAATGGGACCATGCGTGTCACGGCATCGTCTGGGTTTGCGTATTCGTACTTGAGGGTATGGTCTGCAAAAATATATCCAGGGGAAAAGCGTAAGTCAAAATGCTCACCTAGTTTAACATTTGTTACAAAGCCGAGACCGAAGCCGGGTGTTGCGGGGCTAGAAATCGAATATAGTGGGTTTTTTACTAGTTGTCCGTTCTCAGGGTTAATAAATGGGTCTCTCCAATTGGCCTTCTTAATAATGGTGTAATCGGATGATATGGCTTGGAATACAAATCCCAGGTTGATAGGAGATTCGTCTGTGCCCCCACCCCAATTTTCTTGTGAATAAGATTGGCTGGTAAATAGCGCAAATAATAAGGTGAAAAAAAGGAACCACTTTGTCATTTAATGCCAGTATAGATTGTACAAATGCCAAAAGCCAGGGGTTTAAATGTTGTATTTCGAAAGCCAACTTCCTGCATTTTTTGTGTAAAAGAGCTGCCAGCGGGGAAAGAAGCCACAGAGGCAGGAAGATAGGTGTACGCGGATGAGTCTTTAGAAAATAGCTTTCCAATAGTAGGCACCACATGATTGAAATAAAAATGGTAGCCTTGTTTAATAGGGAATGTGCTAGGCTTTGAAAATTCGAGAATTACGGCTTTCCCTCCAGATTTAAGCACTCTTAAGATATCAGAGAGCCCCTTTTCTAGATTTTCAAAATTCCGCACTCCGTAAGCAACTGTTACGGCATCAAATTCATTGTCTTTAAATAGGAGTTTTTCTGAGTCGCCCATACGGACTTCAAAAAGGTGTTCCATATTTCTTTTGATAATTTTCGCATCTGCAATGGCTAACATCCCTTTTGAAATATCGACCCCAATAATGCGTTTTGGGTTCAATATTTTAATGGCTTCGAATGCAAAATCACCTGTTCCAGTTGCTACATCCAGTATATATTGGGGTTGATCGTCTATCAGCTCTTTGATTGCCTTTTTACGCCATAGGGTATCTATCCCTAACGACAAAGTGCGGTTTAAAAAATCGTATGTCGTGGAAATATTATTGAACATGGCTGCCACTTGTTCTTTTTTGGCTGCGTTGGAATCGGTGTAAGGCGAAATGGATTTTAGCATATTGTATCAAATATAAATATGCAAGAAGACAAAAGTGTATTGTTTGTGAAAAAATATACGCTGCTTGGTTTTACATTTGCTACGTGCTCGCTATTGCGTGGTTATTCATTCTATGTTCAGATTAGCATACCAGCCCCTTTAATACGACCATAAATCATGTTCATAATCCATTAATTCTTTCTTTATCCGTTCAGATTCATACAATCGATCAATACCTTGAGCATAATCTTTAATTCGTAGGTCTGCTACATTGGATTCTTTAACGATATAACTGGAGAACATACGCTTGATGAATAAATCATCGTAACTCAATTTGGTCGAATCATTTTTACGATTGGCGATTGCCTTGGTTGCCAATAAGGGGCGTGCTTCTGGAAAATAGATCCAAAAAGCAGGTTGATCATCAAAAGATTGTCCTGCAGCCTTAATTTTAATCATGGGGGCTATCCCAATAATTCGCGGTTCCAAAATGGAGCGTTCTTTATCAAGTATCCAATCTTCTTTGATGCGAAATTTAGTGACGCTATCTGGGTTAAACACTCCTGGTTTAACATGGGTTGCAATGGTATTTCCGTCTTTGTCTAATATGGGAACCAATACACTATCTGCAAGTTTAGACATCACTTGTTGAGGGGTTAAACTAGTGGAGAATTCGTCTCCATCGGGGTCGCCCTTTCTTCCAGTTGGATCATATGCGGTCAGCTCACCTGCGTTGATTGCATCTAGTATAATCTCAATGAGTCGGGCTTTGGGTGCGACAAATACACGATTTATTTTTTCACGAAGGTCTATCTCTCGCCAAATGCGTTTAGAATAAACGACGTCAGCTTCTCTCATGGCTGCATAATATGTCACTTTTGACATTGAAACGATCTCTTTCTTGTAGTACCCATCTAGGGGTCTTGTCGACTGGGATAGCTGGTGTGTACTAGTTGAATGGGGCATTGGGGAAGGAAGAGCTAAAGTGGGTGATATTGCCGTGGCCGATATTGGTTTTGCTGAAATTTTTAATGGAATAGGAATTTCACTGGGTGATATTGTGGTGGTTGATACTGGTTTTGTCGAAATTTTTAGTGGAATTGGACTATTTTTTTTTTGTTTCGGATTCACAGTAAGGGTTGTGGATACAGGTAAGGATGGGCAATCGCCTGTCGAAACAATTAGCGTGTAAATGCCACTCATGTCCGTGGTTGCATTTGTACTCACTGTTGGACTATGCTCTTTTGATGTAAATCCATTGGGTCCTGCCCAATTGTATAATGCCGTGGGTATAGTGGCATTCGCTGATAATTTTAATAAACTTCCTGCACGTACTGGAGAATTTGAGCCAATGATGGGCTTCTCTGAACGCCCATTACCCACTTTTATGGTTAATAGACTAATGCAGTAGTCTGCTTTCCAAGTGTATCGGTATATGCCAGGAGCGGCAAAACCGCTTATTGTGGTCGTATTGTTTATATCATTTGGGCTTAGGCTCATGGTTGTTATTGATGGATTTGTGGGGTCTTGTGCCCATGTTCCCACTCCACCTGCGGTGACAGTTGTCTGGCTCGATGTGCAAGGTAACGCAACTTGCCCTGCTCCCCTCACTCCATTATCGACGGTAATTTGAATGGCGTCTAAAAAATTACCTAAAGAATGTTTTCCACCTGAAGAGCTTATTGGCTCAAATAAAAACCGCGTTGTTTTTTGTCCGTCGGGGATGGTATAAGTAATGGTATAAGTAGCCCAAGCATCGCCGTCAGATACTTTTATAATTTCTTTTAAAGGTCTCGTAGGAGGGCCAGCAGAAAGTCTACAAACGTCTAAGCCATTGTTGGTTCCATCGTTATCTGTTTTCTTTTTAATCCAGCTTCTGCTTCCAGTACGCGACCACCCGACGGTGCCAGCCGACCCTCCACGGTGCGAAAATTTAATCGTGAATACGGTAGCGTGGGGAGTATTGACATCTTGGTAAATGCCAGATTCGTCATCATGATTTAACTCCACAAATTGGTTCCCTTCAAAAGCTTTTATGCCAAAGCTTTCACTGGTCCATATTCCAAACCAGCGATTCGAGGAGGTTGTTTTCCATCCTTCCATGCGACTATCATTAACTACTTCTACCCCTGCCCAGTGATCGCTGGGTGGGGATTTCGGTGCAAGACCATCATTGAGCGTGCTCACCTTGCTTGAAGCCACTGGTTGCTCAAAACCTGCATTTGGCATTGGGACTACACATTGTCCAAAACTTTTAATGGCGATCAGGCAACCTAGAATGAATAAGCAAGCTGATTTTTTGATGCATATGATGTCTGTATTTTGGATATGTAAAATATTTTCCAATTTAAGAGTGAACCATTTTAAGGAAGTCCTGCACATGTTTCTAATAAATTTTTTATTAGGTGTACCCATTGTAAATCATATTTCTTTTAAGCGGAGCACCTATTTAGCACTCGTTGGGATCCTTTTCAGGGTTGAAAAAAATGCATTTTTTAGACTGAAATATAAGAAAATCAAAAACATAAACGGGTTTTTTTGCGTGTTTTTGGCTCTTGAGCGTACTAATCCTATTTGGAGTGTGGCGTAGGCTTTCGACCAATCTTGTTTACCTTTGTGTATGATTATTAAAAGTGCCATATTTCAATGTAGCAATACCCGTACAGATAAATTACCTCCTCCAATATTGCCTGAGTATGCTTTTATTGGACGATCCAATGTTGGGAAATCGTCTCTTATTAATATGTTGGTTCAAAAGAAAGGATTAGCAAAAACATCACAGACACCTGGTAAAACGCAATTAATTAATCACTTTTTAATTAATGAGCATTGGCAGCTGGTGGATTTGCCGGGCTATGGCTATGCCAAAACCTCACGGTCGAATCGTAGTGATTGGGAAAAGTTTATACGTTATTATCTTCGTAACCGTGAAAATCTGCAATGTGTTTTTGTGCTGATTGATAGTAGATTGAGTCCTCAAAAAATAGATATCGAATTTTGTTCTTGGCTCGGTGAAAATGGTATCCCCTTTCTCCTAATTTTTACAAAAGCGGATAAACAATCCAAGGTTCAGTCGGAAAAGAATGTGGCGTTATTTAGAAAGTCTTTATTAGATTTTTTTGAGGAAGTTCCCCCGCACTTTATCTCATCTGCAGAAACAGAACAAGGAAGAGAGGAGATTTTGGCTTTCATCCATGATATTAATCAACGATTTGCGGCGCTTGATTGATTTTTATAGGTGTTGAAAACAGTAGATGAAGAGGGGCTATGTGATTAATTGGTGGTGATTGTCATTAAATGAACTAAATTGATTGCCTAACAACATTGCAGCTTATTAACACTTAATAAAGTATGTCAAAATCAACAAAAAATAAAATAGCCATACTCGGAAGTGGAAACATTGGTATGTCTTTGGCTAGGGGATTAGTTAAATCTAACTATTGTGAGGCAGGTCAAATTACGCTTACGCGTCGCAATGTGCAGCGTATTGCTGAACTTACGGCGAAAGGGTATCACATCACGGACCAAAATTTAAAAGCCGTAGGCGAAGCTTCGGTTGTGATTCTGGCTGTTTTGCCACAGCAACTCGATCAATTACTCGATCAAATTAAGGAAGTTGTCCGTCCAGATCATCTCATTATTTCGGTCGTTTCTGGGGTTTCTTGTCTGGATATTCGCGAGAAGCTGGGAAATAATGTGCCTGTGGTGCGCGCAATGCCCAATACAGCTATCGCTATTGGTCAGTCCATGACTTGTTTTGCAAGTGATCATGCAAGTCCGCAGCAGCTAGAAATTGTGACAGATATGTTTGAAACGGTAGGGGCGGTGATGAAGATCAATGAAGAGCTCATGACCTCAGCAACGGCATTGTGTGCATGTGGTGTCGCTTTCTTTTTACGAGCTATTCGAGCAGCTTCTCAAGGAGGTGTCGAAATTGGCTTTCATGCGGATGAGGCTCTTAAAATGGCTGTTCAGACGGCCAAAGGTGCTGCCGACTTATTATTGCAAATGCAAAGCCATCCAGAACATGAAATAGATAAGGTGACATCGCCCAAAGGTTGTACCATTGCTGGCTTAAATGAAATGGAGCATAATGGATTTAGTTCCTCATTGATCAAAGGAATAAAGCTTTCGGCAGCGAAAGCAGGTGGTTTATATGTGAAAGAGTAGTGATGTCGTTTTATATTTTGATGATAATTCTTTTGGTATACATAAACCAGAGAATTAGAAACCAAAATACAACGTAGGTGATGGCCATCGCTAAAGATGCATTGAGAGGAGATAGATGAGGCACGACAAACGTTTTATATAGCCAGTATTTAGTACTATAAAATGTGCCATCGGCTAAGTTTACCAACGGCAAGTTCAATGTTTTGGCTACTAAGGTCGATAGGAAAAAGGCGGCTAACGCATTAATTCCGTAGGCGACGAAGGGCTTTATCCCTTGTTGGTACCCTCGCACATCGATGAGCCAATAGCAGAGTGCGAGACCAATCGTTGCTAAGCCCCCCGTATAAAGCACATATGAGCCAGTCCAAAGAGCTTTGTTGATGGGGAACGTTAAGTTCCAAAGCAGACCCGCAATGATGGCAATGAGTCCTATCGAAAACATCCACGCAATTTTTACACTTTCTTCACGATCTTTTCGCTTTAACCAGCTCCCAGCTAGTACGCCAAATAGTCCAGTTGAAACGGCTGGGATGGTTCCTAAGATGCCCTCTGGGTCCCATGTCACGGAGAGTTTCCATAGGTGAGCCTTGCCCAAGAGTGTTCGATCTATCCATGCTCCCAGATTGGTTTCTTTTTCTAGATTCGCGTAGCCCAGTCCAGGAACGGGAACATAAGTCATGAGTAGCCAATACAGAATGAGCAATCCAATCATGATTTTGAACTGTGTTTGGGGCTTTGTTTTAATAAAGATAAGGGCCGATATAAAAAATACAAGGCTAATGCGTTGCAGTATTCCAGGAATTCGAACCTCCTTTAGTGTAGCTACTGGATCGGTAAATAATGTGGGAAATGCAGCAAGAAATAAACCAAGTCCGAATAAAATCAATGCTCTTTTCAACGCTGTCCACATGAGTTTGGAATGATCTTGCTCCTGCCCTATTTTATCTCCAAGTGCATAGCTAATGGATACACCAACGATAAATAGGAAGAAAGGAAAGATCAAATCGGTGGGTGTGCAGCCGTTCCACTCGGCATGTTCAAGAGGGGCATAAATATGGCTCCAATCGCCAGGGTTATTAACCAGAATCATTGCGGCTACGGTCAGTCCACGAAATACATCGAGGGAAAGAAGACGTGTACGAGGGATTGCTTTGAGATTTGTCATGTAGCATCCTGGTTTATAGACAATAGTACAAAATGTTTTGGTGATTTTGCACTATTGTTTACAACGTAGCGTTTGTCCTGTCAGTTCGATTGCATTCGCAATTTTAGTCGTTAGCTTCTTCTATTCGTATTCCAATATCTGAAAGTTCTTGTAGTGGATTGTCACGCATATTTTGTTCGAGCTCGAAGATGTAGGTTCCTTTTTGGGGGAAGTGATAGTTTTTTCGGAAGATCATTTGATGGCTGTATAAGCTACCTGAACTTTTTCCAAGCCATTCTCCATCAGGTAAAGCAAGTGTAAATTCTTTGCGTTCCGACGTTTTTTTACCATCGGGTCCAGTTTGGTGGATGATGATAAATATATTCGAATACTTATAGTCGCCCGTGTGTCGAAGATTTAAATAAAGGGTGTACGCCATTCTTGTATCTCCAACCTTGACAGGGATGCGCATCCTGTCAGCATAGCTCCACTTCAAATCGTTTGTTTTTTGGTTGCTATCAACAAGTGTTACCTCATTTTGGCAAGAGACAGATAGGAGTGTGACCAGCCCTAGCAATGTCAAAAAGTAGCTATTCGTTTTTGTTTTCATCATACCGTTGGTTTAGGACGATTTTTGTTACTCCTGTTTTTACGTCGGTTATTATTTCGATTTCTTGAAGGAATATCATCGGTTGATGCCACCTCTGCTTGTTTAGATTCGGGTGATTTTACAATTGTCTGTACAGGGTGGGGGCTCGCGAGAGCAGGGGCTGTTGAAGCATTTTTAGGTTTTTTATTTCGTTTTTGGCTTGCACGTTTACGTGGTGTTTTGTCATCTAATCGTGTTAGGCTGTCCTGTCCAACTACATTTTCATAGTCGGGGGCCTTTGCAATAGGTGTTTTATTTCCCTCAAGTACTTCTTCCTTTAGGTCGGGTGGCTTGATGCCTTTTTTGTTTAACTGTTGTACGTACTTGACACGATCAATTTGTAATGGGATCCATTCTTCGGCATTTGCGTAACTAAACCACATCAGTTTTTTAAAGATGTCAGTTTTTTGAAGTTTGGCTATTCCTTTTTCTGTTTCCAAACGATCTGCATGGTCTGGAATGTCTTTTAAGGCATCCATATAGGTGTCTAGCTCGTAATTTAAACAGCATTTAAGTTTGCCACATTGTCCAGCAAGTTTCAACGTGTTTAAAGATAAGTTTTGGTATCGAGCAGCAGAGGTCGAAACGGTTTTGAAATCAGTTAACCAGGTAGAGCAGCACAGTTCACGGCCACAGGATCCTATGCCACCCAAGCGACTGGCTTCCTGGCGCATGCCAACCTGCCGCATTTCTATACGAATACGAAATGTTTCGGCCATTCGCTTGATAAGTTCTCTGAAATCAACCCGACCTTCAGCGGTATAATAAAAGGTAGCTTTCGTTTTATCTCCTTGATAATCGACATCACTCAACTTCATTGCTAAACCCAATTTTTTAGCTAAAACTCGCGCTTTATGCATGGTCTCAAACTCCATCCCTTTGGCCTGTTGCCATTTGTCTATATCTGTGGATGTGGCTTTTCGATATATTTTTTTGGTGACATCTTCCATGTTCACACGCCTTTTTTTCAGTTGCATGCGAACCAATTCGCCTGTGAGTGAAATATGTCCAATATCGTAACCCCCCATCGCGGTTTCGACGGCTACTAATTCGCCTGCTTCGATGTATAAGTTTTCGTGGTTCAGGTAAAACTCCTTGCGTGATCCTTTGAATTTTACTTCTACGACGTGAAAAGGTTTATAGTTGGAGGGCATGTCCATGTGGGCAAGCCAGTCATATACGTCTAATTTATTACACCCTCCTGTGAGGCATGAGCCATTGCTTTTACAGCCTGCAGGTGCACACGAACCTGTTGAACAACTTCCACATCCCATAATTAAGTAGATATATATTGAGTCCCTTGAGGGAGCGAATTAAACTTTAAAATACTAACGAAGCGTAAAGATACATCTAAAAATAAAATTTTTGGATTTGCATTTCTTTCGATATGGTAATGTGCTTTCTCTAAAGTATCAATAATCGCTTGCGCTTGATTCAGGCTGATAAAATTGCTGAACTTGGTTATAAAATCCAATTCAGTCGAGGGCAAATGCACCAAATCTGGAACTCCTGAAAGTATGAGGATGCTTTCGCGTATCAGTTGGATGCCATATTTTAAAAAGTGTTTCTGGTTTTCTCTGCCCATTTTGACTGCATGGTCCACAAAGTCGATGATCTGGCTTCCCTTGTCGGCGGTGGTCAATCTCATCCAACTGGAGAATAGATTAAACTGATCATTTTCTTCCGTGTTCAAAAACAGTAGAGCGACCTGTAGATTCCCTTCGCTGAGGTAGGCGATATGTGTTGCTTTTGTTTCTGAGGCGCCTTTTTGTTCGATGAGATGTTGCTTGATTTCGTTCTCGCTCAAACGAGGTATTTTGACTAGTTGAGTTCTAGATAAAATGGTGTTCAGCAATTGGTCTTGGTTTTGAGCTACCAATAGGAATACTGTTTTTTGTGCTGGTTCTTCAATGATTTTTAGCAGTGTATTCCCCTCTTTGTCCAAATATTCGGGCAGCCACATGATCAGTATTTTATACTCCGACTCGAACGGTTTTAAACTTAGTTTGTGGATAATTTGGTGGCATTCGGCAATGTTGATATTGGCCTGTTTATTTTCGGCGTCAAACTGGGCTCGCCATTCATTCAGGTTTAAATAAGGATTCCCTAAAAAAGCTTTACGCCATTCGGGCAGAAAATCAAGTGCTGTATCCTCCTTGTGTTTTGCGAAAAAAGGATACGAAAAATGCAAGTCTGGATGGATGAGTTTGCCGTATTTTCTGCAGGAAGAGCAGTGACCGCAGCTATCGGCTGGTTGGCGATCTTCGCAAGAAATATATTGTGCATAAGCCAAGGCAAGTGCTAAATTTCCTGATCCCTCCGGACCTAAAAATAACTGTGCATGGCTTACCCGATTTTCTGAAACTGTTTGTATTAAATGTTTTTTGACTTTTTCTTGGCCAATAATATCACTGAACTGCATGTTCGCAAAATAAGCAAAAAGTATGGACTAGTGCTCAGGACCTTTCCAGGTCATCAGTTTGGTGAATTGATAGAGAAGTCGATCGGAAAGTTTGGTGTCGGCCGTAACGATTTCTCCTTGTGCCATCAACCCATCTCGGTATTGGATTTGTTTTTTGTAGTTGGTTTGCAAGCCATTGGGTAAAGTTACTCGGGCAAAGTAGCCACTATCGGAAGGTATTTTTGAAATGAAATCCAATTTGCCAAGCAATGCACCAAACTCCTGAAAAGGGTGAGAAGGTAGTTTTAATAGCACTTTTTGTCCTGATTTTATCTTGCCAAAATTATGTTGCGGGATGGCTATTTCTGCAAAATATTGTGTGTTCTCGGGATTGATGAAACAAAATGTTTGATTCATTTTTAATTGCTGGTTTTCTTGTAAAAAACGGACAAATGCAATTTTTCCGCTAATGGGAGCTCTGAGTAAATACTTGCTTTTCCACTCATCCAGTTGGACTTTGAACGTATTGAGGGATTGGACGAAGATCTCTTTCTGTTGTGCAATGTCGTTCTCTAGTTGTAAAATTTCTTTTTGTTTTTCATGCTGATTACTTTCATTATTAATGATCCTAGCGACTATTGGGGGTATGGAAAGTGCTTTGCCGATGTATTTGCTTTTTTCACTTCTGTAATCGAATGAGGATATTGTTTTGCTGTCTTTTAAGGATTTATCGGCATCGAGTGTTTCTTTTTCCAGGCTTAAATCCTCTTGCTGCATATTTTTTTCTTGCAATAAGTTAGCATGCGAGCGTTTTAAATAGGCGATGTCACCTTCTAGCATGCTTTTTTTTCGTAAGAAATAGCCAGAGGTCAAGTATTGTTTAAATAAGGCGAAACTTTGTTTGAATACCTGATATGATTGTTGGATTTCTCCTAAATCATGAAATGATTCTGAAAAATAGCTGGATATGTGTGTGTAGTTTTTATTGGCTATTTCTTGTTGTAACGTATCAATGCTTTTTGAGAGTGTCAGTACTTCAAGATGATTGGCCGTACTTTCCATAAATCCCAATACGTCGTTTTGGGAAACATTTTTTCCCTCGATGGTATTTAGCTTCACGAGCTTCCCCTCTGTTTTTACTTTCACTTCTTTGGGTGCATTGACGGATGTTAGTTTTGCGCTAACTGGTACTACATCCGGATAGCTGATAAAAAATGTGGCCCCAATTAAACAACCCATAATGAAGAGGAATAATACGATCCCATTCTGGACCATCCAATTCTGTTTGTCGGAAATAATTTCTTGAATCTCATTTGAAAGAAGCCTAGTAGGAGGATCGGAATGAATAAGTTGTTCGTTATTTGGGGTGTGTGCTGGCATGGGGAATCGGGTTTGTCAAACATTCATTTTTAATTGGCTAACTCCAGCTGATTTTTTACTAATGAGTAATATTCCATTTTGCTACTGGTCAGTTCATGGTGTGTCCCCTGTTCTGTGATGATTCCCTTGTTTAATACGATAATTTGATCGGCATTCTTGACCGTGCTTAATCGATGAGCAACCACAATAACGGTTTTGTTTTTAAAAAAATTGGATAGATTTTCCATGATTACGGTTTCATTGTTTGCATCTAGACTATTGGTTGCTTCATCAAAAAAGATATAATCAGGATTTTTATAAACCACTTTGGCAATCAATATTCGTTGTTTTTGTCCGGTGCTGATGCCATTTCCTTCGGCACCAATTTTGGTATTAAAGCCCAGTGGTAATCCCTCAATAAAATCCAATACATTGGCAACGGCTGCTGCTTCTCGTAGTTTTTCGAGATGGATATTTTCTTCACCAACGGCAATATTAGCGGCTATTGTGTCACTAAAAATAAAATTCTCTTGCATCACCACCCCTATATTTTTTCGCCAATGCCGATGACTTAAATTGCTCAAGTCGTGTCCTCCTACTTTGATAGTTCCTTTTTGTATCTCGTGAAATTTCAACAACACTTTTAATAAGGTGGTTTTGCCGCTGCCGCTGATGCCAACAATGGCTGTGGTTTTGCCTTCGGGGATGTGTAAGTTGATGTTCTTCAGAACAGCCTCATTGCCAACACCAGGATATGCAAAAGACACATGATTTAAATCGATCGTTTTATTTAATGGGAGCTCCTTCTCAAATATTTTCCCTACGGGTTCTTCGTCTTGTAGGGTTTGTATTTCATTTAAACGATCTAAACTTATTCTGGCTAATTGCCAATCTTGTGTAAATTCGATCATCTGCTCGATGGGGCCATTGAGTTGTCCGATGATGTATTGGATTGCCAACATGCCACCCAATGTTATTTGGCCATTGATAACGGCTTGTGCTGCTAAAAAGGTGATGATGATATTTTTGCCTTCGTTGATAAAAAATGCACCTGTTTGCTGCCATTGATTGAGGGCTAAACTTTTTACGCCTAGTTTAAATGTTTTTGCTTGCAGACGCTCCCACTCCCAGCGTTTGGATGTTTCGCAACCATGTAGTTTTATTTCCTGCATGCCTTGGATGAGTTGTATTGTTTTGCTTTGTTCTGCAGCGGCAATATCAAATCGTTTATGGTCTAGCTGCTTGCGTCTGTCTAAGAATATCATGATCCAGAAAAGATAAAGAACACTTGCAAACGTGAAAACCAAAAAAATGGACATGCTGTAGGATGCTAACACCGCTGAAAAAACAACCAAATTGAATAGCGAAAACAGTGTAGTTAGGGAGGTCCCTGTCAAAAAATTCTGTATGCGATGATGATCGTTCATTCGCTGTAGAATATCACCTGTTTTTCTGCTATCGAAATAACCAGCTGGCAGCTTCATGAGCTTGATTAGAAAGTCGGTTAGGATAGAAATATTGATCCGGCTGCTGATATGATAGAGTATCCAACTGCGGATAAAATCAACCGAAAGCCGGCCTGCAAATAAGGCCAACTGCGCAAACAGCACGATATACACAAAGTGAAGGTTCCCTGTACTGACGCCTATATCTACAATGCTCTGAGTAAGAAATGGGGCAATTAGTTGAAGCAAACTACCTAGCAATAAGCCCATGACAAGTTGAAATACAAGTCGTTTATAAGGGTATAAGTATTTACCTACGGTACTTAATCTTTTGGCCTTTAGCTCTACAAGGTCATCTTCATGGTCGGTGTAAAATGCAGGAGTTGGGGCTAATAATAAAACGATACCATAGTCAGTCCCCTCTTCATTTGTTGAAATCCAATGTGGTAAAAATTCTTTTTTGTTATAGGCCATAAGTCCTTTGGCAGGATCTGCAACAACCATTTTTTGTGGTTTTGACGAAGGGGTGAGTACCACATAGTGATTTTGATCCCAGTGCAGAATACATGGTAAAGGAATATCCGTCAGTAACTGCTCAAAAGATAGTTTTGCACTGATGGTCCGGAATCCATATTTTTCAGCTGTTTCAGACATTCCAAATAAAGAGACCCCGCTCATGTTTACCTGGGTTGCGGCTTTCAAACGTTCTAGGCTTATATCCTTGCCATAGTGTTTAAATATCATCTTCAAACAAGTAGGACCGCAGTCCATGCTATCAAATTGCCTGTATATTTTAAAACTCATGGTGTAGGTAGATTTTTTACTGTGGGAATGATCGCCTCGATCCAATCAGCTTGCTGTGAACTTTGGGGTAAAATAAAACTAAATAGGTAATTTATTTAGTTTCAAAATAATTTTGCTACCGCGCAGATTCAACTCGCCAATGCTACTTTTAGCAGAGGACTCAATCATCCAGTAAGTAATTCCTTTCCTTCGATTGATACAGAAGCGCGGCCTTTGACTTCATAGGCATATTTGTTTACAATTCGATCTTCCTATACTTTCCATCTGCTGTCAGACCAATGGCCATCAATGCTCATATTATCTTGCCATTGCTTGCCAACAGCTAAAGGGTACTTTATGTATGGGTAAGGGTTTAATTTAAAAACTCGAAATTAATAATCATGGTGGGATGCAGCCATACATTGTGTTTGTTTTCAATAAGGCTCTGCGTGACTTTTTTATGTTTGATCTTTGATACCATCTTTGTGACCATCCCTTCATAAAGATCCTACAATTCATTTTTACCGACAATTTTGAAATTTTGTTCATTCAACTTTTCAAAAGTCATTTTAGTTGTGTTTGTTTTCATTTTTTTAATGCTTTTAGGCTAAAAATCGAATCACCAGTATACTATTTTTGAAACCATTTAATTAATCATATAGAAAGATTTTATCGTATAGAGTTATGTCAATTGGCCCATTGAGCAGTGTACGGATTATAGTCGCAGGCAATTTCAGATTCATATAGCTGATCTGCTTCATTAAAAGTGAGTGGTCGCGTATCGAAGCAGGTGTATCTAAATTCACAATCTTGGCATCCTTTTACTTTGTCTTTGGCCGCGTACCAATTGGTTTGAAAACTAGGTTGGTTAATCACATCGGTGAGTGAATGGGTATGAATGGAGCCAAATGATTTCGTATCGCTTACACTGTTTTTGATCCTTCCTTCAAAATCGATGGTCACCTTGCCATTATAATAGGTGCTGCGGTGCTTCGACTCAAAGAAAAAATCATAATTCGGAAAAAAATTGGCGGTGGATTCCGTGCTTTTTACATGCTCCTTGGTCAAAGGATGGGCTTTGTATTTTACAACAAGGGTGTCTACGATCGTTTGTGAATTGGTGGGATGATTGTAAAATGTAATACATCTCAGCTGGATGTATTTCTTCATGCTTTCTAAGAATTGTTCATCTATATCTTGACTATCATGTGGGGCTATAATTTCAAACATATTTAGGTTTTGGCATTGCTCATAAAGAGTTTTTACAAGCAGATTGAATGGTTCGAGTGTATTGGGAGCCAAATTGGCTAGTCTGAATTGGTAATAGGAGCAGCCGAGTTTATTTAATTCAAGGAGTACTTCTTCGTAGGCATCACTCGGATTAAACTCGATGATTGTGTTCGAAATCATACCTGGGGATTGCCACCTCGGTTTTATTTTCGGGAAAAGTGTGGTCTCTGTTTGGTCGCACCAAAATAGTAGTTCGCGATCTTCCAAGTGTTGGATATATTCATGAATGATTTCTTTCTGGTCATCATCCGCCGTATCTATCAATTCAGAAACGTCGGCCCCTTCAAATTCTTCAATAAAATGATAAAGTGATTTTGGGATCAACATCATTTGTCCTCTTCCTAAATCACAAATTACCGCTTTTTTAAATCCTGCTACAGGAATACAATCAGCGAAAAGCATAAAAACCTTTGTGTTCATTCGTGGTTTATCATTAATAGATGACTATTGTTGTATGGCAAATTTGCATCTTGTGCGTGTTCCCAGGGGGCAGAGACTCTTTTCCATTGGATAATTCGTAGCAAAATTCTACGGGCAGCTTGGACAAATTTGCATCGAGCTCTCATCCTAGGGGAGGCAGATACATTGGCTAACCCGTTTCTCTAGGAAAATCAACACTTATTGGCTTGTGAAATGGTGCCAAAACACTTGCTCTAGAGTTAAATACCTCTTTGGGAACAGTGATCATTTTTATTTCTCCTGTAGGTGTCAATGGGAATTCAGTGAGATAATAATAATTAAGTGGCAGTTTGGTATGCGCTTTCTTTGGATCGAATACTATTCCTTTCATGGATTCTTTGTTTATACATTAAGAGCCTGTTTAAATTTTATTCAACAATAATTTTATAGCGGATAGTTTGGTCATATATTCTGCAGAATCGATCAATAGCTCATAGTTTCTACACAGTCTTCTGTCATTATCAAACCAAG
>Ga0114967_10002099_pt1 | contig 16732 bp, 30 predicted proteins | sample M_130628_MF_Meta_FD_92639 | JGI IMG/M metagenome (GOLD analysis project Ga0114967, IMG submission 92639) | Freshwater microbial communities from Lake Montjoie, Canada to study carbon cycling - M_130628_MF_MetaG | ecosystem: Environmental > Aquatic > Freshwater > Lake | place: Lake Montjoie... | reverse complement strand
GTTAAAGAAAATGCTAGGTGGTGTTTGAGACATTATCCTAGTGTTTGGGATATGAATGCCGCATCAGAATTAGCACCACACGTATTTCAAAAAGAAATGGAACCACTTTATCGTATGGTTAAACAATACGATATGGAAAAGAAAGAACAAGATGAAACAGGAACTTGACGAATATTTGTGTAAAGTTTTTCCAAAGATTTTTGCAGAACGAAATTTGCCTATGACTGAAACTTGTATGTGTTGGGGATTTGAATGTGGTGATGGATGGTTTAACATCATTAACCAACTATGCCAAAATATCCAACATCACATCGATTGGAAAAATAAAGAAAAAGAAGTAGTAGCACAGGTAGTCGTGAGTCAAGTCAAAGAAAAATACGGCACACTACGCTTCTACTACAGCGGTGGCGATGATACCATTGACGGTATGGTTAGTATGGCAGAAAGTATGAGTGGTGTTACCTGCGAACAGTGTGGTAACCCAGGTACGCAAAATTATGGTGGGTGGATTACAACCTTGTGTGAAACACATCGCGAAGAAAGAGAGTTTGGAAAATGAAAATAGGATTATCATTTAGTCGTTGTGTCCTTGACATTGTTGAAGGACGAGTAGATATCAACGATGTATTAGTAATCGTCGCCCGTACTAAGTTTGATCCCCACAATGACGAACAGTGGGCAGGCATTTGGGATGGCTATTGCTATGGTGGATTGAGTAATCCCGAATGGAGTCATTATGACTACAATAGCAAAGAAGATGAAGCCAAGTTCCGAGATGTTAGCATCGAACTGTGGGAACAGGGTAAATTCCATCAACCTAGACAATTTGGAGCACATCCTGCTCGCCGTCCTGAATATTGGTTAGAGACTTGTTTGCCAAGTAGTGAGTTAGAACGTAATCCAGCAGCAAAAATTGCTTGGGAAAAATTCCAAGTGGTAGCAGGATTAACCAATGTAAAATTAGATAAAGACTATCAATAATGAAAACACAAGATATTAGAAAAATTATTGGCATAATAGAAAATGCCATTACTGGTGTTAATGATGACTGGTTTAAAACAGGCTCGTTTATTGCCGCTAAGATTCCTAACAAGATCGAACCTTTTAGAGTTTTAACTGAGCCTGAAATTATTAAATCATTAGAGAATAAATCTTTGCAAGGAAGAGTCGGTGATTATGTTATTACTGGTCCAGAAGGTGAAGAATACCTTAATGATCCTAAAACTTTTCATGAGTTGAAAACAGACAACGGTGATGGTACCGCTAGTCCCAAGTCTATTCCTAAACAGGTAAAACTTGCGGATCATGATGGCGTGCTACACACAAGTTGGGGAGACCTTACCTATACAACAGGTAATGATTATATTGTACGTCATGGTACAGGCGATTACGGTGCTGTAAAGAAAGAAATCTTTCCGCAGACCTACAAAGAAGTAAAATAAGGGAATAATATGTTAGTACCAATGGTGGTCGAAAAGACCGGTCAAGGCGAACGTGCGTTTGACATTTTTAGTCGTTTGCTTAATGAACGTATTGTTTTCCTAAATGGTCCAGTTGATGACCATAGCAGCAATCTTGTAGTGGCACAGATGCTACATTTGGAGAGTGCCGATAGTGAGAAAGATATTCACTTTTATATCAATAGCCCTGGTGGTGTGATTACCAGTGGTATGGCTATCTATGATGTCATGCAATTTGTTAAACCAAATGTTTGTACTTACGTTATGGGGCAGGCCTGTAGCATGGGCAGTTTCTTAGCACAAGCAGGACATCCAGGTAAGCGTTATATGTTGCCACATAGTCGTCATATGATTCATCAGCCTAGTGGTGGTGCTCGTGGTATGCAAAGTGACATCGAAATCCAATACAAAGAAATTACACAGATGAAAACTATGCTGACCAAATTGTATGTTGAGCACAATACGGCAGGTAAGACCTATGCTGACTTTGAACGAGATATGGATCGTGATACATTTATGAGTGCCGAGGAAGCATTGGCATATGGCTTAATTGACAAAATTGTCGAGAAGCGTTAAACTTACAATAAATAACAGCAGCGGTCTATCGGCATCGTCCCGCTTTACAAACTCCGCCGCCTATGCTATAATAACATAGGAGAACATAATGGCAAAATATATTTCAACAAAGACCTATAATCAGATAGGTCCAGTGGCTTACCGTCAATGGCGTGCTGATAGTCACTGCAATCTCATACACGGATATGCACTAAGTTTCCATTTAGAATTTGAATGTGATACACTAGATGCACGTAACTGGTGTATGGACTTTGGTGGTCTAAAACCACTAAAAGGTTTGCTCGAAGACTGGTTTGATCATACACTACTAGTAGCACAGGATGATCCCATGCGCGAACATCTTCTTAAATTAGGCGAACTTAAACTAGCCAAAATTACAGAAGTAGAAAAAACTGGTTGTGAAGGTATTGCAGATTTCTTATACGAATACATTAATACAATCTTTTTGTCAAATTACGGTGAAAAAGAACGTGTTTGGTGCTGTAAGGTACAGGTACGTGAAACTGATGCCAATATGGCTATGCGTGTAGGACATCGTAAAGATAACGAATTCCAGGATTAAAATGAACGTTAAAGAAAAAGAAGTGATGGACATTCTGCAAGAAGAATGTGCTGAGGTGATCCAAGCGGTTAGTAAATGTAGCCGTTTTGGTATTGACAATTACAAACCTGGCAAACCTAAAACCAATCGAGAACATCTTGAAGAAGAACTTGGTGATCTGTTGGCCATGGTTGATATCATGCTGGAACAAGGCATTGTTGATATTTCCAAGTTGGATGAAGCCAAAGCAAATAAAAAATTTAAACTTAAGAAATGGTCTACAATTTATGATTGACAAATACCATAATATCGTGTAAAATAATACTATGAACTATACTATTCGTTGGCAACAAATATATCACAATTGGGAACCCATTGAGTTGCCAATTTGTAATTTTACCGAAGCATTAGAAGTTATTAACGCAATTAAGGATAAACTATGACTACTACAACAACATCTTGGACAGTTACATTAGAAGAAGCAGAAGATGGCAGTGGCGATCTTGTTATGCCCTTGCCCCAAGACCTGCTAGATTTACAGGGGTGGCAAGAAGGCGATACGCTTGACTGGAAAGAAGGAGACAACGGTTCATGGACTCTATCGAAAGTTGAAAAATGACTAAAAGAATTGGCTTTGCCTGCAAGTGGATAGACTATGCAGAACAAGTTAATGGCATTGATGCTCGAGATGATGCTAAAAAATACAATACAGGCAGTACTACAGTTGCTTGGTTAAATAGACAGAGTAAGAATGTTGCAGAGCAAAAACTCTGGGACTTAATGGTAGATAATATTGAAAGCACTAGATTACTAGTGGAAAGAGTAGGACAACTTGATCAGAATCTTAGGATGGTTCGCCTTAGCAGCGATTTGCTGCCTGTTTATACCCAATCTGATTGGGCTTATTTCTGGCGTCGTTCTGATGTGCGTGATTATTGCGAGCGCAATTTTCTATCTATTGGGGATAGCGCTCGCATCAATAATGTTCGCCTTTCTTTTCATCCTGGCCAGTTTACTGTACTTGCCTCTGTTAATCCCGGGATTGTTGATAGGAGTATAGATGAGTTTGAGTATCATACCGATCTTGCCCGTTGGATGGGTTTTGGCAAAACATTCCAAGATCTCAAAATCAACGTCCACATATCAGGTAAAGAAGGCCCTGATGGCATACGAAGAGCATATGCCCGTCTTAGCCCCGAAGCCCGCAATTGTATCACAATCGAAAACGAAGAAAACGCCTGGGGATTAAATGATTGCCTTACTATTAGCGATATCGTTCCTATTGTGCTCGACATTCATCATAATTGGATTAGAGAAGGTGAATATATCACACCGGTGGATGGTCGCGTTAATCGTGTGGTGGACAGTTGGCGTGGTCTGCGCCCTACACTTCATTATTCTCTTAGTCGAGAGGATTATTTGGTTGGTCACAACACTGATGTAATGCCGGATCATGCTGTTTTGCTAGAATCGGGACACAAAAAGCAAAAACTCAGAGCCCATAGTGACTTCTACTGGAATAAACCAGTAAACGAATGGGCTCTGAGTTTTCTAGATCGATTTGATATTATGTGCGAATCGAAGGGTAAAAATTTAGCCAGTTTTGCATTGCACAAACAGGCTAAAGAATTAAACCTTCTTTGATTTTGCTTTAGTAGCCTTAATAACTGTCAATTTAGGAGCCTTGGCTTTTGCCGGGGCTTTTTCCTTGACTGCTGTTTCTGCCTTAGAAGCACGTTGTTTACGAGGTGCTTTAGCAGGTGTTTCTACAACTACTGGAGCAACTGTTGTTTCAGAAATAATTACATCAACTACTATAGGAGCAGATTCCCCAACTAATGGAATAGGTGGCACGACGGTTGGCTCTGGAACCTTATAAGGTGCTGGTGATGGTGTTACTTCTACAGGTTTCCCTACGAAGAATTCTTTAATTTTTTTAAACATGATTCATTTCCTTTAAGAATTAAATGATACTATATTTACCTCTATATAAATACCTGGTAATAAAAAGATAATGTAATGATCAATAAAGATGAAGATTTTAGTTCAGAAATGCTCGAAGAAGGAGATTTTGAATTTGTGATAAGTGCTTCGGGCGAATTAAAAAGTATATTAATTCCCGAAGATTTAATGGAGGATCCTCCAAAATCAGTTAAAAGAATTTTAAAAATATTCGGAATTACTGATATACATTTATTAAATAGCAGCACCTTACATTAGATTACTAATATTTTAATAAATAAATGAATAGTTGGGAACCTGTATATGACCATAAGAGAATCGATAGAAATTGTTAGTAGTTCAACCAGAAATATATCACAGCCCGACGCCGGGCGAACAATTTTTATTGTTTCAGACAGTGGTGTAGAAGGCAATTTAACGGTTGCAGAGGCACAAACTCTATTAGAAACAACGGGATTTGCTGGTAGTAAAGGCGTCGATGGATATTGGGGATCAACTGGCTATACCGGCTCAACAGGAACCCAAGGTGTTCAAGGTATTCCAGGATTTACTGGTAGTACTGGTACTCAAGGTGTAAGAGGTTTTACTGGTAGTACCGGCACACAAGGAACTTTGGGTTTTGTTGGTAGCCAAGGTGAACCAGGAGTTGGATATGCTGGTAGTAGGGGTTATGTCGGTTCAACTGGTACACAGGGTTTTCGAGGATTCACTGGTTCAACAGGTACTCCTGGTATAAGTTATTATACTGCTACTAGTATTGCAGGTGGAGTGGCTGGATCAATTCCAATTCAACGCATAACAAGTTCAACGTCATTTATTTCTCCGGGCCGGTATGGAAATATATTACAATATAATTCATTTACTAATACTGCTACATGGGTATCTACTTCTACATTAATTGTAGGGAAAGCCGAAAAAAGTGATAAAGAAAGTATACGAGAATTAACAACAACTGAAGTCGATCCTGTAAAATTTATTACAATGGTTGATGGGGTAACTAATTATTATGAACTCGGTGCGCCAGCCGATCTTACATATAATACAAACAATAGAATATTAACGTCCCCGGGGATGACTATAACAAATACTACAATTTCTGGATCTACAATAACAGGTGCATTAGTTGTTAAAGGCGGGGTAGGCATTGGTGGGGATTTACAAGTAGGTGGAACAATAACTGCCAACAAATTAGTAATTCAATATACAACAATAACTACTGTTTCTGTTACAACTGATGATGTAACAACTATTGCTAATTCAACTAATGCAAGTTCAACTAACACCGGAGCATTAATTGTACAAGGCGGAGTTGGCATTGGTAAAGATTTAAGAGTAGGTGGAACTATCTATGGAGTAGTATCAGGTGGGGTTACCAATGCTCAAAATCTAGTAGGGGGCAATAGAGGAGAAATTCCATATCAATCAGCACCTAGTACCACTAGTTTTGTATCAGTAGGTAGTGCTGGATCATTATTAGTAAGTAATGGATCCAGTATAGTAGGACCTGTATTTAAAAGTACATCTTCCATTTTAGTAGGGTTTGCAGAGAATTTATCAGGTGGTGGAGCATATCATCTACCGTATCAATTAAATACAGGTACCACATCATACCTAGTACCAGGTGCAAATGGTACTGTGTTAACATCAAACGGTTCTAGTATATCATGGCAACCAGGTGGTGGTGGGACTAGCGGTACTTCTACCACTGCAACTAATTTAGCAGGTGGTTTTGCAGGACAAATACCATTTCAACTTAGTACAGGAACTACTAGATTTTTTGGTCCGGGAACAATAGGACAAATACTAGTTAGTGCAGGTACTACATCATCGGGACATGTTTTTACAAATACAGGAACTTTTGTCATTGGTTTTGCTGCCAACTTAGCTGGTGGAGTTTTAGGAAATATTCCTTATCAAAATTCTTCCGGAGTTACTCAATTTATTGCTACTGGATCAAATGGACAAATCTTGAAGATGCAAACTTCGGGTATCCCAATATGGACTGATTTATCTGGAGTAGCATCTGGAAGTGCAACTACCGCAACTAACTTAGCAGGTGGCAGTGCTGGTAGGATGCCTTACCAGTATGATGTAGGAAAAACCGGATTTACAAATTCTGGTACGTTAGGACAAATATTAATTAGTGGTGGTGGCGGAAGTCCATTTTGGACAACTACTGCAACAATACTTGCTGGTGGTACTGGCGGTACAGGTGTATTAGCGGTACAAGGTGATATAAATGCTACTAAAGAAATTACAGCCTATTCTGGTTCTGATATTAGATTAAAAGAAAACATAACAACTATAGAGAATGCATTAGAAAAAGTTAGATCGCTAAATGGTGTTATGTTTGATTGGAAAGACTCAGTTATTAAAGAAAAAGGTGGAGATGACGGATATTTTGTTCGTAAAAGAGATACAGGAATTATAGCGCAAGATGTTGAAAAAGTACTTCCAGAAGTTGTAGCAACTAGAGATGACGGTTTTCTTGCAGTACGTTATGAAAAATTAGCAGGATTGATTATACAAGCAATTAATGAACTTGCTAGTGAAGTAGACGAACTTAAAAAAAGAATCCAATAATTTTATTCAATAAATAATAAAAAGAATCGGAGTTAACTAGTGGCAAGCACAATTACAAATTATAGCAACAATATTAATATTGATTTTCCTATTGCTGGAGCAGATAATGACTCTCAGGGATTTAGAACTAATTTTTCACAGATACAATCTGCATTAAAAGTAGCATCTAATGAAATATCAAAGTTGCAACTAAATGCTGCTAATCCTGCAAATTTAATTTTGAATAATTATTCAAAATCTGAACTTTATAATCTAGGGTCATTGGATGATGGAACTGTGGTGATGTTAACTGGAAGTGGTTATAATAAACCTGTTTATAGTTTTAGTGGAGTTTGGTACACAATGACAGGAACATCGGTTACTCTTCCATAAAATGTTTAATCCATTGTTACCAGATTTATCAACGTTAAAAAACGAAGATATAGATAACAAAATAACCGAGTTAATGCAAAAATATTTCCTTGCTTCAAAATTTGGGCAAGGTGGGGTCATGCATCAACTTGCTGTAATACTTGAAGCATATAAACAAGAGCAATATCGCAGACAAGCAATGGCTAACAAAAAGTTAGTTCAAAATCAAAATCAAGATTTAGGCGAATATATCAAAATAGACTCTTGACATTAACTCAAAAGTTATGTTAAACTAGTACTATGAGAATTAATGAATACGGTGCTATATTTCTATCTGCTAACGAATTATTTGAATCTCTGTATACAGGTAAAATAAAATCATTTGAAAATATATATCTAGATCAAAAAATTACAGATCAATTTAATACTGCTAAAGATTTAAATAGAGATAATTTTGATTATTTAGGAACATATATTAAACCAGATATATCATTAGTTCAATTTGATAGAAATTTACAAGATAATTGGTTTATGCCCAAAGATTATAAATCAACATCATTTAATATAGTAGAACATATATTATCATTGTGTAAAACAGATGTAGAAAAAGATCGGGTATTAAATGAGTTGAAATTGTTTGCTCAATACGATATGATCGAATTGATATGTTATCTTAAATACTTAGTAGACACCCTGAGGGGAAATAACCTAGTATGGGGAGTAGGACGGGGTAGCAGTGTAGCAAGTTACTGCTTATACTTGTTAGGTGTTCATAAAATAGATAGTATTAAGTATGAACTTGATATTAAGGAATTCTTAAAATAGGAGAATATAATGGGAAAAACAGTTAAATCAATGCAGGGAAGACCTGTTGATATGGAAAAACTAATGAGCCAGCATGAACTAATGCCTGCAATTGGTAATATAAAAGTAAATGCACGGGGTGACGAATTAGGGCCAGGCGGAACAATTATAAGAAAACGTGAAGATATTATGGCTGAATATTATGAAAATAATCCTAAAGCCGTACCTGAAAAAAGTAAACCTGTAGAACCAAAAGCAGTAGAACCAAAAGCAGAAGTTGTGCCAGAGGCTGCACCTGTACTAGTTAAAAAAGGAAAAAGTACAAATGAAAGTTAAAGGTAAAATTGTTCCTATAAAAGACAATGTTCTAGTTTCAGACATGGACTTTGATATGCAGAAAACTGCTTCTGGAATATTGATCACTAGTGATAATGGCAAGGCAGAAGGAATTTATCCACGATGGGGTAAAGTGTGGGCAATCGGTCCGGATCAATCTGATGTTCAAGTCGGCGAATGGGTTTTAGTAGAGCACGGACGCTGGACCAGAACTATTGAATTTGAATTAGACAATGAAACTATTGTAGAATTACGTAGAGTTGATACTAATGCAATTTTAGCATTGGCTGATGAAAAACCGCTGGACTGGATGAGGAGAGCATAGTAAAGGGCTTGACAAGCCCTTTTTTTACGACTATAATATATTATGAAAACACGAAAAGAAATTATTACAAGTATGTGCTTGACTTACAGGCACGACTACGGCTTGGACAAGCATCCCGACGATGAACCTTTAGTTGCAGGTATGACTGAATTAGAACGCACGGCATTATGGAAACAAATGGCACAGATATTTGATAATAATATTTGGCCACATATGGGATTTAGAGACGAGGATGATTGGAAATGATTTTCAATAAAGTTAAAGAACTAAAAAAAGAAGGTTTAAAAATTGGTATTACATTTTCAACCTTTGATTTACTGCATGCCGGACATATTGCTATGTTGTCAGAGGCTAAAAATCATTGCGACTATTTGATTGCAGCATTACAAACTGATCCAACTATTGATCGTCCAGGGAATAAAAATCCTCCTGTTCAAACTATTGTAGAACGACAAATACAACTTAGCACAAATCGTAATGTGGATGAAGTTGTAGTTTATCAAACTGAAAAAGACCTCGAAGACCTCTTGCTTATTTTGCCTGTAGATGTTAGAATATTAGGTATAGAGTATGCAGACAAAGAGTTTACAGGTAAAGATATTTGTAAAAAACGTGGGATTGAAATTGTCTATAACGGACGAGATCATTCCTTTAGTAGTAGCAGCCTACGCAAACGTGTGGCAGAAGCAGAAGGAAATAAAAAATGAAAAACTGGTTACGAAATAAGATGCACAATTTTATATTCCCACCTGATGAGGCACAACGAGCAAATAAAGTGCCGAGACCGGGTATTGGTATAATAACAGAGGGAGAAACACTTAGCACAGAACCCATGCGTCTAAGTATCTATCGTGCCAACGGTGGAACTATTGTTGAGACTCGTGTTTATGATCGTCAGAAAGATCGTAGTCAAAATCAACTACATATCGTAGGACATGATGACGATCTCGGACATAGCATAGCAAAGATTATCACCATGGAGTCATTACGTGGATAAAATTAAGGAATTAGTATGATTGAATTATGGGTTGAAAAATATCGTCCTAAAACTGCCAACGACTATGTGTTCAGAGATGACGCACAACGTAGGCAAGTACAATCTTGGATTAAAGACGGCAGTATTCCACATCTGTTATTGAGCGGTGCTGCTGGTATTGGAAAGACCACATTGGCTAAAGTTTTAATAAATGATTTAGGTATTGAGTCTTATGATGTATTAGAAATTAATGCAAGTCGTACTAATGGCGTAGACGATGTGCGTAATATGATCATAAACTTTGTACAAATGATTCCGTTTGGTCCTTTTAAGGTGGTACTATTAGATGAAGCAGATTATTTATCGCCTAACGCACAGGCAGCATTGCGTGGAGTTATGGAGACCTACAGTAACCATAGTAGGTTTATTCTTACTTGCAATTATCCAAATAAAATTATTCCTGCTCTGCATAGTCGTTGTCAGGGCTTTCATGTGGACAAGACCGACCAAACAGAATTCACTGCTAGGGTTGCTACCATTCTAGTTGAAGAAAATACAGATTTTGAACTTGATACATTAGATACCTATGTTAAACTAACTTATCCAGATTTGCGTAAGTGTATCAATATGGTACAACAAAATATAAATGGTGGTAAATTATTAACTCCAAGCGCCGGCGATGAAGGTGTTGCTGATTATAAAGTAGATATGGTTGAACTTTTTAAGAAAGGCAAAATCAAAGAAGCAAGAACTTTACTATGTAGCCGTGCTCGTCCAGAAGAAATGGAAGACATTTACACCTGGATGTATAATAATTTAGATTTATTTGGTAAAACTGAAGAACAAAAAGATCAAGCATTGCTAGTTATTAAACAAGGTCTAGTTGATCATACCTTAATTGCCGATCCAGAAATTAATCTAGCAGCAACACTAGTAAAATTAGCACGTATTACGCTGTAGGATACTTATTACGAAAATCTATAATAAAGTTATTTTCTTTATTAAGAAATGGATACCAAGGAACATATTTTTCATAAAACTCTAATTGATTAATAATATAATCATAATATGCTTTTTCAATTATATATGTAATAGGTCTATCGGTTACTTTACTTAATATATGCAAAACTTTATAAGGATCATTGATAATATCAAAGAAATTAATAAAAAATATATTATCATTTAAATTGTTATTATAAAATTCCATAACTTTATTGTGATCCATTGTTGACAAATTATCATTAAATTTAATATTATATTGTTTTATTTCATCTAATTGAGCAGGTGTTAAATTTCTTAATGATTCGTTAAAATCATTAAAATCATTAAGATTGAAATAATCTGAAAAATGTTTAAATGCATGACTAGTAGAAAATGCTTTTAAATGATGATTTATATCAACAAATAATCTTTCATCACTGTTAACTGTAATATTAATATGTTTAAAATCTGGATATTTTTTAGCTAAAGATGTATAATCAGTTATAAAACTAGATGGCCAATAAAAATTTTTAAAAGGTGCATTATCTTTAAATTCTAATTCCATCCAGGGTTTTGCATCACTAAATTTAGATTTGGTAAGATAATTAGAATAATATTTAAATTCAGAATGACAATCTATGGGATTATATCGAGTTGGAATAAGATCTTCAATCTCATTGTTTTTATTAGGTATGTTAAGATGTATAGGTCTATTAAAATCTTCAAGTAAAAACATTAGAAAAGTGCATATAAGTTTTCCGTGGCCGCCGCCCGCATAACTAACGTGATAATAGTTCATATATATATATTTAGTAAATAATTTGATCCAGATTGGTATATACTAGTTAGATTAGATAAACAAACCGCATAGTCGATTGCAGGTCGAGTACTATGCGGTTTATCTTTAAATGTTTAAGTTAGTTAATCGCTAGTATCTTCCTTATAGATTTTTAACACTTCTTTAACGACTGGATGTCGTTCTATATCTTGAGTTTCAAATCTCGCCATTGCAATCATTCGCGAATCACCTCCTTGTCCGAACAAACTGCAAAACTCTAGGAGACCGTTTTCACTAGGACGGTCGGCTTGATTCAAATCTCCAGTAACTACCATTCTAGAATTATTGCCAATTCTAGTTAATAACATCTTCATCTGACTAGGTGTAGCATTTTGCATTTCGTCAGCAATGACAAAAGCATTCTTAAATGTTCTACCTCTCATGTATGCTAATGGACTAATTTCAATAGATCCATCTTCTAACATACTTGCTATCTCTTTAGGGTGATAGTATTCTTCAAAGACATCAAATATAGGTCTTGTCCAGGGTGCCATTTTGGCATTTAAATCCCCGGGTAAAAACCCATGCTCTTCATCTACCGAAACAGCGGGGCGGGTTACAATTATTTTATTAATAGACCCTTCCTTATACAATTTAATTGCCATCTGTACGGCTAACATTGTTTTGCCCGTACCGGCTGGACCGATGGCTAAAACAATGTACTTCTTGGGGTTTTTTAGCAATTCAAGGTAGTTCTCTTGGCTAAGGTTTCGTGGAACTATATTGACTTGCTGGCTTCTTTTTAAGTAGGACTTAATTTGTATTAAGTTACTATGTGGTTCTTTATGGAATCGTGGATCTCGTTGTTCACTCATATCCCTGTCCCTTCTTCTATTAGCTCTAGGCAATTTTACCTCCTTGGTGAAGATCGACCTGCACTAATATTTAAAAGTTATTTTAAAATATGGGCTTAAAGTGGCTGATTTTGGATCCCTATTGTTTAACAAACAACATAGTAATTAGACTAAATATTTAGTAGAGGATATCCTGTGATTCAGCAAGACATAATTAATAATGAATTTAAAGACATAATAAATCGAGAATCAATTGAAGATCGAGATGCTTCGTTAATGGCATTTAAATATAGTGGATATAAAATATTAGATAAAATAGGAAAAAATGAAAGAATATTAGATATAGGATGTGGTAGGAATTTATTTAAACTTAGAAGGCCAAATTTATTAGGTATTGATCCAGTCCATGATTCTGCTGATATAAAAATAGCATTTCAAGATTTCGAAACAACTGAAATATTTGATACTATTTTATGTTTAGGAAGTATACAATTTGGTGAGTTAGAAGATATTAAATTTTTGATAAAAAAATTAACAGGTATGATAAAACCTGGAGGAAAAGTTTTTTGGAGATGTGATACAAATAATAATAATAGATCATGGAAATTTGCTTGGAAAAAAGAGTTTCATTACGAATTTGCTAATGAATTTGATTATTCAGTAATTGAACTTCAAGATGATTATATAGTTGCAGCGTGGAAAGAAGGGAATCCATTAAAAATATACGCAGAATGGATTAAAAATTAAAGAGATAAATCATGCATGATATAATAGATGTTATAAAAAATCTACAAACACTTAGTGAAAACAATAGTGCATTTAAAGTACTTAAAGACTTTGAACGTGTTATTGATGAACTAGATATATATGTGTTTAAAAATTGGGAAGATGGCGAATTAATTGCTGGTCCTAAAGTAAATCGATACGATGTAGAATGTAAGTTCATGTGGGATAGAGCACACATGCCTGATCCCAATGGAGGAAAACGTTTAGTAGATTATGGCTGTCAGGTTGTTTACGCTAAAGAAGTAGTTATGCTACCTCGTAAGATTAAAGACCCTAGTGATTTTCGTCCTGGTACAAAAAAGGGTAAAATTGATGCACATCCTATTTGGACTGTAACAATTATCATGCCTAAAAAATTAATGCAAGATATGTATATAGGCAAAGAAAACAAAGAAAATAATAGAATGGCTGAATTAATGAAATACAGTCAACAAGATGCACAACTTGAAAATGTAGCACAAGAAGAACCAGCGGAGGCTCCAGCAGATGCAACAGCGTAAATTAAACGAAGGACTAAGATCCGGAGATCTTGAAAATTATGTGTCAGAAATTTTCACAGTTGATCAATATAAAAGCAAAATGGGTGAAGATAAAGATGTGATTGTATTAGGATTTCATGTTCGTGAAAAAAATCCTGCTATTGATATGATGGAATTTATTGAAAAAGGTTATGATTTTATTCTTGATGCTGACATGAGCGCAGGTGAAGAACACGACGGACAGTATCAGGTATTTGTTGAAATACAAAGAACGCCTGAATTAAAATCACAATTAAAAGAATTACTAGGTGGTGTTGGACAATTATGTAAATGTAGTGAATGGAAATTTCGATATCAAAAAGCCCCAACAAGTATAGAATTTAATGAAGTGAATATTACGGAAACAATTCCAATGACTAAAGAAGATTACGAACGTAAAGTGATGGAAATTAAAAATGTTGATATTAAAGAATTTTTTGATCAAGGTATTGTGGATGTTGCATTAGAATCTGATAATAATTTGATATTCAGCAAATCTTATGCCGGAGATATTTCTGCTAAATTTATTGCAATTGGCGATTACAATGATGTTAAGCGTACTGTACCCGGGCCGCTATCATTAGACGAAAGTAGTCAAAGTCAAATGTTCTTTTTATCAAAATATATAGGTAATTACGAAATTAATAAAATTGGAAATAAATTTTTAATTAGAAACGGAAATCGTGCTGTAGTATTAGAAAAAGACAGATGGTAATTAAAAATATAGATACTAATTGGTTACAATTAATTTTAAAAGAAATTAAAGAAGATTCAAATAAACCATGGATAACAACTGCTAGTAAAGAAACATCAATGTTTGCTAATAACAAACTAAAAAGTATAAATTATCCATATCTTCATCCTACATTAAATTTAAAAATGATGTCTGATATTCGATCATTTTGTCAAATATATGTGCGCCCTGGATTTAATGAAACTTTAAATTTTTGCAAATATACTCAAACTTTTGCTAATCATAGCGGAATTTTTGGTAAAATGGCAATATGGAAACTAGAGCCAAAAGAAGAAATAGAACCGCATGTTGATAATTTAGAATATCATTCATATATACAACGATGGATATACAATTTAAATTTAGATAATTCATTAACAGATACTATTATTGATAATTCTAAATTAGAACTTCAACAAGGATGGTTCTTTGAGTTAGACTTATCATTAGTACATAGTTTTATAAATAAATCAAGTGAGCCCTGGTATTTTTTAACTTTTGATACATGGAAAAATTAAACAATGTTTTTATTAAATTTTTTACCTAACTGGATATTTCATGCAATACTAGCAGTAGGTATACTAGGATTAATTTCTAGTTTCATATTAAATTTTATTCCTTCATTCAAACTTTATCATTTACCTATTCAAGTTATTTCTGTATTGTTAATTGCTGTAGGAGTTTGGTTTGAAGGTGCTATAAGCAATCAAGCAGAATGGGAAGCCCGTGTAGCAGAAATGCAGATTAAGGTTGCAGAGGCAGAAGCAAAAAGTCAAGAAACAAATGTTCAAATAATAACTAAAACTGTTAAAAAACTTGAACTGGTTAAAACTCGCGGTGACGATATCATTAACTATGTTGATCGTGAAGTAGTTAAAGATCGAGAAGTTATCAAATTTGTAGAGAATTGTCCTATTCCACAAATTATTATTAATACACATAATGCAGCAGCATTAAATCAACCTATTGAGATTAATAAATGAAATTAATTAAATTACTTGCAATTGCATCTATTTTATTAATTACAGGATGCACTACAGTACCTGTGACTGTTAAATTTCCAGATGCACCTGCAATGATATTAGAAAAATGCCCTCAGTTAAAAGTTATTGAAGGCAACACGGTTAGTATTATAGATTTTACAAAAACCGTAACATTAAATTATACAACATATTATGAATGTGCTGTAAAAAACGATGCATGGATAGAATGGTATCAAAAACAAAAGAAGATATTTGAAGAAGTACAAGGAGATTAGTATGTTAGAAACACTATTTTGGTTAGCACTTGGAGCATTTATAGGATGGAATTTTCCACAACCTCAATTTGCTAAAAATATTCAAGCAAAAGTTATAACCGTATTTCGCAAGGAGCAATAATGTCAGGATTTATTTTAACACAAGAGCAACTTGCTCAATTACTTCCAAGTAATCAGTATCTTGATCATTGGTATCATGCATTAGAACAAGCATTACCTGATTACGATATCAATACTCCTAATAGAGTAGCAGCGTTCCTTGCTCAATGTGCTCACGAAAGTGGCGGATTTATATTCTTAAAAGAAAACTTAAATTACAAGGCAGCAAGTCTATGTAAAGTATTTCCAAAATACTTTCCTAATATAGATATTGCTAATGCATATGCACACAAACAAGAAATGATTGCTAATCGTGTATATGCTAGTCGTATGGGCAACGGCGACGAGCACAGTGGCGAAGGTTACAAATATTGCGGACGTGGACTAATTCAATTAACTGGCAAGGATAACTATACACGGTTTGCAGAAAGTATCGAAACACCTGTAGAAGATATTCCAGAATATTTGGCTACATTCGAAGGTGCTGTGCAAAGTGCTTGCTGGTTCTGGGAAAGTAATAACTTAAATGTACAAGCCGACTCGGGCGATATTAAAACAATGACCCGCAAGATCAATGGTGGTTATATTGGTTTGGAAGATCGTATCAAACACTACGAACACGCATTACATGTATTAGGAGCATAAAATGTCTACACAAGAACACGATATTGAAACACTGGTCAAAGAAGTAAAAGAATTACGAGAGACTCAGATGGCTGCTGCCAGTAAAGGTGGCCTGGTTGAGAAGATAACCTTTGCAGGAATACCCATCATGTTTTCATGCATAGTATATCTCATGACGGCATTGAGT
>Ga0114967_10002097_pt1 | contig 16735 bp, 13 predicted proteins | sample M_130628_MF_Meta_FD_92639 | JGI IMG/M metagenome (GOLD analysis project Ga0114967, IMG submission 92639) | Freshwater microbial communities from Lake Montjoie, Canada to study carbon cycling - M_130628_MF_MetaG | ecosystem: Environmental > Aquatic > Freshwater > Lake | place: Lake Montjoie... | reverse complement strand
GGATGTCGCCGCAGGCGCGGCCGCGGCCGCCGCATTCGCGGCACCACCGCGTGCGGCGCGATCGCGCTCCTGCGCACCGCGCTCGGCGCGCTCGAGCGCGGCCAGCGCCTGCGTGAGGCTTGCCACCACGGAGACGGACGCATCGGGCGCGCCGATCACCACGATGGACTTCGCCAGGCGCTCCAGCATGGCGCGGTCGTGCGTGACGAGCACCACGGCGCCGGGGAAGCTCTCGACGGCCTCCTCGAGCACCTCGAGCGTGGGGATGTCGAGGTCGTTGGTGGGTTCGTCAAGCACCAGGATGTCGGCGGGCTCGAGCATCATGGCCGCAATGTGCGCGCGGGCGCGCTCGCCGCCGGAGAGGCTCGAGATGGGCTGCAGGAGCTGCGCGTCCTTGAAGAGGAACTGGCGGCTCCACGCGGTGATGTGCATGGTGCGACCCTGGAAGTCCACCTTGTCGCCGAGCGGGCAGATGGCGTCGCGCAGCAGGGTCTGCGGCGGGATGTCCGCGCGCTGCTGGCGGAGCACCACGATGCGCGGCTTCGGATCGGCAAACTTCACCGTACCGGTATCGGGCGCCAGGTCACCGCAGAGGATGGAAAGCAGCGTGGTCTTGCCGCTGCCGTTCGGGCCCATGAGGCCGAGGCGATCGCCGGGCGCGAGCTCGAGCTCGACGTCCTTGAAGAGCGTGCGCCCATCGAAGCCCTTGGAAATACCGGTGGCCTGCACCAGGCGGCGCGTCTTGCGGCCGCTGGCGGTGAAGTCCACGCGTGCGCCGCCCGCGTTGGCGGCGGCGTTGCGGTCGGCCAGGTCCTTGAGCTCCTCGCGGCGGTCGGCGCTGTCCTCGATGCGGCCCTTCGCCTTGGTGCGCCGCGCCTTGGCGCCGCGCGCGAGCCACGCGTCGTCGACGCGCACCTCGTTGGCGAGCGTGGCCTCGCTCTTGGCCTGCGCTTCCAGGAACTCGTCGCGGCGGCGGAGGAACTCGGTGTAGTTCCCTTCCACGGTGAGCGTGCCCTGCGGGTACGCGCGACTCAGCTCCACCACGCGCGTGGCCACGCGATCGAGGAAGGCGCGGTCGTGCGTGACGAAGACGCAGGCGCCGGCGCGGATGTCGTTGGAGCTGCGGGTGAGGAACTGCTCGAGCCAGCGGATTCCTTCCACGTCGAGGTGGTTGGTGGGCTCGTCAAGCAGCAGGAGGTCCGGCGCGCCGCCCGCCTCGCACAGGCCGCAGGCGATGGAGAGGCGCTTCTTCCAGCCGCCCGAGAGGCGTTCCACGGGCTCGTCCATTCGCGCTTCCGGGAAGCCGAGCTTCCCGAGGATCATGCCGCCGAGCACCTCGGCCTCGTGGTGGTCGCCGTGGACGGAGACGGCCTTCATGGCGGCGGCGGTGGCCGCGGTGCGCGGCGTGAGGCCGGCCGGGAAGTCGTCGCGCTGCGGCACGTAGACGATCACCGCGCTGCGCTGGGTGCGGACCGAACCTTCGTCGGGCTCCTCGGCACCGGCCAGCATGCGCAGCAGCGTGGACTTGCCCGCGCCGTTCGGGCCGATGAAGCCCACGCGATCGCCGTCGGCGACGCTCAGGCACACGCCGTGGAAGAGTTCGCGCAGGCCGTGGGACTTGGAGAGATCGGTGGCGACGAGGAGCATGGGGAACCCGCGCGCCGAGCGCCGGGCCGCGGATCATAGGTGGCAGAAAAGCACCGCCGCGCGCCTCTGAACGGGGCGCGCGGCGGGAAGTGAGGCAGAGGAGCGCGAAGCCGAGGCTCAGCGGCGACGGCGGGCGCCGATCAGGCCGGCCACGCCGAGGAGCGCGAGGGCACCGGGGGCGGGGACCGCATTGCCGGTGACCGAGATATTGTCGATTCGATTTGTGCCGCCGAAGACAACGGTCGAAGTGTTCACGAAACGGAAGATGACCGATGCCTTGTCACCGGCGGTCGCACCCGCGATGGTGGTGGTGGTGAACCCGGACTGATTGACCGTGGAACTCCACGAAGACGTCCCGGTACCGGTAGCGCCCGCCTGCACGACGGAATAACCCGCGTTCACCGTCGTGAAATTCGCACCGCCATCGACGCTCATCTTGAGATCAAACACGGAAGGGCCGGTGGAGCTGCGGGTCTGATCCCAGGAGATCGAGATGTCGCCGTAGCCGCGGGTGTCGACCGTCACCTGGAAGTAGTCGCCCACACCCCACGTGTTCGCGCTGAGCGAGTACGTGGATCCGTTGCCAGCGGGCGACGACCAGGTGGTCGCGGCCAACGCGTGGTAGCCGCTCAACGAACTCCCGGTGGTCTGCGCGCCTTGGTCGGCGGCGCCGTAGGTGTAGTTGGAGCCGGTGGTGCTGGCCGCCACCGCGGTGGGCATGGACCAACCGGCGACCAGGGCCGCCTGGGCGCTGGATGCGAAGGCGCAAGCAACAGCGAGCGCAGGGAGAGCAATATGTGCGGTCTTCTTCATGGGGATCCTGTCTTGGAGGTAGCCGGGGTCGAAGGGAGAGATGAACGGGGTCAACCGAGCAAACGCAATCGAGAGAGGCGATCCATCACCGAGGAAGCCGTTTCAGACATGAAGAAACGGTTCACGCCAGCGCAGCGCCCCGCCGGCTCACCGGCGCTTGCGCGAGCCGAGGACTCCGGCAACGCCGAGGAGCGCAAGCGCGCCCGGGGCGGGGACGACGGTGAAGCCGCCCGTGCTGGTCGTGGTGGTGCCATTCACCTGCGAGATGCTGCCGTTGTACTGGTTGAAGTTGTAGGTGGTGGTGAAGGTCACCGAATAGGTGCCGTTGGAGAGGCCCGCAGCCAGGTTGGTGTTGCGCGCGGGCACGGACAGCTGCCAGAAGCGGTTGTTGCCGCTGACGCTGGCCTGGTAGAGGCCGTAGGTGTTGCTCGAGAGCTGCGTGGAGCCCTGCAGCACGGTCACCACCAGCGAGGCGATGTTCGCGTTGTCGAGCCAGTTGTTGTTGGTGGTGCCGCCCGGAGGGGTGCCGCCGCCGTTGTAGGCGTAGTTCTCGAAGTACCAGTTCTGCAGCAGGAGCGACTGGCCGGTGAGCGTGTTCACCGAGCCGAAGTCGTAGCCGTTGAGGCGCGGGTTCGACGAGGCGCCGATGGCCGACACGTAGGTGGCGCTGCTGCCGCCGGCGAGCTGGAACTGGCCGGTTGCCTCAACGACGCCAACGTCGGCGTTGGCAGCGGCAGTGAGGGAGGCGAGCACGACGAGCGAGGATGCGATCTTCGAGTTCATGGTTCGATGACTCCTGGCGATGCTGACAGACATGTGGGGCCGGCTCCCGGAGCCGGCAGGACCCTGTGCGGACGGAAACACCACCGCGCAACCCAAAGAACGCGAATGGCGGGCGTCGGCCATCATTGGTTTCCAAATGATTCCTGAATCTGCCCCTTGCTGCCCCCCCGGGGGGGGCAGCCCCGGCCTGCCCCCGGCGATCCACCATTTCCCGACTTTCAGTGATGGGTGCCGCCCACGCATTGCGTTTGTGACCATGGACGCAGGGGTTTCCGTCCATCTGCAGGGCGGCAGCGTTTGCCCTGCAACGCATTCTTCCCCTCTCACCGGCACGTCATCATGAAGTACCGCACCCACGCGCTTGCCGCCATTTCCGCATCCGCACTCTGCGCGATTGCCTCCGCCGACTTCGTCGGCTGGACCGCGACGATCCGCAACGTCGGCAGCCATGAGCTCGTCGACATCTTCGCTGCGTTCGACGGACCGACCGACCGCCTCTTCAATGTCTATGACGCGCAGGTGAGCGCGGTCAGCTGCAACTTCTATCAGCAGTCGGGCATGCCAACGAGCCGGTGGATGCCGGCCACCGGCACCGCCAGCTGGGATTCCGTCGACAGCTTCGTGACCCTGGGCTCATACATGGACGCTGGCCAGCGCTACGCCGCCATGGGAACCACCGCGGATCCGAACTTCACCAACTACGGCACGTTCAACGCCACGCAGATTCCGAGTATGGCCGGTTGGTACAACAACCAGCCCGCCGGCCCGGAAGGCATGGTCGAGGACATGTCCACCTTCACCGCCCCGACCTTCATGGGCGCCGCGGCCAGCTACGGCGTGTGGGTGGCGCACCTGGCGATCCCGTCATCGGGCGTCACGGCAGGCAGTGTCCTGCAGTTCAATGCCAAGGTCACCTACACCACCATGGTCGGTGGCGGTGCGCTCTTCGGCAACGATGCGGCGGTCTTCGCCCTCCCCGCACCCGGCGCGCTCGCGATGCTGGGCATTGCGGCGCTTGCCGGTGGACGCCGACGTCGGCGCTGATCACACGCCCTCACCTGCCCAGCCGCTCGTTCGGTTCCGAGCCTGTTCTCGGACGGCGGCGGTGCAGTTCTTCCCGAGGAGTCGGCAGATTCAGCCATAAATCGATGCTGGTCATGGACTTCCGTTCGGTGGGCGGCAGGCTGACCGTGGATTCACCGGCCCTTTCCGTTCCCTTCCGTTCCCCCAAACCGCAAATCGGTGATCCAGATCCTGGAGCGTTTGCGCCTCTCCTTCCGGAAAGGGCGCATCGCCATCCCGCGATGCCAGGAGGACCGAGAAATGCATCGAAACTCATTCGTGATGGTTTTTGCCGCTGGCTGCGCCGTGACTGGCGCGAACGCTGCCTTCGTCGGCTGGACCGGCCATGTCCATTCATCCGGCGGCTACGTGATGCTCGATGTGTTCGCCGGCGTGTCGAGCGCGCAGGATCACCTGCTCAACATCTTCGGCACGCAGATCACCGCGAACAATGCCAGCTTCTACCAGGCCCCTGGACTGGCGAACAAGGCCTGGAGCCCGTACTTCGGCACCGCCACCATGAATTCCGCGGACAGCTTCGTGACGCTCGGCGTCTACGAGAGCACCGGAACCAACTACTCGGCGTCCGGCACGGCAGGCGATCCAAGCTTCACCGGGTACTCCCCGACGCCCGCAAGCGCACCCAGCACCACCATCCCCACCGGCGCCGGCTGGTACACGAACCAGCCGCTGTCGGCCGAATCCGATGCCAGGCAGCTCCCGGCGTTCTATGCAGGGAACTGGCAGGGAGCGCAGGCGCCCATGGGCATCTGGATCGCGCACTTCGCGTTCGATGCTTCGACCCTGGTGGCGGGAAGCTCGGTCTCGTTCTCCGGCAGCGCCGGGTACAAGGTCGGGACATCGACCAACGCGGAATTCGGAACAGATGCGCAGGTGTTCGTGCTGCCGGCACCGGGCGCGATTGCGCTGATCGGCAGCGCCGCCAGCATGCTCCGCAGCCGGCGCCGACGCTGATGCCGATGCGGATGCGGATCAACGCCAGTGCATGATGCACATCTTGCCGACGGTCTCGCTGACGTCGGGCGCCGCCACGCCGTTGGCGCGCAGGATGGTGGCCGCATCGGTCATCGGGCACACCACCGAGACAGGGCGCGGAGGAACCGCTGCGCGCTCCTCGGCAATGCGCACACCGACCAGCTCCCAGCTGATGCGGCGCGGAGCTTCGGAATCGATCGCAAGCTCGTTGTCGAATTCGCTGGGAGACCCGCCGATGAGCACGTCACGACGGCCCGTGGTCCAGCACACGGCATGGGCCGTGGATGATCCGCTCACCATGAGCGCGGCCGATCGCAGTTCGCCGGCATGCCGCTCGAACGCGCGCCACGGATGCTTGCTCGCGGAGAGAAGCGCCGCGGGATAGAGGAACGGGATGGCCACCATCACCAGCACCGGCGCCACCGCGTTGCGCGCCACCCAGGTGCGGCCGTCCGGGGCGCGCCACGCCCAGGCGTCGAGCTGCGCCCACGCCAGGATGGACACGCCGAGCCAGGCCAGGATGAGCGATTCGCCCTCTTCCCATGGCGCCGGCAGCCCGACGCGCCGCAGTCCCACCGCGGCAAGCACGAACGCCGCCACCGCCATCGCACGCAGCACCCACCGCGCCGCCGATGCCGCACCAACCTTCGTCATGGCGCCGCGTTCGTGCGCGCGCACCAGCCCAAGTGCAGCGAGCACCGCCGCGGGCGCGAACATGGGCAGCACGTAGGTGGGCAGCTTGCCGCTCGAGAGCGAGAGCAAGGCGATGGGCGCCACGATCCACGACAGCATGAAGCGAATGCCCGAGCGCCACTCGGGCGTGCCGCGCAGGCCCTTCCACGCCGTCGGCCACGTCAGCGCCCAGAGCATGGCACCGATCGGGAACATGACCAGGAAGAACCACGCCGGTTCCGGGTGCTGGTTGGCATCCGGTTGCGCGGCACGGCGGAAGTGCTCGATGACGATGAAGTACTGCCAGAACCCGGGCTCCGCGCGGTGGATCATCCACGCGAACGGCGCCACCGTCACCGCGGCCGCCGCGAGCGGGATCCACGGCATGGTCAGCATGTCCTTCCAGCGGCGCTCCCACGCCAGGAACATCAGCGCGGCAGCCCCGGGGATGGCGATGGCCAGCAGGCCCTTGGTGAGGAACGCGAAGGCCGCGGCAACGCCCGCCAGCGCCAGCCAGCCTGCGCGGGTTCGGCCGGAAGTCTGCGTGCCACAGAGCAGCGCGCCCATGGAGAGCGCCACGAACGCGGCGAACGGCGGATCGAGGAGCGCCACGCTGCCAAGGACCAGCGGACCGAGCGTGGTGGCCTGCACCATGAAGGCAAGCGGGCCGTCCTCGCGTCGGCCGGAGACGCGCGTGGCCATCCACGCGGCCACCAGCGCCACCACGCCGGTGGCGAGCGCGCTCGGGAGCCGGATGGCGAACGCGTTCTGGCCGAACACCGAGATGCTGGCCGCCGTCATCCAGTAGCCGAGCGGCGGCTTCTCGTAGTAGACGAAGCCGTTCATGCGGAGCGCGAGCCAGTTGCCCGTCTCCACCATCTCCGCTGGGATGATGCCATAGCGCGGTTCGTCGGGAACGATGAGGGGCCGGATGCCGAGGCCCGCCACGCTGACCGCGATGAAGAGGAGCAAGGCGGTGAACCAGCGGCGGCCGTTGGGCATGCGCGGCGGATGCTAGCGGCGGCGATGGCGACGCCGCGCGCGCACTCGGCGAGTCACGCCCGCGTGCACAGCCAGCCTTCGCGGCCGGGGATCGCGCCACGCTGCACGCGGCCCTCGCCGGGCGGAGGCTGGCGCGCGAGCCAGTCGCCGAGCGGCTCGAAGGAGTGGCCCGCGGCAAGCGCGCGATCCAGGAACCGCTCGAAGAGCGCGGACTTTGCGCCGCCCTCGCTTTCCGCGTGGATGGTGAGGACGTGGGGCGCGCCGTCGGCAAGCCGCGCGAGCACCGCGTCGTTCCAGCGCTCGTCGGCGCCGGCACCGCGGCCGACGCCCTCGTCGTACGTGGGAAGGTCGACCGGCACCTGCGGCTGCGCGAGCGTGCGGCCAAGCGCGGCCACGTGCGGCAGGAACGGCACGGCCGGCCCGCGCGCGTCGCTGCGCCAGCGAAAGGACTGCGAGGCGGGAAGCGCCAGCACGCGGTCGTCGCAGCGCCAGCCGGGGGCGGCGCAGGCGTGCGGCTCGCGACCGTAGACCTCGGCGAAGGCGCGCTTGGCGCGCTCAAGCTCGTCGTTCAGCGCGGCGTCGTCGAGCCGCTCCGCACCGATCTGCCAGCGGTGGTGGTCCCACGCATGGAGCGCCATCTCGTGCCCGGCGCGGTCCGGGAGGAGCAGCGCATCCTTCAGCCGCGCGGAGATCACCGGCCCCGGGCCCAGCGTGCCGCGGAACACGATGTCCCAGCCGTAGAGGCTCGGCGCGCCGGAGCGCAGCATCTTCCACGCGAACGATGGCTTGAGCATCCGCAGCGCGTGCCGGCCCATGTTGTCCGGGCCGAGGGTCATGAACCAGGTGGCGCGCACGCCCCTGCGCTCGAGGATCGAAAGGAGCCGCGGCACGCCGTCGCGCGTGCCGCGGAAGGTGTCGACGTCGATGCGCAGTCCGATGCTCACGGCGTGCCGGCGGGCGTGCGGGCGCGCGGTGCGCGGCCGGCGTCGGCCACCAGCCCGTTGTCGCGCGCATGCTGCTGCAGGAACCAGTCCACGGTGCGCTCCACGCTCTCCTTGGTGGTGATGGTGGGCGTCCAGTCGATCTGGCGCTGGGCGTTGCGGATGCTCGGCTTGCGGTGCTGCACGTCCTCGTAGCCCTTGCCGTAGTACTTGGCGCTCTCGATGACCTGGTACCCAGCGAACGGCGGGTAATGCGCGCGCAGCGGGTGGCGCTCGAACGCGGCGACGATCATCTCCGCGAGCTCCTGGATGCTGGCCTCGTTCTCGGGGTTGCCGATGTTGAAGATGCCGCCGTCGCAGGTGTTGCCCTCGTTGGCCACGATGCGCCAGAGCGCCTCGATGCCCTCGTCCACGTCGGTGAAGCAGCGGCGCTGCTTGCCGCCGTCCACCAGCAGGATGGGCGTGCCCTCGACCAGGTTGAGGATGAGCTGCGTGATGGCACGCGAGCTGCCGACGCGCGCGCTGTCAAGCGAATCCAGGCGCGGGCCGATCCAGTTGAACGGGCGGAACAGGCTGAACTTCAGGCCACGCTGCGCGCCGTAGGCCCAGATGACGCGGTCCATCAGCTGCTTGCTGGTGGAGTAGATCCAGCGCTGGCGGTTGATGGGGCCGGTGATGCAGGGGCTGGTGTCCTCGTCGAAGCGGTCGTCGGTGCACATGCCGTACACCTCGGACGTGCTCGGGAACACCAGGCGCTTGTTGTAGCGCACGCAGTCGCGGACCACGCGGAGGTTCTCCTCGAAGTCCAGCTCGAAGACGCGCAGCGGGTTGCGCACGTACTCGATGGGCGTGGCGATGGCCACGAGCGGCAGCACCACGTCGCACTTGCGGACGTGGAACTCGACCCATTCGCGGTTGATGGAGATGTCGCCCTCGACGAAGTGGAAGCGCGGGTGGTCGACCAGCGTTCCCAGGTTGTCGGTGTTGAGGTCCATGCCGTAGACCTCGTAGTTCTCGTCGCGCAGGATGCGCTCGGAGAGGTGGCTGCCGATGAAGCCGTTGACGCCCAGGATGAGGACCTTGACGGTCTTCTTGCGGGTGCTCTTGGCGGGCGAGCCGAGCTTCATCCTGGGGAGGAGGTTGAGCTCCTTGGCAAGCTGCGCGCCGGTGGACCAGACGCCGTCGACGGGCTGGCCTTCCAGGATCTCGAGCGCGCCGGTGCCGCAGGCCACCACGAGCGGGTCGGACGAGAGGATCTCGCCGGGCTTGCCGGTGCCCTGCGCACCCTTGGTACGCCACACCATCATCTGCCGCGCACCGGCGTGCGTGAAGGCGCCCGGCCACGGGTGCGCCACGGCGCGGACCAGGTTGTGGACCTCGTCGGCGGGCTTCGTCCAGTCGATCTGCCCGTCGGCGGGCGTGCGGCCACCCATCGTGAATGCCTTCGATTCGTCCTGCGGCGTGCGCGGTGCCTTGCCCTGCTTCACGAGCGGCAGCACCTCGCCGAGGAGCGCGGCGCTCGCGGTGGCGACGCGCTTGGTGAGCGTCCAGGCCGTGTCGTCGGCCAGGATCTCGACGCGCTTCTGCCCGACGATGTCGCCGGCGTCGGCCTTGTCCACCATGGAGTGCACGGTGACGCCGGTCTCCTTCTCGCCCTTGACCAGCACCCAGTTGATCGGGCAGCGACCGCGGTACTTGGGGAGCAGCGCCGAATGCAGGTTGAGGCAGCCGGCCGGGAAGAGCTCGCGAACCTTCGGACCCACCATGTTGCGGTAGTGGAAGGAGAGCAGGAGCTCCGGCTTCATGTCCTTGATGCGCTCGATCCAGATGGGGTGGTCGATCTTCTCCGGCGCGAACACCGGGATGCCGTGCTCGGCGGCCACGCGTGCCACGGACGCGAACCACGAGCCCTCGTTGGGGTTGTCGCGGTGGGTGAACACGGCCACCACCTCGAGGCCGTTGTCGATGGCGGCCTTCAGGCTGGCGGCACCGATCTCGTGGTAGGCAAGGACGACGGTACGCATGGTTGGGACCTCAGTTGCCGCTGGAGCGCGCGGCGTGCGCGGTTGCATGTCCGGATTCGTGGGCGCCGCGGCGTTCGCCGAGCGTCTCGCCGACCACGCGGTCGACGATGTAGCGCGGGCGTTCGCGCACGTCGGCGTGGATGCGCCCGATGTACTCGCCCATGAGCCCGAAGGCCACGAACTGCGCGCCGATGAAGAAGAAGAGGATGGCGAAGAGCGTGAAGACGCCCGCCGCGGCCCATTCCGGGCCGTAGACCAGGCGCAGCACCAGGAGCAGCGCGCCGAAGCCGATGGCGAGCGCCGAGATGCAGATTCCCACCCACGTCACGATGCGCAGCGGCGCCGCGGTCATGCAGGTGAGGAGGTCGAACTGCAGGTTGACGAGCGTGAGCACCGAGTACTTGCTGGTGCCGCGGGCGCGCTCGGCGTGGGAGACCGGGACCTCGGTGACGCGCTTGGCGAAGAGGTTGGCGAGCACCGGGATGAAGGTATGCCGTTCCTTGCACTCGAGCATCGCCTCCACCACGCGGCGGCGGTAGGCGCGGAGCATGCAGCCGTAGTCGTGGAGCTTGACGCCCGTGGTGCGGCGCACCATCAGGTTCACCGCACCGCTGAACACCTTGCGGAAGAGCGCATCCTGGCGGTCCTGGCGGACCGAGCCGACCACGTCGAAGCCCTCGTCGATCTTGGCGACGAGCTTGCCGATCTCCTCGGGCGGGTTCTGCAGGTCGGCATCGAGGGTGACCATGATGTCGCCCTGCGCGGCGCCGAAGCCGCAGAGGATGGCGTTGTGCTGGCCGCAGTTGCGGTAGAGGAGGACGGCCTTCACCTCGCCGGCGTGCGCGCGCGCAGCCTCGGCGAGGATGTCGGAGGAACCGTCGCGGCTGCCGTCGTCGACGAATACCAGCTCCCACGGGCGGCCAAGGCCGCGGCACGCCTTCAGCGTGCGCTCGAGGAGCTCGGGAAGGTTGTCCTTCTCGTTGTAGACGGGGATCACCACGCTGACGGACATGCGGTCGCTCACGCGATGCCTCCTGCCACGGTGCTGCGCGCACCGGCGAGCGTTTCCTTGATGGCGTCCACCACGCCGAACGCGTCCTCGTCGGTCATGTCGGGGAAGCACGGGATGGTGCAGATGCGCGCCGAGTTCCACTCCGTGGACGGCAGGCTGCCCTGCCACTGCGGGCGGTGGTCGCGGTACCAGCGGTGCATGTGCGACGCCAGGAAATGGACGCCGGTGCCGATGTTCCGTGCCTTCAGGCCCTCCATGAAGGCCGCGCGGTCCATGCCGCAGGCCCGTTCATCGACCCGCACCACGAAGAGGTGGCGCGCGTGGCGATGCGGCCACGCGGGATCGGCCAGCGGGAGGATCCCGTCGACTTCCGCCAGGCGCTCGCGGTAGATGCGGGTGATCTCGTCGCGGCGCGCGATGAACGCATCGAGGCGCGGCAGCTGCCGCACCGCGAGGATGGCGTTCATGTCGGGCATGTTCTGCTTGTAGCCGGGCTCCTGCACCTCGGCCAGCGGCGAGCGGCCCTGCTGCTTGCGCTGGTGGGCGTCCACTTCCAGGCCATGGAAGCGCAGCCGGCGCACCTTCTGCGCAAGCGCGTCGTCGTTGGTGGTGAGCACGCCGCCTTCGCCGGAGGTGATGTTCTTGATGGGGTGCAGCGAGAAGATGGCGGTGTCCAGCCCGCCGACCTCGCGGCCCTTGTAGTGCGTGCCGATGGCGTGCGCGGCATCCTCGAGGATGGGCACGCCGCGGCGCGCGCAGACGGCGCGGATGGCGTCGATGTCGACGGGCGCGCCCGCGTAGTGGACGGGGATGACGAGCTTGGTGCGCGGCGTGATGGCGGCGTCGATCGCGTCGGCGGATGCGAGCAGCGTCTCGCGGTCCACGTCCACGAAGACGTTGGTGCCGCCGAGGAGCTCGACCATGTTCGGCGTGGAGACCCACGTCATCGATGGGCCGACCACCTCGTCGCCCGGACCGATGCCCATGGCCTGGAGCGCCAGGTGCATGAGCGCGGTGCCGCTGGTGGCGGCAATGGCATGCTTGGCGCCCGTGCGCGCAGCAACCATGTCCTCGAGTTCGTTGACCTTGGGACCGGTGGTGATCCAACCGCTCCGGAGGACATCACCGATGGCGGCGATGTCCTCTTCGGTGATGGATGGACGGCAGAACGGCAGGAACGTGGCCCGCATCGACGCATCATATGCGGACTTTGCCGGGGACCGAAACCGCACCGGGCGGGCAAAAAGGGCGAGGGCCGCGCAGCGCGCGGCCCTCGCGGGGTGACTTGGGAAGTCGGTCCGATCAGAACACGAGCGCGCCGAACCGGCCGAGCATGATGCCCATGTCGACGCCGTTGACCTTGCCGTCGTGGTTGAGGTCGCCGTACAGCGGGTTGGAGATGCCCCACCAGCCCAGGAGGATGGAGAGGTCCTGGCCGTCGACGATGCCGTTGAGGTTCAGGTCGCCGGCGTCCAATTCGCAGGAGTCCGGGGTGCCATCGGCATCCCAGTCCATGGCGCCGTTGGCGATGTCGGTGGAGTCGGGGATGCCGTTGCCGTTGCAATCCACGGTGATGAAGGACCACATCTCGAGGGCGCCCTTCATGGGAGCCTCCTCGAGCATGGCTTCCTCGGTGATGCAGGTCTCGGCCTCGTCTGCAACCCAGCTGGTGCCGACCTTGGTGAAGACGACGGTGTCGAGCACCAGCTCGCACTCGTCCTCGATCACGGCCTGGATGCCCTTCCTGGAGCCGTTGTCCGCGTCGGACAGCAGGTCGATGTCGGCCACCGCGACGGACGCGGAGACGAGGGCGGCGAAGGAAACGACGGCGGGGGCAAAGGTGCTGATCTTCTTCATGGAGTGATATCTCTGTGTTGCCTGATCTCTGCGAACTGGATTGGTGTACAGGTCCCGGAACTTGCGGCCCGAAACGCTTCCGGGCCAAGCGGGCTATATCTGCTTTCGAGACCGTGGGAGTTTGGATTCACCTGCAGGCAAATTCCCGGGTCGCGGATCCTTGCACGCGACGCGCGCGCGACGCACACGCGTAAGTGCCTGCGGGATGGCCTGTTGCGGGGCGAGCGCCATGCCGAAAGAGGCGATGGCGGCACCCCACCCCGTCGGATGCCAACTGGCGTGCCAGCGCAGTCGGCGGGCTTGCGTCCAACGGCAACACCCTGCAGACCATGCAGGTCGGCCGCGCCATCCAGTTCGACTTCGACAGCGGCAAGGTCTACGGCGTGGGCGCCGACTTCTTCTACGCCAACGCCCAGGGCGGGGCCGTCTCGGGCATGGTGGTCCTGAAGCTCTCCGACGGAACCCAGTTCGTGCGCAACGTGAGCGGCACCGACACGTTCGCCGGCTTCTGGTCGGATGGTGCGGCCATCACCAGCCTGCGGGTCACCCCGGTTGGCGCCACGGGCAACGGCAGCTACCTGGGCACCGACGACATGGACATCGGCTACGTGCCCGCACCGGGCGCGATTGCCCTGCTCTGCTCCGCGGGCGTCGGCCTCGGCGGACGCCGTCGACGGATGCGCTGAGCGCGAGCTTCGATTCGAGAGAAACACGCCGGAGCCGTGCCTGCGGGCGCGGCTCCGGTGTTCGTTTTGAGCAGAAGTGCTGCCGTCGGCATGAGGCGCAAGGCATCCGGTAGCCTCGACGCCCGATGAACCGACTGCCAGTCAACCACATGTTTGCCGCACGATTCCTGATGCTGGGGTTGGTGGCCTGCGCGGCATTGATCCCGTTCGTGGAGCACCACTCGCAGTTCCCGCCGATCTGGTTCTCGCTGGGGACGATCACGTTCGCCTCCATCGGCGTGGCGATGTCTACCGACCGCTGGCGCGGGATGGCCATCCTGGCGCTGGGCATGGCTGCGATGGTGACGTTGCTGGTGATGGGGGGAATCCATTCGACCGAGGCACACATCGCACCCGGGCTGATGCTTGCGGTGGCTGCGGTGGCGGCGTCGTACAACGTCGCGCGCGCGGCGCTCAGCAAGCACACGCACGGCGATGCGCGGCTCTACCACGGCGTCAGCAGCTACATCCTGATCGGGATGGCGTTCGCGCTGATCCACCAGCGGGTCGATCTGCTGGTGCCCGGCTCGTACCAGGTGGTGAAGGGCGCCGAGCGGCCGATGACGGGAGGGTGGGCCGATTACGTGTGGCTCAGTTTCTCGATCATGACGACGTCCGGCTTCGCCGTCGATGTGACGCCCTGCAATTCGATGTCGCGCGCGGTGTGCGCGGCGGAGGGTGTCACGGGCGTGATGTTCCCCGCCATCTTCCTGGCGCGCATGGTGTCGGCGGCGTCCGAGGAAGACGAGAAGGGAATCTCCTGAGATGGTTCCGGTGGCGATGTCGATCATGATGGCGGTGGCGGCGCAGCCGGCGTCCACGCCCGCGAAGGGCAGCGTGAACGTGCCCGCACAGGCCGAGCGGGCGGCCGCGACCTATCCGTACCGGTTGGTGGAACCGTCGGCGGCGGCGCTCAAGGCAGAGAAGTCCGGGCGGCTGCCGCTGGTGGTGTTCCTGCACGGAAGCGGCGAGCGCGGGGCGGACAACGAGGCGCAGCTGAAGCACTTTGCGGGCGGCACGGCCACCGAGGCGTTCCAGGCGAAGCACCCGTGCTTCGTGCTGGCGGTGCAGTGCCCGGGAGACGAGCGCTGGGCGGACATCACGCGCGGCGCCGACGGCAACCCGAACTGGGGCGCGGGCCTGCAGACGAAGGCCGCGCCCACGCGCGCACTGCGTGCGGTGGAGCTGGCGCTTGACGAAGTGATGCGCACGAAGCCGGTGGACGTGGACCGCGTCTACCTCACCGGGCTTTCGATGGGCGGGTTCGGGGCGTTCGACCTGGCGGTGCGTGGGCCCGGTCGCTTCGCGGCGCTTGTGAGCGTCTGCGGCGGCGGCGATCCGGCGCGCGCGGAAGCATTGCGCGCGCTGCCCGTGATGGTGGCACATGGCATCGATGACCCGGTGGTGCCGATTGCGTGCAGCCGGGCGATGGCGGACGCCATTCGCGCGGCGGGCGGCAGCGTCACGGTGCGCGAGTACCCCGGCGTTGGCCACGATGCGTGGACGCGGGCGTACACCGATGCGGACGACGGCGTGCTGGCGTGGATGTTCGCGCAGCGGAGGCGCCACTGATGCCGGTGCAGCCAGGGCGGTGATTCACGTCACTTAATACAGCACACGCAGGCGCGCCGTCCCGGGGACGGCCTTCAGCTCGTCGACGACGTCGGCCGCATGGCGGCGGTCGACGTCGGTGACGAGGTAGCCCATCGCCTCGTCGGTGCGCAGGGCCTGGCCCAGGATGTTGATCTTGCGCCGCGCGAAGACCGCGTTGACGGCCGCCAGCACGCCGGGCTGGTTGCGGTGAAGGTGCAGGAAGCGGTGCGCGCGCGGCACCGGGGGCGCGGAGATCTGCGGCAGGTTGACGCAGCCGGAGGTGCCGCCCGTGTTCACGAATTCCACCAGTCGCGCGGCCACGAACTCGCCGATCGCCTGCTGCGCCTCGGAGGTGCTGCCGCCGACGTGCGGGGTGAGGATGACGTTCGGCAGTCCGCGCAGCGGGCAGTCGAACGGATCGCGATTGGAGAGCGGCTCTTCCGGAAAGACATCCACTGCCGCACCGCCGAGGTGGCCGGCGCGGATCGAGGCGGCCACGGCGTCGAGGTCCACCACGTGCCCGCGCGAGAGGTTGACGAGGAGCGCGCCCGGGCGCAGCTTGCGGAGTTCGCGCGCGCCGATCAGGTGGCGGTTGGAGGCGCGGCCGTCGACGTGCATGGAGACCACGTCGGACTTCCCGAGGAGTTCCGCGAGCGAGCGGCACTTGCGCGCGTTGCCGAGGGCAAGCCGTTCCTCCAGGTCGTGGTAGATGACGTGCATCCCCATGGCCTCGGCCAGGATGGAGAGCTGCGAGCCGATGTGCCCGTAGCCCACGATGCCGAGCGTCTTGCCGCGCACTTCCGTGCAGCCGGTGGCCGACTTGCGCCAGCCGCCGTCATGGAGGAGGCGCGTGACGTCGGGCACGCGGCGCATCAGCATGACGATCTCGCCGATGGCGAGCTCGACCACGCTGCGGGTGTTGCTGTAGGGCGCGTTGAAGACGGCCACGCCGTGCGATGCGGCGGCGGGCAGGTCCACCTGCTCGGTGCCGATGCAGAAGCAGCCGACGGCCAGCAGACGGTCCGCGGATTCGAGCGCCTTGGCCGTCACGCGCGTCTTGGAACGGATGCCCAGGATGCTGACGCCCTTGAGGGCGCGCGCAAGCTCCGCCTCCGCGAGCGCGTCGCTCAGCGTCTCGACGCGGTAGCCCTCGTCGCGCAGCGCCTGCGCGGCGTCGGCGTGGATGTTCTCGCAGAGGAGCGCCACCATGCGGCTCTTGGGGAAGCTGGGCGAGCCGGGCAGGCGGTAGAGCCAGAGCACCTCGTCCACGGTGCGCGCCACGCGGTCGGCGCGCGCCACCACGGATTCGCGCTCGATGTTCTCGCAGTAGGCCACGAATTCATGCGCGGCGCCCGCATCGCGGATCTCCGCGTCGGTGACGCCGTCGCCGATGGCCACCACGCGGCCGGGGAGCTTGAGCGCGCGCACCACCTTGGCCTTGCCGCCGGGCTTCGCAAGCGGGCTGGACGCGTCGAAACCGGTCACCGCCCCGCCCTTCCACGTGAAGTCGTTGCAGTGGATGCGCTCCGGCGGGATGCCGAGCTCCGCGCACACGGGCTCCACGTACTCGCGGAAGCCGCTCGAGACCACGTGGATGCGGTCGGCGTT